>VFSW01010199.1_pt1 | contig 13332 bp, 8 predicted proteins | sample 5358111 | NCBI WGS metagenome assembly VFSW01 (sample SAMN11554181, study PRJNA540505) | mine drainage metagenome | isolation source: sediment from site ElyBrook_90M | place: USA: Ely Copper Mine, Vershire, VT | collected 2017 | reverse complement strand
ACGCATACGCCTTGTCGAAATCGCCGCTGTTCGCCGCATCGAGGTACGCTTTTGCAACATCGATTGGATTGATGCTGGGCGTGGGTGTAGGCGGTGCGCCTGCTTGCGCGTCACGCATTTTTTGTTGTTGGTCGGGCGTCAACGTGACGACAGGACCAAAGTATCGAATCTTGCCATTCTTGTCGATGAGATAATCGTTGCGATAATTCACGGCGGTGATTCCGATTTTCGTAAATCGATCCAAGGTGACTGTGCCCGTATTCACAACGAGCGCGCCTTGCATTTTCCAATCGACGGGCGTCGCTTTCGTCGTCTTGATATCGTTCGCGAGCCACTTGGAAATTTGCGCTTTGCCGATGAACAATCCAACGCCTGTGTTGGCGATGGCATCGTCCGCGTAGAATGCGAGCGCCTTGTCCAAATCGCCGCTGTTCGCCGCATCGAGGTACGCTTTTGCGACCGCGATGGGATCAATCGCGGATTGCGGCACGGCAGTGGGTAGCGCCGTTGGCACTGGCGTAGGAACAGGCGTTGGTGTCGGTACAGGCGCACACGCTGCAACAACTGCAACCACCAAAACCAATAGACCGATCAGAAATTTTTGTGTTTTCATTTTTTCTCTCTCCTCTGCGCACATTCTAAGCGAAACTGAATTGCATTTGGTCACGCAAAGCGTTACAATAAGCGTGACAGGAAATGGACACGTATACGTTTGGAACTTGGCTGCGCCGTCGCCGCAAAGCGCTCGACTGGACGCAAGCCGAATTGGCGCGCCGCGCGCACTGCACCGCCGCGACGATTCGCAAAATCGAAGCGGACGAGCGCAAGCCGTCGCGCGAACTTGCCGAATCGCTCGCCGATGCATTGAGCGTGCCGCCGAAAGAACGCGAGGCATTTTTACAAGCCGCGCGCAATGTGCAAGCCGTCGATCAGTTGACGCGCGTCGTCGTTGCGCCGATTGCCGAGCGCGCGCCAAACAATTTGCCCGCGCCGCTCACCTCGTTCATCGACCGCGTGAACGACAATGCGATCATCGTCGAAATGCTCACGCGCGATGACGCGCGATTGTTGTCGCTCATCGGTCCGCCTGGGATTGGCAAAACGCGCCTGTGCATTCGCGTCGGCGAAAACGTGACGACACATTTTCCCGACGGCGTATGGTTTGTCGATCTGGCATCGGTCGCCGAGCCGACCCAGGTTCTGCCCACTATCGCCCGTGCGTTGAACATCGCCGAGTCAGGCGCACAGAAACCCTTGCAACAACTCCGCAACACTCTTGGCGACAAACGCGTGCTTCTCGCGCTCGACAATTTTGAGCAAGTGATTGATGCCGCGCCCAATGTGGTCGAATTGTTGAACGCGTGTAAGGGATTGAGAGTATTAGCGACGAGTCGCGTGCCGTTGCGCGTCTACGGCGAACACGAGTACGTACTTCCGCCAATGTCGATTCCGCCACGCGAACTCACGCCCGACCAACTCATCGCGCACGAGTCGGCACAACTTTTTATCGCGCGCTTGCGCGAACATCAACCCAGGTTCGCGCTCACGCTTGAAAACGCAACGCACATCGCTGAAGTTTGTATTCGGCTTGATGGCGTGCCGCTCGCTCTCGAACTTGCCGCCGCTTCCTTGCGTCGAATGACGCTGGAACAACTTGTCGATGTGCTAACAGGCGAACCCCACTGGTTAGCGTCGTTGCAAACGCCTGCGCGCGATTTGCCGCCGCGTCAGCGCACGCTTTATAGCGCGATTGCGTGGAGTTACAGTTTGCTCGACACGCCAACGCAAACCATCTTTCGACAACTGGGTATCCTGGTCGGCGGATTCGATCTTGAAGCGGCGATAGCAATTTGCGAACAAGACGCGCGCCCAATCGAAACCGCATTGGCGACATTGACCGATCACAGTTTGCTCGCGCGTGAATCATCGCGCTGGCGGATGCTCGAAATGATTCGCGAGTTTGCGCTGGAGCAATTGAGCGCGGACGAACTGCTCTTGGCGCAACAGCGTCACGCAAAACATTTTGCCACGCGTTTGCAAACCATCGAATCGGACGTATCGCGCGTCGAAATCGATCACGACAATTTTCGCGCCGCGTTGCGCTGGGCGATTCGCGCGCACGATGGCGGACTCGACGTGAGAATGGGAACGGTGCTTGCCAATTTCTGGGAGACGCGCGGCTATTTGCGCGAGGGACTTGCCTGGGCGCGCGAGGTGTTGGCAATTGCGGACAAGGTCGAGCCACGTTTGCAAATCGATTTTCTGAGCAGTGCAGGGCATTTGGCGTGGAACAAGCACGCATTCGATGCGGCAATGGAATTGACCAATCAAGGCATCGCGCTTGCGTGGGTGAATGCGCTTGATGATGAATTGGCGGGAATGTTCAACGTGCTCGGGCGGATTTTTATCGAGCAAGGCGATTACGCGCATGCCGAGCAAACTCTGCGCGACTGTATCGGGTTGGCGGAAAAAATTCACGACGCGGATAATGTCACGCGCGCTACTACGCAACTGGGCGAAGTCGCGTTGGCATGCGGCAGACTCGACGAGGCGCAATCCCTCTCCGAACAAGCCAGCGATTTGTTGGGAAACCGGATTTCGCGTTTTATCGCAATGGCGCATACGAACCTCGCCGAGGTTGCGCTCGCGCGCGGCGATGATGCGAGCGCGCGAGAAGAGTTGCAACGCGCCGCGCCGCACATCCACGAACACGTTCGTCGCGTGCTCTGTTTTTGTGTGACCCTGGCGGGCTGGCTTGTCGCACAACCGCGCGCGCATCAAAACGATGTACGACGCGGCGCAGAATTGCTTGGCGCGGTGGAGATGATTACGGAGCGAACGGGCGCGCCGCTTTCGGCTCTGTATTACACACTGAACGAAAGGCGAATGGAGATGGCGCAACGACGACTCACAGAACGCGAATGGCAAGAGGCGTGGAACCGCGGACGTGCGATGAAGATAGAGCAAGCGGTGGAGTATGCCGGCGAGGTGATTCAAAGTGGATAGGTAGGCAACAACTCAGTTGTAGAAAAACATAGTGCGGATGAAGACTAAATCTTCATCCGCACTTTTTTGTAGACATGATGGCACTGCCCAAGACGGGTATTATATCGTTACGAAAATCTTTCCTCAGCCCAGGGGTCACCGCGCATGTGATACCCGTACCCCTCCCAGAATCCGGGTCGATCATTCGCCATAAACTCGATGCCGCGCAGCCACTTGGCTGACTTCCAAAAATAAAGATGTGGCACGAACAATCGCAGCGGGTAGCCGTGATCCGGTTCCAGCGGCTTGTCGTCGTACTTGTACGCCAGCATGGCGTCTGGGTCGCTCACCAGCTCTTCCAGCGGCACGTTGGCAGTAAAGTCATACTCGCAGTGAGGAACACAATGCTAGCGAGATCCAGACAGAAGAGACGGAAGCTGTCCTCATCCAAAAGGAAGGAATTGTGCTGAGGTCGAGGGTGATTGATCTTGCTTCCCAGTCTTCAACTGCCAATTCGTAGATATCTCGCGCTGCGCGCTACGAAAATCTTTCTTCTTTGAATGGATCGCCGCGCCTCCGCGTATGGAGTGGTTTTGATCCGCTGGAATTCGTCACATCTCTCGGATTGCATCTTTCTCCCGCATCGGAGGCGGCAAGAGTGCAAGAAACGATGTAACGGAAATCCTTCGCAATCTGATTACCGAGGCAAGACTGATGAAGCAGTCTTGCCTCGCAATTCATCTTGTCTCTGAGTTCTGCCCATCCTCAAGCATTCATATTATAGAAAACTCTAGATGTGGTAATTTCATCCCAGAACATCGTATTCATCAAGTGGACAATTAGTAAACTCCCTGCCCATTACATTGACCGCGCGGCTGGTGATTGGAATGGGAAACCACGTATTCTCCATGCATGCCGTCGCCGCTACAATTAGCTGAGAAACTAAAAAGGTCACGCTCAAATCAAGCGTGACCCTTTTGAATATGGAACATGGATTGCGTGGAATCTTCTGATCGCGGGTTCGACCGGCGTGAATCACTCAGCGGTAACTTTTTCCTCGTGATTCTGGTTACTGCGCCGACCCAGGAGTCGGGATCTCTGCCAGCCCACCTTACCCCAGGATAGCATATGGTCGTGGTAGGAGCAAATGACTCTTGAAGCATTGAGGGAATTTTGACCTTTATTGGCAAGAGAGAGATAATCGGAGTAGGAAAATGGTCCATGTCCACACCGGTTTTAGCCGCTAAACTTTATATCCCCCCGCCTCGGCCTAAGATTGTCCTGCGCCTCCGCCTGATCGAGCGGCTGAACGAGGGTCTGCACGGCAAACTGACCCTCATCTCTGCCCCCGCCGGCTTTGGTAAAACCACGCTGGTCAATGAATGGGTCGCCGGTTGCGAGCGACTCGAACCAAAGGTTCGCGTCTCCTGGCTGTCGTTGGATGAAGGGGATAACGACCCCGCAGGCTTTCTGGCTTACCTCGTCGCTGCTTTGCAGACGATTGCGGCGACTATTGGAGCTGGGGTGTTGAGGATGCTCCAATCCCCTCAGCCACCGCCAATCGAATCGATTCTGATAGCCCTGCTCAACGAGATCACCACCATCCCGGGTAATTTCGTCCTTGTCCTTGACGACTACCATGCGATTGATTCCAAACCGCTCGACGAAGCCCTCACCTTTCTGCTCGAGCATCTGCCGCCCCAGATGCACTTGGTCATCACCACCCGTGAGGATCCCCATCTGCCTCTGGCCCGGTTACGCGCTCGGGGTCAATTGACCGAGCTGCGCGCCGCCGACCTGCGTTTCACCCCCGCCGAGGCCGCTGAATTTCTCAACCAGATGATGGGACTGAACCTCTCAACCGACGACATCACCGCGCTGGAAGCCCGCACTGAAGGCTGGATAACCGGTCTGCAACTAGCCGCGCTTTCCATGCAGGGACATCAAGACGTCACTAGCTTCATCAAATCTTTCACTGGCAGCCACCATTTCGTGCTGGACTATCTGGTTGAAGAAGTTCTGCAACAGCAGTCCGAAAGCATCCAGACCTTCCTGCTGCGCACATCGATCCTTGACCGTCTATGCGGACCGTTGTGTGACTCTGTTTTGGGTTCTCCTTCTGCTTCCGGGCAGGAAACCCTGGAATATCTCGAACGCACTAACCTGTTCACCGTGCCGCTGGATAGCGAGCGGCGCTGGTACCGCTATCACCATCTCTTTGGCGAGCTACTGCGCAAGCGGCTGGGGCAAAGTCTCGTGCCAGGAGAAACAGCCGGGTTGCACATCCAGGCCAGCGAATGGTATGAGCAGAATGGTTTTCCGTCGGATGCGATCCATCACGCATTTGCCGTGAAAGATTTCGAGCGTGTGGCGAAAATAGCCGAGCTGGAATGGCCAGCAATGCATGCTGGTGCTCAGTCAATCAAGTGGCTTGGCTGGATGAAGAACCTTCCAGAAGAAATAATCCGTGCAAGACCTGTCCTTTGTGTTAATTGTGCCTGGGCATTTTTGAATGCTGGCGAGCTGGAGGCTGCAGAAGCCAAAATGCAGGATGCGGAATACTGGCTGGAACCGACAACTGTAACGGGTGAGAAATCGGATGCCCCATCAATTGAAATGATCGTTGTGGATGAAGAGCAGTTTGAATCGCTGCCTGTAGTGTTAGCCGCCGCTCGCGCCTACCATGCCCAAGCCATCGGCGATATTTCCGGCACAATCAAGTACACTCAGCACGTACTCGAGCTCTCACCAGCGGAAGACTCACGTTGGCACAGAGGAGCATCGTCTCTCTTGGGACTTGCCCAGTATGCCAGCGGAAACTTGGATGCCGCCTACCGAGCCATCTCCGATGGACTGGCGAGGGCCGGTCCTTATGATGCAATCTCCGGAAATTTTCTCTTGGCCGGCATAAAATTGGCGCAAGGCCAGCTCAACACGGCATTAAGTATATATGAGAAAGCATTACGGCTTGTGCTGGAGCGTGGTGAGCCAATGCCTCTGGGAACAGAGGAGCTGTATTCAGGAATAAGTGAGTTGCATCGTGAACGAGGCGATCTGGAAGCTGCCGCACAAGATTTGCTGACAGGCAGGAAGCTGGGTGAGCAAAATGAATTACCAGATTGGCAGCATCGCTGGTATATTGCCCAGGCTCGACTACATGAGACAAGGGGAGACCTGGATGACGCTCTTGATCTGCTTGAAGAGGCGGAACGACGATTTGTTAGGACCCCTGTGCCCATCATTCGCCCAATAGCAGCGTTGAAGACCCGTATCCGGATTGCACAGGACAAAATAGCTGAAGCCCTGGATTGGGTACGTACAAGGGATCTATCTGTCGATGACAATATCAGCTACTTGCACGAGTTCGAACACATGACCCTGGCGAGAGTGCTCATCGCCCAAGAAAAGAGAGGTCTTGTAGATGGTTCTATTCATGACGCACAGGGACTGCTGGAGCGACTCCTGCAAGCGGCAGAAGAAGGTGGGAGGAAGGGAAGTGTGATCGAAATCCTTGTGCTGCAAGCACTCGCTCACGAAGCGCAGGGTAACTATCCTCCTGCTCTCGTGTCCCTGGAACGTGCCTTGACCCTGGCTGAGCCAGAGGGTTACGTCCGCATCTTTGTGGACGAAGGCCCACCCATGGCGGCACTGCTGCGAGAGACCACTAAACACGGTATCGCCCCGAACTATGTTCGTCAATTACTGGCAGCCTTTGGGAAGGCTGAAGGCAGAACGTCCGTCACTCAGCTCTTGATCGAGCCGCTGAGCGAACGTGAATTTGAAGTCCTTCGGCTGCTTGGAACCGAATTGAACGGCCCGGAAATTGCCCGTGAACTAATGGTATCCCTGAACACCATGCGTACCCACACCAAAAGCATTTACAACAAGCTGGGGGTGAACAACCGCCGGGCGGCCATCCGACGGGCAGAAGAACTCGATTTGTTATAACGAACTTCCCAACCCCAACCCCGGCCCTGGCAGGTTTATTGAACCACCTGCCGGGGCTTTTAATCTTCCTCGCAGCATCCCGATCAATAAATCACCACATCATTCACCACCTGTGGTGATGACACCTCACCACATTTTTTGGTATTCTTTGGTCGAAGAAAAGAATGAAACCAACTATGTGGAGATTTACCCATGTCAAGGCAAACGCACGAGGCGCAGAATGAGTGAAACACATGCATCAACTGAAGATCGGTACGAGCCTGGACTTTACGAAATTCGCATCAAGGGGCACCTTGATGACCGGTGGAGCGACTGGTTTGAGGGCCTGACCATCACGCTGGAAGACAACGGCGATACTCTTTTGACCGGCCCGGTGGTCGATCAGGCTGCGTTGCATGGCTTGCTCAAAAAAGTGCGTGATTTGGGTATGCCGTTGGTCTCGGTCAGTCCTGTCGAACCCAGTCCCCCGACTACGCTCGGGACAGGCCAGGCAGATGCGTCAGATGTCAAACCGTAAATTGGCGTGAGCGTTTTGTTTTCGCCAAAATCAATCACAACAAGGAGATAAAAAATGAATACGACCAAATAGAGTCCCATGAGACAAACAGAAAGACCGCAAAAGGCGTAGGCGGCTTATTTACGCCAAAATCAATCATAACAAAAGGAGAAGAAAATGAAAACGACCAAAGCAAGTCCCCAGGGGACAAACAGAATGAACGCAGCGATTGTAGGGGTGCTTTTTATCATCGGGACCGTAACAGGCGTCATTGCCGCCATCATTGGCAAGCCCATTCTGGATGCGCCAGACTATCTGACCAACATTTCAGCCAATGAGAGCCAAATCATAATTGTGACGTTCCTCGTATTCCTGATGGGTGTCGCCTGCGCCGGGATTGGCCTGGCTCTCTATCCGATCATGAAAAAATACAGTACAGGACTGGCAATCGGCGTGGTTGGATTCAGGGTGACCGAGGGCATATTCGAAATCCTGAGCGGGGTCAGCACCATTGGCCTGCTGGCCTTAAGCCAGGAATTTGTCAAAGCCGGCGCGCCAGACGCGGCTTATTTCCAGACCATCGGCGCCATCATCAAAGCCGGAGACGAGTGGCTGGGCAATGGCGCCTATCTGCTGTGCTGGTGCATTGGCGCCCTGATGTATTATGTCGTCTTTTATCAATACCGGCTTGTCCCACGCTGGATCTCTGTCTGGGGGTTGATCGGCATCACCCTGGTCACTATCGCCAGTGTGCTGGTCATGTTAGGTGTCATCCCAGGCTTCGGGACGGTCCAGATGATCGCCAACCTGCCGATCATGCCGCAAGAAATTGTGTTTGCCGTCTGGCTGATCGCGAAAGGGGTCAATCCATCGGCAGTCGCTTCCAGGGCCGCAAAAACTTCGACGAACGAGCTTTTGAGCGCTGCATAGATTTGCACTAGAGGGGAGAGGGAGGGCTGAAGACCCTCCCTAAACCCTCCCCGCTCAGCTACATGGTAATGCTCGTGGAATAGACCTTGAAAAGCGGACACAACACATCACAAGGAGAAAATAAAATGTTAAAAAGAGGTTCGAGATTTCTTTCAATTTGGTGCGTCATCAACTTTATTCTCGCCTTGATCATATTGTGCTATGTCATCGTTCTCAAAAAGGACTCCCCAATTTTGCAAGTGGCTTCTTTTTCAGAAGCTGAAATTGCCACCCTTGGTGCGAAGACCATTGCATCGCTCAATGCTTTTGCGATCCTGTACAACTCTTGCTCGCTGGTTATCTCAGTGCTGACGTGGCCGCTCATCCGCAAACACCTGATCGCCGGTCAAAAATCGGCTTTCTGGATGTTAGTGTTTGTGATCGGCTTTATCGAAGTGATGGCATTTTTCGCTTCCTCTTATATTGGGCATGGTCGCTGGCAGGTGAATGTTGTTCAGAGCGTTTTATACGGTGTGGGCATTGGTTTGTCTGGCTATTCCCTATTCAAGTCAAAGCAACAGGCCGTATGATCAAACAACCAGGAGTATTCGCATGAAAGCGATTGGATCACCTGATGTTCTTTAGCCGGGAACGCGGCCGTGATGTTGGTATCAGTCTGAGCGCCGCGCCGGTCGGATTATGTGGGACGTAAGGTTTTGCCGCTATTTGAATTTTGGGGTGTGTGATATATAATTCATGTATGTCTACGCCAATCTTAGCCACCAAACTTTATATCCCCCCACCTCGGCCTAAAGTTGTGCTGCGTCCTCGCCTAATTGAACGGATGAACGATGGTCTCCGTTCGGGACACAAACTGACTCTCATCTCTGCCTCCGCCGGCTTTGGTAAAACTACGCTAGTCAGCGAATGGCTTGCCGGTTGCGAGCGACCGGTCGCCTGGCTGTCGCTGGATGAAGACGATAACGACCCCACCCGGTTTCTGACTTACCTTATCGCTGCTCTGCAGACGCTTGCCCAGGGCGAAGTCGAAGGGATTACTGCCAGATTTGGAGAAGGGTTGTTGAGCATTCTTCAATCCCCTCAACCACCAGCCATTGAATCGATTTTGACTTCCCTGATCAATGAAATCAACACTATCCCAAAGCAATTCATCCTCGTCCTTGACGACTACCATGTGATTGATTCCAAACCGGTTGACGAAGCCCTCACCTTTCTGCTCGAGCATCTGCCGCCCCAGATGCACCTGGTCATCACCACCCGTGAGGATCCCCATCTGCCCCTGGCTCGGTTACGCGCCCGGGGTCAATTAACTGAGCTGCGCGCCGCCGACTTGCGTTTTACTCCCTCCGAGGCCACCGACTTTCTCAACCAGGTGATGGGACTGAACCTCGCGGTGGAAGACATCGCCGCTCTGGAAACCCGCACCGAAGGCTGGATCGCTGGCCTGCAATTGGCCGCGCTTTCCATGCAGGGCAACAAGGACGTTTCCGGGTTCATTCGAGAATTCGCTGGAGACCACCAGTACATCGTGGACTATCTGGTCGAAGAGGTTTTGCAAAATCAGCCCGAACCTATCCGCAGATTCTTACTCCAGACCGCCATTCTCGATCAGTTGAATGGTTCGCTGTGTGATGCCGTCACCGGTAAAGAGGAAGGCAACGCGCGATTGGAAGCCCTGCAGCGAGGCAACTTCTTTGTCATTCCGCTGGACGACAAGCGAAACTGGTATCGCTATCACCATCTTTTTGCCGATGTTCTTCGTATGCACTTGATGGCGGAGCAACCTGATCAGGTACCTGCCCTGCACCGGCGCGCGAGCGATTGGTACGAGCACAATGGTTCGACGGACAATGCGATCCGCCACGCTTTGGCCGCCGAGGATTTCGCGCGAGCAGCAGATCTGGTCGAGTTGGTCATGCCAGCCATGAACCGCAGTCGCCAGTTTGCCACGTTGCTGGGCTGGCTAAAGGCAATACCCGACGAGCTGGTCCGCGTCAGGCCCGTGCTCAGTTACTGGTATGCCTCGGTGTCAATGTCTTGCGGCGAGCTCGGGGGCGTGGAGCCCCGGCTGCAGGACGCCGAACGGTGGCTGGACACGACGGCCGACATGCACGCGCGACCGGAATCCCCGGCGGCGGGGATGGTCGTTGTGGATAAAGAGGAATTTCGCCGTGTGCCGGGTATGATCCCCCTTATCCGTGCCGGGCTGGCCCTGGCCCGGGGCGATATGCCCGAGACCGTGAAAAACGCTCGACGGGTGCTCGATCTCGCACCTGAGGACGACCTTCTGATGCTCGGTGGGGCGGCCTCGCAGTTGGGGCTCGCCGCATGGACGAGCGGGGATCTAGACGCCGCCCGCCGGATGACTGCCGATGGCATGGCGAATGTGTGGCAAGCTGGTTACATCTCCGCCGCAATCGGCGGCGCCATCGTCCTGGCGGATATACAGATTGCGCAAGGCTGTCTCCACGAGGCAATGACCACCTATGAGCGGGCATTGCAGTGGGCGACGGAGCCGGGCGCGCCAGTCCTGCAGGGAGCGGCAGATATGTACGTGGGCATGAGCGCCCTTCACCGTGAGCATAACGATCTGAAGACCGCCACGCAGCACCTGCTCACAAGCCAGGCTCTGGGTGAGCTTGCTGGGTTACAGCAAAACCCGTATCGCTGGTGTGCAGCGATGGCGCGCATACGGGAGGCCCAAGGCGACCTGGATGGCGCGCTCGACCTGCTCGACCAGGCCGAGCGCCTATACGATGGCGCCTTTTCCCCGAATGTGCGTCCGGTCGCGACGCGGAAGACACGGGTGTGGGTGGCCCAGGGTCGGTTGGGTGAAGCCCTGGGCTGGGCGCGTGAGCAGGGACTGTCCGTGGAAAACGAACTTTGCTACCTGCACGAGTTCGATCACATCACCCTGGCCAGGGTGCTCCTGGCCCGCTATGAGAGCGACCGTGCAGAGGGCGCCATTTCTGGGGTAGCGGGGCTGTTGGAGCGCCTGCTGAAAGCAGCGGAAGAAGGCGGGAGGAAGGGAAGTGTGATCGAAATTCTGGTATTGCAGGCGATTGCTTATCACGCGCAAGGTGACCTCCCTGCTGCTCTTTTGCCTTTGCAGCATGCTCTTGCTTTGGCCGAGCCGGAGGGCTACGTCCGCATGTTCCTTGACGAAGGCTCAAGCATGATGCAACTGCTTCGTGAGGCTTCCGCGCGTGAAATCATGCCGCGGCAAGGATTGCCGACCTACACAGACAAGCTACTGGCAGCATTTGAAGCTGAGAAACAGAAAAGCGAAGACAAACCTGATCTACCCCCTGCCCAGCCGCTTATCGAGCCATTGAGCGAACGCGAATTGGAAGTACTCCAACTCATTGCCCAGGGACTCTCGAATCGCGAGATTAGCGAGCGGCTTTTCCTCGCCTTGAGTACTGTTAAAGGGCATAATCGGCAAATCTTTGACAAACTACAGGTTCAAAGTCGCACCGAAGCTCTAGTCCGTGCCCGCGAGTTGGGTCTGTTGTAACCGAAACGGCAGTTTATCCGCAAACTTGGCATCAAGAACTGCATGCAGGCAGTCCATGATGCCAATGTTTTAGAACCTCTCCTCTCTGTCCCGCAGAACAATACCCCCAATCAATACTTTAGTATCTATACATCAATACCCTATTCCAGGTATGCTACCTGTGCATTGAACAAGTGGCACAGACTGTTATAACCGGCCACAACAGGTACAGGCTAATGTCAAACGAACTCGAATCAAAACCGACTCCAAGTCAACCCGTGGTCTATCAGATCAGGATCAAGGGTCATCTGGGTTCTCAATGGACAGACTGGTTTGAGGGACTGACCATCACCCTGGAAGACAACGGCGATACGCTTTTAACCGGACCCGTGGTCGATCAGTCCGCGTTGCATGGCTTGCTGAAAAAAGTACGTGATTTGGGAATGCCATTGGTCTCGGTCAGTCCTGTCGAACCCAGGCCCCCGACTACGCTCGGGACAGGTCAGGCAGATGTGTCAAATGTCAAATCATAAATAGGCGTAGGCGGCTTGCTTACGCCAAAATCAATCACAACCAGGAGATACAAAATGAATACGACCAAATAAAGTCCCCATGGGACAAACAGAAAGACCGCAAAAGGCGTAGGCGGCTTATTTACGCCAAAATCAATCACAACAAGGAGATACAAAATGAATTCGACTCGAAAGATTGCGGTCATTGCAGGCGTGATTTTCATCATTGCGACCTTAGCAGCTATCCTGGCTACGCCGCTCACACCTGTTCTGACTGGTACGGATTACCTCACTCAGGTCTCCGCACATCCGAACCAGGTGGCCGGAGCAGTGTTACTCTGGATCATCAGCGCTTTTACAAGTGTCGGCATAGCCATCTCGTTGTATCCGGTCCTGAAGGAGTGGAATGCAGGTTTGGCTCTCGGATCTGTCATCTTCCGGACTATTGAGGCAGCTTTTTACATGGTCGTGTACTTGGGCCTGATGTCCCTGGTGACACTCGGCCAGCAGTTCACAACAGCGGCAGCTGCCGATCGTACATCGCTTCAGGCTATCGGCGATTTGTTGGTGAGCACACGCGAACACGCCGGGCTGTTGGCGGTGTTCGCCTTCTGCCTGGGTGCATTCATGTACTACTACCTGCTCTTCCAATCACGGCTCATTCCCCGATGGCTGTCGGGCTTCGGTATCGTCGCGATCATCCTGATGATGGCGGCTTGCGTGTTGGCCTTGTTCAGCGGTAATCGTATTACCAGCTACATTCCCCTAGCGGCTCCTATCGCCGTGCAGGAAATGGTTCTGGGGGTTTGGCTGATCGTTAAAGGATTCAATCCGTCGGCGGTCGCTTCCGGGGCTGCGAAAACAGCGACGAACGAGCTTTTGAGCGCGGCATAGTTTTGCACTATCAGGGAGAGGGGGGGGGGGAAAGCCCCCCCCCCCCCCCCCCCCCCCCCCCACCCCGGGAT
>VFSW01010198.1_pt1 | contig 13333 bp, 10 predicted proteins | sample 5358111 | NCBI WGS metagenome assembly VFSW01 (sample SAMN11554181, study PRJNA540505) | mine drainage metagenome | isolation source: sediment from site ElyBrook_90M | place: USA: Ely Copper Mine, Vershire, VT | collected 2017 | reverse complement strand
TCCCGCGGAAGTCTTTATGGGCGACGTGGGCTCGCTCGCGCTCGGTGGCGCTATTGGCACGGTCGCGGTCATGATTAAACAAGAACTGCTGCTGCCCTTTATCGGTGGAGTGTTCGTCATCGAAGCGCTGTCCGTGATCCTGCAAGTCGGCTCCTACAAGCTGCGCAAAAAACGAATTTTCAAAATGGCGCCCATCCACCATCACTTCGAACTGCTGGGCTGGTCGGAGTCGAAGGTCATCGTGCGCTTCTGGATCGCGTCGCTGGTGTTCGCGCTCTTCGCGCTGACGACGCTAAAATTGCGGTAAGCATTCACCACGCATTCACGGAGCCACGGAATAGAATTTAAGAGATTTGGTGTTCTCAGTGACTCCGTGCCTCCGTGATAGAAATTAGTTCAATGGACCTCAAAGACAAACGCGTGCTCGTCGTCGGCCTCGGCAAGTCCGGCGTCGCCTCGGCGCTCTTCCTCAAATCGCGGGGAGCCCGCGTCACCGTTTCGGATGCGAAGCCCGAAGCTGAACTCCGCGACGAAATTCTGCTTCTCCTCGACCACGGCATCACGGTCGAAACCGGCGGGCATGGCGACCGCACCTTCCGTGGGCAGGACTTGATCGTGGTGAGCCCCGGCGTGCCGTTCGATGCGCCACAACTCGTGCAGGCGCGTCAACTGGGAGAGTCCGTCATTGGCGAAATCGAACTGGCCGCGCAATTCCTCGCCGGTTCGATCGTCGCCATCACCGGAGCCAACGGAAAAACCACTACCACGTCGCTGGCAGGCGAGATCCTTGCGTCCGGAAAATTTGCGACTCTTGTCGGTGGCAACATCGGCACCCCTGCTATCAGTTTTGTTGACCAGGCCGGTCCCGCAACCTGGACCGTGCTCGAAATCTCCAGCTTTCAACTGGAAACCATCGTCGATTTTCGCCCGAGCATTGCGGTGATCCTCAACATCACGCCCGATCATCTCGACCGCCACAAGACGTTCGCAAATTACATCAATGCGAAAGCGCGCATCTTCGAGAACCAGCGCGCGGATGACTTCACGGTCCTCAACGCCGACGATCCCACCGCCGCCGCATTATCCGGCCGGACCCACGCACAACTGTTCTGGTTCAGCCGGAAAAAGGAAGTCGAACGCGGAGCCTTTGTCCGCGGCTCGCATCTCTACTTTCGCGACGGACGCAACGAGCGCGAAATCGTCCCGCTCGCCGAGATCCCGCTCCAAGGCGCTCACAATCTGGAAAATGTTCTCGCGGGTATTTCCATCGGCATGCTCGCCGGATGCCAGCCCGATCAGATCCGTCATGCAGTAAAGAATTTCAAGGCTGTCGAACACCGCCTCGAATTTGTCGCCAAGATCAGCGGCGTCGATTACTACAACGATTCCAAAGCCACGAACGTCGATGCCACCATTAAAGCGCTCGAATCGTTCCCAGCAAATATTCACCTGATTCTCGGCGGCAAGGACAAGGGTAGCGACTACACCGTGCTCAACGATCTGCTGCGGCAGCGGGTGAAACGCGTCTATACGATCGGCGCCGCAGCCGCCAAGATCGAATCGCAGATTCAGGGAGCGGCCGACGTCGATCATGCCGAGACCCTCGAAAACGCCATTCGCCGCGCCGCCGAATCCGCCGTCGCGGGCGACGTCATTCTCCTGGCTCCGGCCTGCGCCAGTTTCGACCAGTTCCAGAGCTACGAGCACCGCGGCCGGGTTTTCAAGGAAGTAGTGCATTCGCTGGCGATCGCGCGATCCGTCTAATCCTTCGGAACCAAATCAGTCATCACCTCCTGAAAATCCACAGCCGAAACTCCTCCGTGCTCCCTGCCTCCGTGGTGAAATGGATGCTGTATGGCTAAACGTGTCAGCGTCGATCGCTGGATGTTCACCGTGACCACGATCCTGGTTTTCGTGGGACTCGTGATGATCTTCAGCGCATCTGCCGTCATGGCCAAAGAGCGCTTCGGATCGGCCTATGAATTCCTGCTGAAGCAGTTGGTGTGGGCCGTCGCCGGACTGGCCGTGATGGTGGTGGCCATGAAGGTGGACTACAAGCGTCTGCAACATCCGGCGCTCGTCTTCTCGCTGCTCGGCTGCGTCACGCTTCTGCTGATCTCCGTTTTTTTCCTTGATCGCGCCCATGGCACGCACCGCTGGTTTCACGTGGGTCCAGTGTCGTTGCAGCCCTCCGAACTGGCCAAGCCGGCGCTGATCTTATTTCTGGCATGGTTTCTCGAGAACAAGACCAAGGCCATGGACGACTGGCGCAACACCCTGATTCCCGCCGTGGCGCCGACGGTCGCTTTTATCGCGCTGATCGTTTTCCAGCCCGATCTCGGCACCGCCATCGCCTGCGCCGGAATCACCGCCTGTGTCCTCTTCGTCGCTGGCATCCGCGTGCGCTATTTCGGATACGCTCTCGCCGCCGCGCTGCTGCCACTCTATTTTTTGATCTTTCACGTCGCCTACAGAAGAGATCGCATCCTCGCGTTTCTGAATCCGTATGCCGATCCGAAGGGGTTCGGCTTCCACATCATTCAGTCGCTGATCGCCGTCTCCACCGGAGGCGTTACCGGCCTTGGCCTGATGGAAGGCAAGCAAAAGCTTTTCTATCTTCCCGAGCCTCACACCGATTTCATCTTCGCCGTCACGGCCGAAGAACTGGGTTTGGTGGGAGCGCTCGCGGTCGTGATTCTGTTTGCCATCTTCCTCTGGCGAGGCACGCGCGCTGCCCTGCGCACGCAGGATAACTTCGGCCGCTTCGTCGCCGTCGGCGTTACCAGCATGATCGTCCTACAAGCCTTCATCAACATCAGCGTTGTACTCGGCCTGATGCCCACCAAAGGCATCCCGCTCCCGTTGGTTTCCTACGGAGGGTCGTCGTTGTTCGTCACGCTGGCCTGCGTTGGTGTACTGCTGAACATTACGAAGCAGGCATAATAAAACGGCACGGTGCCCCAGGTTCGCGCCCGTTCTTTGGCCGCTAACCTGAGCAAGACAAGGATCTCGGACTAGTGCCGTTCCAGTTGCAGTAGCTGTTCCTTCCGTTCGATTCCCCAGCGAAAACCACCTGGATCTCCCTCCTCGCCCACCAGACGGTGACAAGGGATAGCGACCGCTACAGGGTTCGTCGCGCATGCTCTGGCTACGGCGCGCGCCGTCGTCGGCCTCCCGATTTTCTTCGCTACGGCGCTGTAGGAGCGGGTTTCGCCTCGGGGAATTCTTTGCAGGGTTTCCCAGACTCGCCGTTGAAAAGCTGTGGCCCGGATATCGAGCGGTAGGCTCGAATCCGTCCCTTGTCCGCGAATCAGTCGAGTAAGACTGTCTCGCCACTCCGCCATCGCGGCATCGTCGCGCCGGCGAACCGCGAAAGGGAACTCGCGCATCAGTCCCTGCTGCAACTGCTCGTCGTTATCGGCGAACTGGATGGAGCAAATGCCCTTGTCCGTCGCGGCAATCAGCATCCGTCCCAGCGGCGAAGTGGTGATCGTATAGCGAACAACGGCAGCAACCGCTCCGCGGCGATATTTCTCTGGAGTCATGCCGAGCTGAGTCGCAGTGCGTTCGTAAAGTCGGCTGCTGGAGCCGTATCCCGACGCATACAGCGCGCCCGTCACGGAGTTGCCCGCCTGCAGGTTTTGCTTAACCTGCCGCAGTCGGCAGGCGTCGATGTACGCCTTGGGAGACACGCCAAGCACCGCCTTGAACGTTCGCTGCAGGTGAAACGAACTGAGGCGGAATTCCTTCGCCAGTAAGGCCAGCGTTACCCGGTCTTCGATGTGCTGCTCGATGTAGCGGCATATCGCCCTCACCAGCACGGCTCGCGGGTTCCCGTCTGCCGCTTTTGGGCGGCAACGCAGGCAGGCGCGATATCCGGCCTGCTCGGCCTGCTGAGAATGATCGAAGAACGAAACGTTCTCGCGGCGCGGGCGCTTCGCCGGGCACGACGGACGGCAGAATATTCCGGTGCTCGACACTCCGAAAACGAAGGTGCCGTCGTGAGAACTGTCGCGATCGACCACAGCTTCCCAGCGGCGGTCCGGGCTTTGCGTTCGCTTCATTGTTCCTTCTGAAAGTATCGCATTGGTGGCCATGCAGGTAACATAGAACAGTCGATTCGAGCGGACTATCCGAATGTTGCGGTCAAACCATTTTTCTCGCGAAGATAGAAGATAGAAGATAGTCGACCAGATGATAAAGACGGACTCGTGGTTGGCGTCACTGCCTAAGGACCAACCGAATCATTTACCATGGCGCCTCGTTCGGACAGAAATTGAATTCCAAATCTGGAGGGAATCACCGATGAACTGCAATCGCACGATGATGTGGCTGGTTGTTCTGGCGGCGCTGGTGGCGCAGGCCGGCGCGCAAGTTCTCACCGCTGATCAGGTGAAGAAAGTTGCTCCAACCTCTTTTTACTTTGCGGGCCAGAGTGCGGCCGTGCAGATGCGGAATTCGGACGGCTTCAAGAACTCCGCGGGCAAGATGGTTCTGGCGGGTTTGGTGGATACATCGGGGTATTCGACTGCCATCGCGGAAAAATACCAGGGCTTCCTGATCACCGAAACCAAGCTCAGTTTTGACGCGGTTACGCTGGACCCGGGCCAGTATGGATTCGGCTTCAAAGACGGCAAGTTTACCGTGATGAACGTGGCGGCTACGGACGTGTTGTCGGTGGCCAGCCAAAACGATGATCAGGTGAAGCACCCGGTTCCGCTGAAGTTTGAAAAGGACGCCTCCGGGTATCGACTGTACGCCGGACGAAAGTACGTGGTGTTGAAAGCAGAATAGTGCCGTAACCGAGAGAAGCCAGGTTTCAAAGTCTCGGGGTTTCAGGTTTGAAAGGACGTCGGGCGTCTCGATTGTTGGCCGGGACGCCCGTCGCTTCACTGGCTTGCGATAGTCGTTCTCGGGATGGTCATCGTTCGTGATGGACAAGGCTCGCTCCCCTTTATAGAATTCTCGGTTGCCTTCACCTGCTGGAAAATTCCGATGAAACTTGTGACTTTTGAAAACACTGCCCGGCAATCGCGCATCGGCGCGCTGCTTGGCGGCCATCAGATCGTTGATCTCCACACGGCTTGTGCGCTTTACCTGCGCGACGTCGAAAGCGAAGCCATTTTTTACCGCATGGCCGATGCCCTGGTGCCCCCCGACATGCGCGCGCTCTTCCGCGGCGGAGACACGAGTCTTGAGGCCGCGCGCAAGGCGCTCGACTATGTCGCCCACGTGGGTGCCGACGTCACCGGTCCGCGCGGGGAAACAGTGGTCTACGCGATGAGCGACGTACACCTTAAAGCGCCCATTATTCCCAAGAAGTTCTTTCACACCGCGGGAAATTTTCGTGAGCACCACGAAGAGGCGACGAAAGCCGGTTTTTCCCATCCGGTCATGCCGTGGATCGTTTTCTTTCAAAACACCGATGCCATCATCGGCCCCGATGAGCCCGTCATCTATCCCGAACACCTTACGCAGGAGGTAGACTACGAGCTGGAACTGGCCGTCGTCCTGAAAAAAGGCGGCAAACACTTCACCCCGGAAGAGGCCCCGAGCTATGTCGGCGGGTACGTGATTTTCAATGACATCACCGCGCGCGACATCCAGCGCCGCGAGATGAAGTCGGGCGTGTTTAGCTTCTGCAAGGGAATCGACACGTTCTGCCCGCTCGGGCCGTGGATCGTGACGGCCGACGAGATTCCGGACGCGCATAACCTGGCGATGGAACTCCGCGTCAATGGCGAGGCGCGGCAGCGCTCGCACTCTAGCAAAATGTCAGTGAAAATTCCCGAGATTCTCTCGCACTACTCGCCCATGGGATACAGCGCGGGAGACGTAGTTTCTACCGGAACCGTGTCGGGCGTGGCCGCATTTTCGGCGGATCCGAAGGCCTGGTACCTGAAGCCCGGCGATGTCATGGAATGTGAAGTCGAAAAAATCGGCGTGTTGCGGAATCCCGTGATCTCGTGGGAAAAAGCATACGGCCACAAACCCGCGGCACTGGCCACGCAGGAGACGGTGAAGTAGGCTCGTTTCACCACGGCGACACCGAGTCACGGAGAATACGCTAAGCTTGATTTTCTCCGTGACTCTGTGTCTCTATGGTGGTTTTTAGGTTCCTTTGAAGATGACAACCAGTTCTAAAATCTGGGTTAGCGAACTCAACGCGCGGCCGGAAGTGCGCGCCGCGTATCCACGGACGCCTATCCGTTTTTATGACACGACGCTGCGCGATGGCGAGCAGACGGTCGGCGTCGTGCTCTCGCCACAGCAGAAGCTTGAGATCGCCCGCAAACTGGATGAGCTGGGCGTAAGCCGCATCGAAGCGGGATTTCCCCGCGTTTCAGCGGAAGATGCCGAAGCCATTCAACTCATGCAGAAAGCGGGCATCAAGGCGGAACTGTGGGGATTTTCGCGCGCCGTCGCTGCCGATGTGCAAGAGCTGGTGCGGCTGAACCTGCGCTACTCGGTGATTGAAGCGCCAACGAGTGACATCAAGTTGAAGGCTTACCGCATCTCCCAGGACGAGGTGCTGCGCCGGATTCGCGACGCGGTGTCGGCGGCGCGCGATGCTGGAATCACAGTCGCATTTTTCGCCGTCGATGGAACGCGTACGGAATTGGAATTTCTGAAGAAGGTTTATCTCTCGGCGCTCGATGCGGGAGCGAAAGAACTGGTTGTCGTCGATACGATCGGCGCTTGCGGGCCCGAAGCGGCCGAGTATCTGACGCGGCAGGTTTGCGAGTGGGTGGGCAAAGACGTACCCATACATTTCCACGGACACAACGATTTCGGCATGGCGACGGCCTGCGCGGTGGCCGCGGTCCGCGGCGGTGCGACATGGATCCAGGGCACGATCAACGGCATGGGCGAACGCGCGGGCAATGCCGATATTGCAGAGATTGCGCTCGCGCTGCGCTGCCTCTACGACGTGCCGGTCGTGATGAATCTCGAAAAAGTCCGCGAAGTGTCCGAGGTCGTGCGGCGGGCTGCTGGCTACACACTTGAGGCGTGGAAGCCGCTAGTCGGAGAAAACCTGTTCATGCGTGAAAGCGGAGCGGTGGCCAGCCAGTTTCATATTCCCGAAGCCATCGAACCCTACTCCGCCGAAATCGTGCAGGCGGAACGCCGCATCGTTCTCGGCAAGAAGAGTGGCCTCGACAGTATCGACCTGAAATGCCAGGAGCTCGGCATCACCATCACCGCCGAACAGCGCGGCCCGATATTGGCTGCGGTGAAGCAGGCTGCGGTGAAGCAAGCTGCCGGCGGCGAGTCTGGCCTGGTCAGCGACGCTCAGTTCCGGCAGATTCTGGCGGGGCTCCACACCGTCTGAACCGCGCTACCGAATTCAGCTGCTAACCAAGTTGCAATGCCAAAGTCCCTGACCGGCGAAGCTTTTCGGCGCCTTCCGAACTTACGGTGGTAACGCTGGTTTCGTTACTCATAAAGTGCAGACCGTTTCACCCGGGCAATCTGAATATTCCTCTTCTCCCCTGCTAACTTCAATCTCAACATGCACTTATGCTCTGTCCTTCGTATGGTTTGCTGGGTGCACTACTCCGATATGAAGCCCTGATCAACCGGGCCGATGGGGGCAACTTGACCGTCATTTACAGCTCTGAATCCGTAGCTCCTCGAAGCACCTCGCGGCCGGGCGCCATCATGCCGCTGCTGGTGATCCTGTTCATCGTCTCCTACGGCATTCTGACCATGCTGGTTTTCGAGCAGGGCCAGACCATCGAATCGCAGCGCGGGCTGATCAAAGAGATGCTCAAGGACAGCACGCAACTCGCGGCCATGAAAGACAAGATCGCCCGCGACGATGGGAAACGCGGGCACGAGAAGGCACCGGCGGCTCCGTCGGAGCAGAAAAGCACGCAATCCCCGAATCCGGCATCGGGGGCCAAAGGTTCGTACAAAGAAGCAACCCCGTCCGGACCCGGCAAATCGGCCCACACCATGAAACAGGTTCCTGGAAAACCAGCGGCGGATATGGAAGATGTGCGCCGCTCGACCCGAGTGATCTAAGCGGCATTCGTAGTAGATCGAGTTCGCTTTTGTAAACGCGACTGAGTTTAAAAGAGTCGGATTTCAAAAGAGTTGAACTAAAAGAACATTGATTTAGAAGACAAAGAGTAACGGTTCTGTGTGTTACAGCCCGATCCGGGCCGTGCGACTGAGACCCGAAAAATGAAGACCCTGGCCCTAGCGCTACTGTTGTCGATTCCCGTCCCCAGGCTAGCACCACCAGCCCAGCCCTCTCCTACCCCCAGCCATCTTCCGGCAAAGGCCAAGGGAGGGCGCTGGTACTTCGCCGCCACCGGCCACGCCGTCTATTGCTACGGCCCCGTAATGACCATGCCCCAGGCCCAGGGCGGATTGCTCAAGGTCGCAACGTTCTGCCGTGGCGATCGAACCATGGTTCCGCTGAAAGACTAGGGAAGGTCTGATTAAGTCACTGGGGTCCTCCGTGCACCCCTGTGTACCCTGTGGTAAATGCTTTTTGCTGACACTTAATCAGGGTCCCCGCTAGGGCAAAATCACTTGGCTGGAGGCTCTGGTTTCGCCGGTTCGGCTTGCTTCGCCCCCTTCAGCTTGGCAAACGATTCTTCCACGCGCGTTCGGAAATCACCACTGTCGTCGTGCTCAAATCCGCTATAGTTCGACTTCACTTGCATCTCGCACTCCGCACCCTTCGATACCAGGGCCACGTGGTTCGTCCGCTGGGTGAGCGCCCCGGTAACGGTGACATGCACGTTGTGCTTCACCTTGTAGGCAGCCGTCATGAGCGTGTCGTCACTCTCCTCGACGTTGTAGTTCTCCGCATTGCCAAGGGCGTCTTTAACCGCGCCCCACAACTCGCTGCACGGAGCGGGATAGATACGCTTGGAGGTCTTGCCCAACGCCGGCAGAGCAAGAGCCAGCGACATCAAAAATACAACCGCAAATCTCGGCTTCATTATGGAATCTCTCCTTTTGCGGAGATGCTGTTCAGAATGCCAAACTGAACAGAAAACCCCCATTTTCAGGACAAGTGAAAGATAGTCCCCCAAGAGATTTCGTCAGTGCGCAGAGTCACGCTAGACGGTGACCATTCCCCATCGAACTCTGCTTCCCGCCGCAAACCAATATGAGAAAATGGGTTACGTAGTCCGGGGCCCGTAGCTCAAGCGGATAGAGCATCGGATTTCTAATCCGAGGGTTGGGGGTTCGATTCCCTCCGGGCCCACCAGTACCAAGTGATAATAATCACCGCCGCTTCATCCCGTCCGAATTAGGATATCCGCATGAGCGTGCGCCGCACGGCTGACGCCGGCATCATCACCGACCCGGAAGAACGCTTTGAAGGCTTTGAACGCCTGATGCCCTTCAAGGTGCAGAACATCCTGCTGGTCTCCAGCCTTTACGATTCATTCATACTCCGCGAAGATGGCCGCCTCAACGAGTTGCTGATTGACGAATCGCTCGAACTGAACCTGCGCCAGATTCCTCGAATCACGCATGTTTCCAGCTGCGCCGAAGCTCTTCATCTTGCCAGCTCGAATCCGCAGTTCAACCTGATCGTCACCAACCTCGCCGTCGGCGACATGGATGCCGCGCAACTCGCGCATGAAGTCCGCCACGCTGGACTCGATGTCCCGGTCGTCGTTCTCGCCTATGACTACCGCGAAATTAAGAAATTTGTGGCCCGCAATCCGGTCACCGGTTTAGATCGCATCTTCTTGTGGCAGGGGCATGCCCGCATCCTGATCGCCATCGTCAAGTACATCGAAGACAAACGCAATGCGCTCCACGACACTCGTGCCCTCGGTGTGCCCGTGCTGCTGGTGGTCGAAGATAACATCCGTTACTACTCGTCGTTCCTGCCCGTGATCTATACCGAGCTGATCAAGCAATCGCGGCGCGTGATTCAGGAAGGCATCAACGTCGCGCACAAGCTGGCTCGATTGCAGGCGCGCCCACGCATTCTGCTGAGTTCAAACTACGAAGATGCGGCCGGCCTGGTGCAGGAGTATCGCGATTCTCTGTTTGGACTGGTGTCGGACGTGGAGTTCCCGCGCGATGGCCAGCTCAGTCCGGAGGCGGGCTTCGATCTTGCGCGCTTGGTGAAAAGTCTGGTGCCGGATGTGCCGGTGGTGCTCCAAACCAGCCGCACCGAGTTCCGGCCGCGAGCCCATGCCGAAGGTTATTCGTTCCTGCGCAAACGTTCTCCCACGCTGTTGCGGGACCTGCGCCGCATCTTGACCGAGCAGTTGGGGTTTGGCGATTTCGTGTTTCGCCTGCCGGATTCGACAGAAGTCGGACGGGCGAAGGACATGAACGAACTGGAAGAGCAGTTGCAAATTGTTCCCGAAGAAAGCATCGTCTTTCACTCGCAGCGCAATCACTTTTCCCATTGGCTGATGGCTCGTACCGAGTTTGCGCTGGCGGCCAAACTGCGTCCTCGAAAAGTTTCCGATTTTCCCAGCCCCGAACATCTGCGCCGCGATCTGATCGAATCGATCAACCAGTACCGCCGCGAACAGAGCGAGATCCTGATCGGCGACTTCCGTGCGGATACGTTCAAACCTTCGGAATCGAGTTTTCTGCGCCTCGGTTCCGGTTCCCTCGGCGGGAAAGCCCGCGGCCTGGCTTTTGTGCGCCACCTCTTGCGCAAAAACCGTCTGGCGCGCAGGTTTCCCGGTGTCCGCATCTCGGTGCCTTCGGCCGTCGTGCTGGCGACCGATGTGTTCGATCAGTTCCTCGCGGAAAATAACCTCCTCGACTTTGCTTTGCAGTGCGAGGATGACGCCGAAATTCAGCGCAGGTTTCTGGCTGCGCCGCTATCGGGCGCCCTCAATGAAGATCTGAAGTCGTTTCTGGCGGAGGAGACTCATCCCTTGGCAGTGCGTTCGTCCAGTTTGCTCGAGGACTCGCAGTACCAGCCCTTCACCGGCGTTTATGAAACCTTCATGCTCGGTAACCAGCAGGCAAATTCAGAAGTCCGGCTGACCGCGCTGGGCGAGGCGATCCGGCGCGTTTACGCCTCCACATTCAGCCGTCACGCCAAATCCTACGTGCGCGCCACACCCTACCGTCTGGAAGAGGAGAAGATGGCGGTGATTCTGCAGCGCGTCGTGGGTACGGCGCATGGCCGCCGTTTTTATCCGGACTTTTCAGGAGTTGTGCGCTCGCGCAACTACTATCCCGTGCCCCCCATGGCCTTCGAGGATGGCATTGCCGCAGTCGCCCTCGGCCTGGGCCGAGCGGTGGTCGATGGTGGGAAGTGCCTGACGTTCTGTCCGCGCTATCCCCAAAACCTGGTGCAGTTTTCCTCGGTCGAAGACATCCTCGCCAACTCGCAGTCCGAATTCTGGGCGCTGGAACTGGACGGCGCTGCCGAAGGCCGTCCGGGACATTGGCACGAGAGGCGATTCGGCCTGGATGCGGCCGAGACCGACGGCACGCTGCGGGCGCTGGCCTCCACCTACTCCCGCGACAACCATGCCGTTTACGATGGCGTCAGCCGGCCGGGCGCGCGCATCGTGACCTTCGCTCCCATGCTCAAGCACGGCACGTTTCCGCTGGCGGAAATTCTCGACGACCTGGTTCGAGCCGGCGAGGATGCGTTGGGCAATCCTGTCGAGATCGAATTTGCTGTGCGTCTGCCGCAGGAGGCCGGTGCCGCGACTGGCGAAGCGGCGGAGTTCGGCTTCCTGCAAATCCGGCCCCTGACGCTGTCTCGCGATACCGAGGATCTGACGCTCGACGACGTCCGGCCAGAGCAGTTGATCTGCGTGAGCAGTAAAGTCCTGGGCAATGGGCGAGTCGATGGTCTTCACGATGTCGTGGTCGTCGATTCGCAGCGCTTTGAACGCGGACGCAGCCAGGAAGTGGCGGACGCGGTTGCCCGTTTGAATCGCCGCCTCAATGAGGAGCACCGCCCCTATCTGCTCATCGGCGTGGGACGCTGGGGATCGACGGATCCCTGGCTGGGCATTCCGGTTGAGTGGGACGAAATTTCCGGCGCGCGCGTGATTGTCGAGGCCGGCTTCCGCGATTTTCGTGTAACTCCGTCGCAGGGCAGTCATTTCTTTCAGAATCTCACAGCCTTTCAGATCGGCTACTTCACCGTGAATCCGGATGCGGGAGAAGGTTCGGTCGATTGGGATTGGCTGACCGAACTGCCGGCCGTGGAAGAAGACGGCTGCGTACGGCATCTGCAGTTCGCGGAACCGGTTCGCGTCGTCATGAACAGCCGCACCAGCGAAGGCCTAATCTTCAAACCCGGAAACTAGAGCGTGTTCATAAATCGGTTTGGCTAGGGCACGGCTTTAGAGTTTGCGGAAAAACTCACGAATGCGTGCATCGCCGTGGAAGAGCGGCCCTTCCTTCAGGGCCGCGTCAATCGCCTCAAATCAGTGCGGGCTTCAGCCCCTGAAGGGGACGACGCCATTCGGGGTTGAAAGGCGTTTATGAAATACGCTCTAGGGAAACTCTGACTGGGTCGGCGCGCAGAGCTTTGCAAGGGCATGGCTTCAGCCAAGCCGTCAGAATTGGCCGCACAAGCGGCTTAAGCCGCTGAGGGTCTAAGCTTCCCTGGCTGGAAGCAGCGCATTCGTTCACAGCGCGGTGTGACTCGGGTCACTGCCGGACCCACTGGCGCCGCCCACAATGAATTCGATTCGTTCGCATCCTTCCCAGGGGGATCGCAATGTTGAAAGAAGAGTTAGTGAAGTGTCCCGTGTGCGGCATTTTTACTCGAATTGATAAACCTGAATTGCTGGCGGCCCTGAACGACCCTGAGATCCGCCAGAAAATTGAAAATTACGTCGCGCAATTACTGCCGGCCGCGCCTGTTGAACTCATCGGTATCAGTACGGGTTCGGCGGGGGGGCGAAGCTTCCAGAAAGACGTACATGACTGGAATCCCGCCGTTCCCATGTGGCAGCGAAGCCCCAAGGAGTAGGACTCTGTTGGAGCGCCGAGCGTTCTCCCGCCCACTATGTTGGTTGCACCACGAACCACGCAGCGACGGACGCATTCGTGCGGCGCGACACCAAGAATCGTGTCAACCCCCCCCCAATCGACCATTTCCCCGCTAACTCGATGAAAAGCTTGGAAAAATAAACCAAGAAAGCATGTCCGTTCCAGCCGCACAAATTGATAAAATAGAACTAGAGATAAACAAAAGGGCGCGGACAATCCGCACCCTTTTCTGCTTGGCGAGAACTTGATCTGTGAAACCTTGAAACATGCCTCTAAGTCCTTATTCCAGAATATTTTGCCTCCAAGCCCTTTAGAATCAAAGACCGAGTCGAAAATTCCCGCTAACTCCATGATTCCTATAGGG
>VFSW01010197.1_pt1 | contig 13333 bp, 13 predicted proteins | sample 5358111 | NCBI WGS metagenome assembly VFSW01 (sample SAMN11554181, study PRJNA540505) | mine drainage metagenome | isolation source: sediment from site ElyBrook_90M | place: USA: Ely Copper Mine, Vershire, VT | collected 2017 | reverse complement strand
TGTCCGATTCGCTGGCCAGTTGGGTGATGAGGTGGTACTCGTCTTTGAGCAGGGCACGCAACTGGTCCAGCGCGATGATGTTGTCCGGGTCGGCAATGACGATGGTCAATACGCGGGCGGTTTTATCGACGGACAGCGGGAGCAGCTGATAGCGGCGTGCCACATCTTTCGGGATCAGGGCGAGGGCGGCGGGATCGACGATGACGGTCGACAGATCGACGCTTTCCTGGCCCAGATTTTCCGACAATACGTCGCGTATGGTGGCCTCAGACAGAAACCCCAGGCGTACCAGCAAGCGGCCCAGCGGCTGGTGCGTGCTACCTTGTTCTTGCATGGCGATACGCAACTGATCCTCGCTGATAACTCCCTTCGCTACCAGCATATTACCCAATGGTTGTTGGAGTTGATTGTCTGGCATTTGCTTTACCGGGCTAATTGCAGCGCGTGCTGTGTGGTTGTCGCATGGTCAAATTTCGCGCTGTTTCCCGTGTCCAGTTGCACGGCGCGCTGGTAATACTGGGACGATAGTTTGTTTTGCCCGAGATGTTCCAGGCTGACCGCCAGATTGAATGCCAGATCGGCGTTGTCCGAGTCCAATTTGTAGGCATTGAAATAGGCTTGCTGCGCTTCTCCCCAGCGCGACTGATCGGCGTACTGGTTGCCCAAAGCGAACAGTAACGCCGGGGAATCTTTTTGCTCGCTGAGCAACATCTTCAGGCGGCTTTCGCGGTTCTCGTCCGTGCCCAATCCCGACATGCCCGCATTGGCAACCGCGTTGCGCGGATCCAATGCCAGTACTTTGCCGTAGTACTGGGCGGCCAGTGCGTCCGCACCGCGATGTTGCGCGATGACAGCCAGGCCGAGCAAGGCATCCGTGTTGCGCGGATCCTGGGCGAGCGCGTCACGGTAGAGTCCGTGCGCCTCTTCGAACTTGCCGCTGCGATAAGCCTGGTAGGCGTTGTTGAGCAGTGTGTTGAGGGCGGCGGTTTGGTCTTGTGCGACGTTGATGGAAAGATTAGGCCGCGCGGGATGTGTGATGCTTTTCCTCACGGGCGACGCAGTCCGGACGGCGGGCTGTTGCTCGTGCGCATCAGTCGTGGCCATCGCCGCCACCAGGTTGTCCGGCTTGGGTGAGGTCGCGGGTGCAACGATGGCGGGGGTCGGAGGAGTCACGGCAGCGGTGCGTGGTATCGCTTGCACAAGCGGCCTGTCATTGGCCGAGGTGACATACCACACATATCCCGCACCCGCGCCGAACAGCACCACCGAACCCAGCAAGGCATAGATCAATTTGCGGTTCACTTGCCCGCCCGCCGCCGCACCGGATTTTGCCTTGAACAGATTCTGACCGGCACTGCGCGCGTTTTCCTGGGACACCGGTTCGTTGCCGGGCGGCGCGGGGGTGACGGGTTCCAAACTCAGCGCGGATCCGGGCGGGCTATTGCTGCCACCCTTGGATTTTTTTCTGGCATCTAATAGCAGGCTCATGATGGGCTCCCTAAGGTTTGCCGTTGGCCGATTCGTGGAAGAAATCCTGGTCCGGCAAACTGTTGCGGAACGCGCCGTAGTCCCCGTTCAGGCTGGCTTCTTTGATGACGATAGGATGCAAAAAGATGACCAACTCGGATTTGGTCGTGGTGTCGTTGCGATTCTGGAATAGATTTCCGATGATGGGGAGGCCGGCCAGAAAGGGCACCGTGTCCGACTGTTTGTTGAGATTGTCCTGCATCAGTCCGCCCAGAACGGCGATCTGGTTGTTTTCGATTTTCAAGATTGACTCCATCTCGCGCGTGGAGGTCTGCGGAATCCGGTTCACCACCCCGGCACACGTGCCTATCCCCAGACAGGGGTTGGCCAAAGAAGGGTTGGGATCGTTGACGTAACCAATCAGGCGCGTGATGGAAGGATGGATATTCAACTGCACCGCATCGTTCTCATCGATCTGTGGTGTCAGGCTCATGGTAAAACCGATCGGCAATGTCTGTAGCGTGGAGGTATAGGTGGGCGGCATGGATAGCGTGTTTGACAGCGGGCTCAGCAATCCCGGGGTGACGGTCATGGAAAAATAAACCAGATTGTCCACCACGCGCAACATGGCGGTCTGGTTATTCATCACGCTCAATTTCGGGCTGGACAATACCTTGACGTTGCCGAAGGATTCCAGCAGCGAGACTTGTGCGGCGAGATTGCCCAGCTTGGTCGGATTGGCGTAATTGAGCAGGAACATGCTGCCGGTATTGGTGGCCGCCTGAACACCCGTGCCTGCTTGTGTCAATTGGAACCCTTTGCCCGCCGCACTCAGTGAAGACCAGTTGATGCCTTGCTGATATTGGTCGTTCAATTGCACTTCCACCACGGTCGCTTCGATCAGCACCTGACGGCGCGCACTGGACATGATACGGTCTATGAACTCGCGGATCTTTTCATGTTGTTTGCCCGTGGCGCGTACGGTGATGAGGCCGTTTTCCGGGTTGGCAATGACCGATGCAGCTTCACGGAAGGTGTTGCGTTTGGTCACGGTGACACCGCCTTCTTCCACACTGACCGGGTTGGGGCTGTTCTCGATGCCGATCTTGGGGGTGGATTTTTTGTTGCCGACCGGCAGTGGCGCGCCTGTCCCGGTGCTGCTGCTGGCTTTGTTTTGTTGTACCGTAGTCTCGCTGGATCCCGCAGGCAATACCTTGTCGGTTTCGTGCAGGATGTCTTTGATGTTCTGCGTCAGCGTTTCCCAGAAACGGTTCTTGGAACTGTCCTTGATCTCGATGGAAGATTTGCCGCCACCGCCACTTCCCCCTACTCCTCCGGTCGCTCCGCTTCCGCCGCTGGCCTGAGCCGTGTTGGAGATGGCACTGTCCGCATCCCGTGACATGTTGATGTAGTCGATCCGGTAGTTATGCAGATAGGGCGTGTCCGGCATGACCGTCAACGTGCCGTTGTTTAATTCGTAGCGCATGTCCACTTGCTTGGCGATGCGGGTGAGTATCTGCGGCAGGGTCTGGTTGATCGCATTCACGGTCACCGATCCTTGTATGCCACCTTGTATATCCAGATTGACTTTCGCATCGCGTGCCAGCGCGAACAGGATCTCCTGCGCGGGGACGTTGGCGACGACGACGCTGTAGGTGTCGGTTTTGCTGGCGGGTTTGGGTGGGGGCAACACCACGCTGTCACGGATGGGTTGCGGGATGTCTTTGCTTGTCGTGGCAGCGGCATCGTCGCGCTGTAGATGCAGGCTGGAAGGTTGGATAGGAGTCGTGCCACAACTGGCGAGCAAAACACCGACCGCGCAGATACAAAGTTGTTGGGGTGTGCGCATACTGGATTCCTCCCTTGTTTGGTGCAGCCTAGCAGTTTTGCCCATACGGCTCAACACGTAAATATAAATAATCCCTTGTTATTCCAGCAGGTAAATCGTTGTGGCGAATGCTTCCTGATAACGTGCCGGTAATTTTTTACTGGCCGCTTGCGCCGCCTCGGTTGAGGGGTACGCGCCATACAGGACGCGCAGCCCTTTTTTGCCGTTGAGCTTTGCGGGCAACAGATAGATTTCCGATAACTTGCCCAGGCCTTCGGCACGTTGCAGGAATCCTTCCATGCGGGCGGGTACGACCGCATCGTTGTAAAACAGCTGGATGCTGGCGACCGCACGATGCTCGGCTAACAATTGTTTACCCGCTTCCAGTCTCTGCTCATAGCGGCTGGAAGCGGCAGTATTTTTGAGGGTGGCGACGGGGATAGATGAGGCGGGTGAGGCGGTTGCATACATGGCAGGTGCAGATAAGACACTGGACGTCGCGGGTGCGGCATTGACCGCGCTGGCTGATGTCGGAGAGCCGGCCGCACTGGCGGCCACGCCGGGCGGGATGACACTCGCGGCAACAGCTGTCTTGAGCGTCGGCGTGCTGACGATACCTGATGCGGCTATTGCGGCGGACGCGGTCGGACTGGTGGTCGTGCGGAGATATTGCCAGGCTGCCCCTGTCAGCAGCAGTACCGTGACGACTGCCGCACCACCGAGTAATGTCTTGTTGTGCAGGTAGTCTTTTTTTGCGGTGAGCTCGCTATCGCGCATCGCGGCCTGGACATGACGCGCCTCGATGCTGTGAGTGTCTTCGACAAAGGCGGCCAGTAATGATTTGTCGGCCAGCACATTGGCGCGGCGCATCAGACCTATCGAGGCATCGGCGATGAGTTTGATGGCGGAGGGGGAGAAAATATTCGGACCGTGGTAACCCGCTTTGCGCATGCGGAACATCAGGTAGTTTTCCAGAATGTCGCGCGACAGTGGCTGCATGTTGAAGTTGTGTACGATCCGGTCTTTCAGCTGCCGCATGTTGGGCTGTTCCAACTTGGTGTTCAGTTCCGGTTGGCCGAACAACACGATCTGCAGCAATTTGAAACTGCCCACTTGCAAGTTGTACAGCAGGCGTAATTCTTCCAGTGTGTCTATCGGCATGGCATGCGCCTCATCGACCAGGACAACGACCCGCTTGCCTTCCCGGGCTTTGCCTTCCAGCTTGTTCTGGATGTTCTGCATCATCACGCCGATGCGTTCATGCTCGACATTCAAATCCAGCGCGTCGGCGATGGCATACAGCATCTCCTCGCGCGACAGGCTGGGATTGGCCAGATAGATCGGCTCGATGTGTTTGGGGAGTTGTTCGAGGAGCATGCGGCACAACATGGTCTTGCCGCTGCCAACCTCGCCGCTGACCTTGATAATCCCTTCCACTTCGGTGATGGAGTAGATGAGCGCGTCGAGGATCTCTTTGCGGTTTGCGCCGCTGAAGAAAAACTCAGTCACGGGCGTGATCTTGAAGGGCTGCTCGTTCAGGCCGAAATGCTCCAGATACATATTCAGTTTTCCACCTTGAGTTTTTCGTGCGAGTCCATTCGGCTGTACAGAGTCGTGCGGTTGATGCCGAGCAGCTTCGCAGCTTCGCTGATGTTATTGGCAGCGAGTTCCAGCGCAACGTCAATATACAAGCTTTCCTGGGTGCGCAGTTCGTGATTCAGATCGAAATGCCCGGCCTGAATCTTTTGCCGAATGGCGGCATGGTCGGCAAGTGGTTTGGTGATCACGGTCGGATCGAATTCTTCCTGCAACTGCGCCGCGCCTACGGTGAGTCCGGGATATTTTGCGGTGAGGCGTATGACGATGTTGCGCAATTCTCGGGTGTTGCCGGGGAAGCTATATCGTTCCCACAAGGCTAGGGCTTCCGGGTGCAATTCAAAGGGGGGGCGTTTGATCTGGCGTGTGTACTGGGTGCGGAAATGCGTCAACAGCAGCAATCTGTCCGAATCCAGCTCTCGCAGCGGCGGGGCGGTGATCGAGAAGACATTCAGCCGGTGATAGAGGTCGCCGCGAAATGTGCCGGCGTTGACGGCGGCGCGCAGGTTGCGATTGGTGGCGGCGATGATGCGCGCGCGACTCTTGCGGGTGCTGGTTTCACCGACACGCTGATATTCGCCGTTCTCCAGGACACGCAATAGATTGGCTTGCAGATCCAGCGGCAGTTCGCCTATCTCATCGAGGAATAGCGTGCCATCGGCCGCTTCCTCGAAGAAACCCGGTTGGGCACTGTGCGCTCCCGTGTAAGCCCCTTTGCTGTGCCCGAACAATGTTGCTTCAATCAGGGTCGGGGAGATGGCCGCGCAGTTGAATATCTTGAAGGGTGCATGACTTGCGCTGCCGAGCTTTTGTAGCGCGTTGGCGACCAGCTCTTTGCCACAGCCCGATTCACCTTCGATCAGAACCGGGAACGGCATGTTCGCGTACATCACGATCTGATTGCGTAATGCCTGGATAGGCGGACTCTGGCCCACTATGCCGAGCAGATCAGCGTCCGGCGCATGTTCGTGGTGTTGAATTTCCAGCGCGTCGTGCAAGTACCGCTTTATTTTTTCAGGCGAGCATGGCTTGGCGATAAAGTCGATCGCGCCCAGCGCGCGCGCGTGGCGGGCGTTGCTCTTTTCATCCTGGCCAGACAGGGTAAAAATTTTGATCATCGCCGAGTGCGCCAGCAATTCCGCGATGAGCTGGAAGCCTTCGTCTGGCCGGTGGGGTACAGGTGGGAGGCCCAGGTCGATCAAAGCCAGTTGTGGCGGGCTGGAGAGGCTGCGCAACAAGGCGATGGCAGCGGCGCGGGAATCCGCCTGGTAAACGGTAAAGTCGGTATCGAAAGCCATGGCCAAGCCCTCTCTGATGAGCGAGTCGTCGTCAACGATGAGCAAGCTGGGGCGTGTCGACAGGGTGTGCACAGGCGGCAAAATTCCAGTGTTAGGTTGGTGGCGGAGCATAGCGGCAAGCCGATTCGAGCTCAAGGGCTAAAAATGTCTAGATACTTCAGGATGACAGTGTCGGTGATGTTGTTGAGAAAATGGACGGGAGTGGTTTAGAATGCGCTTCCTTGAAAATCGTGGGCCTCTAATTTGTCTTCCCCAGTGCTAGTCGAAATACGCGATCTTAATTTTGCCTACGATAAACGTCCCGTTCTGCAAGGCATCAACATGACCTTCCATAGAGGCAAGCTGATCGCCATCATGGGGTCGAGCGGTTGCGGCAAGACCACCCTGTTGCGTCATATCGGTGGCGCGCTCAAGCCGACCAAAGGCTCGGTAAAAGTCGACGGAAAAATCATGCACGAGCTGGATCAGGATGGCTTGTATGAGATGCGCCGCAAGATGGGTATGTTGTTCCAGTTCGGGGCATTGTTCACTGACATGTCGGTGTACGACAACGTCGCGTTCCAGATGCGCGAACACACCGATCTGCCGGAGGAGTTGATCCATGATCTGGTCATGATGAAGCTGCATGCGGTGGGGCTGCGCGGCACGCATAATCTGATGCCGTCCGAGCTGTCCGGTGGTATGGCGCGCCGCGTCGCCCTCGCACGCACCGTCGCACTTGACCCTATGCTCATCATGTATGACGAACCCTTCGCAGGACTCGATCCGATTTCGTTGACGGTGGTCGGTGATCTGATCCGCCGTTTGAATGATGCGCTGGGCGCGACTTCGGTGATCGTCACGCACGATGTACAAGAGTCCCTGAAGATCGTCGATTATGTTTATTTCATGGCGGGTGGTGTAATCGTGGCGGAAGGCACACCAGACGAGATACGCGCATCGGACAAAGAGTTCGTGCATCAGTTTGTGCATGGCGAAATCGATGGGCCTGTGCCTTTCCATTATCCGGGCGGGGATTACCGCCAAGATTTGAACCTGCGAGCCTAACACTATGCCAGTTGCAAAAACCATACAGGTCATCGGCCACCGAACGATCAACGCCGTTTGGCGCATCGGCATGGCTGCCCGTTTCTTTGCCCTTACCCTGATCTACTCGGGTAACGGCTTTCGGCGTTTTCGTCTGATCACCAAAGAGCTGTTTTCCACTGGGGTGATGTCGCTCATCATCATCATCGTGGCGGGGCTGTTCGTCGGTATGGTGCTGGGCTTGCAGGGTTACGAGACGCTGAAGCGTTATGGCTCGGAGTCGGCCTTGGGTGTGATGGTGGCCTTGGGGCTGGTGCGTGAATTGGGTCCGGTCGTTGCGGCCTTGCTGTTTGCGAGTCGTGCCGGTTCGGCGATGACCGCCGAGATTGGCCTGATGAAAGCGACCGAACAGATCGATGCAATGGAGTTGATGGCAATCAATCCGATCGCGCGTATCATCGCGCCGCGCTTCTGGGCCGGGGTCATCTCGATGCCACTGTTGGCGGCCATGTTCAGCGCGGCGGGCATCTTCGGTGGCTATTTCGTCGGCGTGGTGCAGATCGGCGTCGACGAAGGTTCGTTCTGGTCGCAGATGCAGGCGGCGGTGGATTTCAAGCATGACATCCTCAACGGCGTGTTAAAAAGTTTCGTGTTCGGTGTGGTCGTGACGGCCATCGCCTTGTTCGAAGGGTATGATGCGCCGCCTACAGCCGAGGGTGTTTCGCGGGCGACGACGCGAACCGTGGTGACGTCTTCGCTGGCGATTTTGATGCTGGATTTTGTGTTAACTGCAATGATGTTCGGGGGTAGTGAGTGATGGAACGTAGCAAGCTGGATTTATGGGTGGGCATGTTTGTGGTGGCCGGTATCGCCGCGTTGGTGATGCTGGCGATGAAGGTTGGAAATCTGAGTACTTACAACGTGTCGGAGACCTATCAGGTCCAGGCTTTCTTTTCGAATGTCGGTGGCTTGAAACCCAAAGCGTCGATCAGGAGTGCGGGAGTGCTGGTGGGGCGCGTGACCGGTATCTCACTGGATACCGAGCGTTATGAAGCCAAGGTGACGATGAGTCTGGATAAGCGTTACCAATTTCCCAAGGACACTTTCGCCAATATCCAGACTGCGGGATTGTTGGGCGAGCAGTACATTGGTTTGGCCCCCGGCGGAGATAGTGAAATGCTCAAGGCTGGCGATCAAATCAAGAAGACACAGTCGGCGATGGTGCTGGAGGACTTGATAGGCAAGTTTATCTACAGCAAAGCGGACGCGGCCGCAAAATAATCGGGAGAATCGCATGCGAGCAATACCAAAAATATTTTTAAGCGTGGCGTTGTTGTGTGCTGCGGGATCGGTCTGGGCAGAGATGATTGCACCCGACGCCCTGATACAAAATACCGTCCAGGAAGTGCTGGCTGTGGTCAAGCAGGATAAAGAGATCCAGTCGGGCAACCAGGCTAAAGTGGTTGCTTTGGTGGATGCCAAAGTATTGCCGCATTTTGATTTCCTGCGCATGACGCGACTATGCGTGGGCAAATATTGGCGCACCGCGAGCGAGGAGCAAAAACAGGCCTTGGTGAAAGAATTCAGAACGATGCTGGTGCGCACCTACACCAAAGCCTTTACCGGCTATCGCGATCAAACTGTAGAAGTGAAACCGGTGAGAATGGTCGCCGACGATACCGAGGTCACGGTGAGGACCAATATTCTCAAGCCCGGCGCACCTTCCGTGTCGGTCAACTACGAGATGGAAAAAACGCCGGACGGCTGGAAAGTGTTCGATCTCTCCATCGAGGGCGCGGGTTTGGTTCCTACCTATCGCGGTACGTTCGCCAAGCAGATCGAGGACAGCGGTATGGATAGTTTGATTAAAACACTGGCGGATAAGAACGCAAATTCTGCGGCGACCAAGGCGGCCACAAATTGATCGTGCTGGAAGACAATCGTTTGCGGGTGAAGGGCAATTTGCTGATGGGTACCGTGCCCGCATTGTATGCCGAAGGCCTGCAGTATTTGAACCGGGAAAATCTGGTGTTGGATTTTTCTCAAGTTGAAATCGCCGATTCTTCAGCCGTAAGTTTGTTGTTGGGCTGGCTGAGGGTCGCCCAGCAAAACAAACGCGAATTGCAGATTGAGAATCTGCCTGAGAGCCTGGTGAATTTGGCCGGTTTGTATGGCGTGGCAGATTTTATTCCTTCCCAAGTGGTGTGACTTTCTTAGTCTCTCGGGTATGCACACGCTTGAAGCCACTTATCCCAATTTAGGTTTCGACTAGCCAATGACAGTCACGCCAGAAAGTATCCGTCTCAATATCGAGCAAGGCATGCACACCTCGCATCTGACCGTTGTGGGTGATGGGCAGCATTTTGAGGCGGTGGTGGTGAGTGACGCATTTTCCGGCAGGAGCAGGGTGCAACGTCACCAGCTGGTGTATCAGACCTTGGGTGACCGGATGCGGGCCGAGATACACGCGCTTTCGATGAAAACCTTTACGCCACAAGAGTGGCAGAACCAGTCGTAAAACGTAAGTTGACAGTTGTTATAGCTGCACACCTTACGTCTTGCGTCTGACAACCAAATTCTATGCAAAAACTAGCGATACAAGGTGGGGTGCGACTCAACGGTGAGGTGCGTATCTCGGGTGCCAAGAATGCGGCATTGCCTATCATGTGTGCCAGTTTGTTGAGTGCGGATGATCTGCACCTGAGCAATCTGCCCGACATGCACGATGTGGTGACCATGGCGCAGTTATTGCGGCAAATGGGTGTGGGCGTGGTTTCATCTTCCCAGGTCGCGACGTTCAGCGCGGTACGGGTCGATAAACTGGAAGCCCCATATGACATGGTGAAGACCATGCGTGCCGCGATTCTGGTGTTGGGCCCGTTGTTGACGCGCTTCGGTGAGGCGCGCGTCTCTTTGCCCGGCGGCTGTGCCATCGGCTCGCGGCCGGTGGACTTGCATATCAAGGGATTGCAGGCCATGGGGGCGGATATACACATCGAACATGGCTATATACACGCCACGGCCAAACGGTTGCAGGGCGCGCGCATCTGCTTTGATGTGGTGAGTGTGACCGGCACAGAAAATCTGATGATGGCGGCGACCTTGGCTGATGGCGTGACGACGTTGGAAAATGCGGCGCGCGAACCCGAGGTCGTCGATCTGGCGAATTGCCTGATCGCGATGGGTGCAAAAATCAGCGGAGCGGGTAGCGACACCATCAGCATCCGGGGGGTGGCCAGTCTGCATGGCGCGAACCATCGGGTGATGCCGGATCGTATCGAGAGTGGCACCTTCCTGGTCGCAGCGGCGGCAACGGGCGGTTGTATCACCTTGAGCGAGACGCGCGCCGATATTCTGGATGCCGTACTGGATAAACTGCGCGAGGCCGGAGCCCAGATCGTGGTGGCGGGCAATCACATCACGCTCGACATGCATCGCCGCCCCGTTGCGGTCAATCTGCGCACCGCGCCGTATCCGGCTTTTCCGACCGATATGCAGGCGCAATTCATGGCGTTGAACACCATCGCCGAGGGTAGTGCGATGGTGGTGGAAACGATCTTCGAGAACCGCTTCATGCACGTGCAAGAGCTGCGTCGTTTGGGCGCGCAGATCGCTATCGAAGGCAACACCGCCATCGTCAAAGGCTGCGCGCAATTGGAAGGCGCGACTATCATGGCGACCGATTTGCGCGCTTCGGCATGTTTGGTCATCGCCGGTCTGGTGGCGCAAGGCGAGACCATCGTCGATCGCATCTATCATCTGGATCGTGGCTACGAACATATAGAAGCCAAGCTGTCCGCGCTGGGTGCGCAGATACGCCGTATCAAATAAATAAAAAGCAGGGTAAGCATGATTACGATCGCACTGTCCAAGGGACGCATATTTGAAGAGACCTTGCCGTTGTTGGCGGCGGCAGGCATCGCCGCGCTGGAAGACCCCGAGACTTCACGCAAATTGATCCTGTCCACCAACCGCGCCGACGTGCGGCTCATCATCGTGCGCGCATCGGATGTGCCGACATATGTGCAATATGGCGCGGCGGACATCGGTGTGGCGGGCAAGGATGTGCTCAATGAGCATGGCGGGGCGGGGTTGTATCAACCGCTGGATCTGAATATCGCACGCTGCCGCATGATGGTCGCGGTGCGTGACGATTTCGATTACGAGGCGGCGGTACGTCAGGGCGCGAGGCTGCGAGTGGCAACCAAGTATGTGCAGACCGCGCGCGAACATTTTGCCGCCAAAGGCGTGCATGTCGATCTGATCAAACTATATGGTTCGATGGAACTCGGCCCACTGGTGGGTTTGTCCGATGCCATCGTCGATCTGGTGAGCAGCGGCAACACGCTGAAGGCCAATCATCTCAAAGCGGTCGAGCATATCGCCGATATATCGTCGCGCCTGGTGGTGAATCAGGCCGCACTCAAATTGAAACGAAAATTGATCCAGCCCATGCTTGAGGCTTTTGCCGGAGCGATAGTCAAATGAAGATCCGAAAATTGTCCAGTCGTGATGCCGATTTCAATAGCGACTTAACTAAGCTGTTGGCGTTTGAAGAGACTGCCGATGAGGCATTGGAGGCGACGGTAGCGTCGATCCTCAAGGATGTGCGTCAACGCGGTGATGCGGCGGTGCTGGAATATACCGCTAAATTTGACCGCATGCCTTTGGTGCATGCCGCCGCGATGGAATTGTCGCGTGATGAATTGCACGCCGCGTTCATCGGCCTGCCTGCCGAACAGCGCGCAGCATTGGAAGCTGCGGCAAAGCGCGTGATCGATTATCACCAGAAGCAGGTGCAAGATTCCTGGAGCTACACCGATGACGACGGCACGTTGCTGGGGCAGCAGGTTACTCCGCTGGATCGTGTCGGGTTGTATGTGCCCGGCGGCAAGGCCGCCTATCCTTCTTCGGTGTTGATGAACGCACTGCCCGCCAAGGTTGCGGGTGTGTCTGAATTGATCATGGTTGTACCCACGCCGGATGGGGTAAAGAATCAGCTGGTGTTGGCGGCGGCATATTTGTCCGGCGTGGATCGGGTGTTCACCATCGGTGGCGCGCAAGCCGTTGCGGCATTGGCCTACGGCACGGCGACCATTCCCAAAGTGGATAAAATCGTAGGTCCCGGCAACGCCTATGTGGCATCAGCCAAACGTCGTGTGTTCGGCGTGTGCGGTATCGATATGGTGGCCGGCCCATCGGAGATTCTGGTGATTTGCGATGGCAAGACCGACCCTGACTGGATCGCGATGGACTTGTTTTCTCAAGCTGAACACGATGAGCTTGCACAAGCGATTTTGATTTCTCCTGATGCTGCATTCATTGAAGCGGTTGCCGCGAGCGCGAACAAACTGCTGGTGCAAATGCCGCGCAAAGAGATTATCCGGACTGCTTTGCAGAATCGCGGCGCGCTGATCCATGTTGCCGATTTGGAAGAGGCCTGCGCGATCAGCAACCGCATCGCGCCGGAACATCTGGAGATGTCGGTCGAAAATCCACAGGCTTGGCTACCCAAACTAAAGCATGCGGGTGCGATTTTTATGGGCAGATACACTTCCGAGGCTTTGGGTGATTATTGCGCGGGTCCCAACCATGTTCTGCCCACCTCCGGCACGGCGAGGTTCTCTTCACCCTTGGGTGTGTATGACTTTCAAAAGCGCAGCAGCCTGATTCAAGTTTCGCGGCAGGGGGCAAAAAGTTTGGGGGCGATCGCTGCCACTTTGGCCTTTGGTGAGGGTTTGCAGGCGCACGCGCAATCCGCTTTGTTTAGGACACAGTAAGAGCCCGCACCTGAAAAAAATCGTGGATTGGGTGCGTCCACACGCAAAAAATCGGAGAAAAACGCAAGTTTTGCACTTTTTAGTTGGAATCTGTTTGACAGGATAGTCGCTGATTGGCATAATCATCGGCTGTGCTTGGAGGGGTTCCCGAGCGGTCAAAGGGATCAGACTGTAAATCTGACGGCTCTGCCTTCGAAGGTTCGAATCCTTCCCCCTCCACCAAGATTTTAGTTGTTCCAGGCTTTGATTTGATGGCTTGTATTGGGTCGTTTGGTCGGAAAGCTGCGGGTGTAGCTCAATGGTAGAGCAGAAGTTTTCCAAACTTACGACGAGGGTTC
>VFSW01010196.1_pt1 | contig 13334 bp, 14 predicted proteins | sample 5358111 | NCBI WGS metagenome assembly VFSW01 (sample SAMN11554181, study PRJNA540505) | mine drainage metagenome | isolation source: sediment from site ElyBrook_90M | place: USA: Ely Copper Mine, Vershire, VT | collected 2017 | reverse complement strand
AGCCCTGGAGCGCAATGGGGAAATCCTGTCCCGAAGCCTGTTTGAACAAACATTTCTTGCGCCCGACGACGGCCTGGAAATCGTGGTTGCCGTGGGCGGCGGATAACCCAATTCATGATCATGACAAACGACGATCCATTTATCCTGGCAGGTAAAACGATCCGTTCCCGACTTCTGGTGGGAACCGGAAAATACGCCAGTTTCGAACAAACCCGCTTGGCTATTGAAGCCAGTGGCGCAGAAATCGTGACTGTTGCCATCCGGCGCACCAATATTGGACAGGATCCCTCCCAGCCCAGTTTGCTGGAGTCGATTTCTCCTGCACGCTATACGTTGTTACCGAACACGGCGGGTTGCTATACGGCGCAGGAAGCAGTGCGAACACTGCGCTTGGCACGCGAGCTTCTGGATGGGCATGCCTTGGTGAAACTAGAGGTATTGGGTGATTCGCAAACCCTCTACCCGAATATGGTGGAAACCCTCGATGCAGCACAAACCTTGGTGAAGGAGGGGTTTCAAGTCATGGTGTATTGCAGTGACGATCCCATCATGGCGCAACGACTGGAGGCCGTTGGTTGCGTGGCCATCATGCCCCTGGCCTCCTTGATCGGTTCCGGCATGGGGATTCTCAATCCCTGGAATCTGGGTATCATTCTGGACAAAATAAAGATTCCTGTCATTGTGGATGCGGGCGTTGGTACTGCCTCCGACGCCAGTATTGCCATGGAGCTGGGATGCGCTGGTGTGCTCATGAATACAGCCATTGCCCAGGCCACCAACCCGGTGCTCATGGCCAGCGCCATGAGCAAGGCGGTACAGGCGGGGCGTGAGGCCTGGCGGGCGGGAAGAATGCCAAAAAAACCCTATCAGGCCAGCCCCAGCTCTCCGGCTGCCGGTTTGATTGACCCGGTCTGACCCGTTTCATCACTACCTCTCTTTTTATTTAGGCCCCCTTATCTCATGGCACAGGATGGTCATCGCCCCATTCGTAGTTTTGTGTTGCGTCAGGGCCGGATTTCTGTTGCACAACAGCGGGCCTTTGAAACGCTCTGGTCGCAGTGGGGGATTGACTTCTCTACACAAACGGCGCTGTTGCAACAGCTTCCGGATTTTTTTGACGGGAGCCACCCTTTGGTGCTGGAAATCGGTTTTGGTATGGGAGAAACCACCGCAACCATTGCACAACGCCTGCCCGATACCAACTTTTTGGCGGTGGATGTTCACCGGCCAGGGGTTGGCAGTTTGCTCAAACGCATCGCGGAAACCGGTGTGAAAAATATTCGGGTGCTGCGCCATGATGCGGTAGAGGTGGTGGACGCTTTGCTTTTACCCGGGACTCTGGATGGTGTTCACCTGTTTTTTCCTGATCCCTGGCCCAAGAAGCGGCATCATAAACGGCGTCTGGTTCAACCGGCGTTTGTCAAACTGCTTGCCAGCAGGCTCAAGCCCGGGGGGTATTTGCATATGGCAACGGACTGGGAGGATTATGCCCGGCACATGCTGCAAGTGTTGCAGGCAGAATCCACCTTGAGAAATTGCAGTGAAGCCTTTTCAGCGCGTCCCGAATACCGGCCCCTTACCAAGTTTGAGCAGCGGGGACTGCGCCTTGGACATGGCGTCTGGGATCTCATATTCCGCAAGCCGCTGTAAATCGATCCCCTCCCGTTGCAGTAGTGTTTTTTTAAGCGTCAGACCCAAACCAAAGCCGCCCAATTGTCCATGATGGGCGATGACGCGATGGCAGGGAACCAAAAAAGGCACTGGATTGGCACCACAGGCACTGCCCACGGCCCGGGCGGCCCGGGACCGCCCCACGAGTGCGGCGATTTGCCCATAGCGCATCAACCGGCCCGGAGGAATCTGCTGTAGCACCTGCCATACGGCTTGTTGAAAAGGGGTTCCTGTCAGGTCCAGGGGCGCGCGCCAGAGTTGATCGGGTTGCTCCAGGGCGCCCCAGAGGGCGTCGCTCCAGAGCCTGGGAAACGGTGGCAAGTCTTCCCACGGACGCAACGATGCGGCGGCTGTGTTAGGTAAACGGTACGCTTGCTGCTGCAAGCCCTGTGTTTGAAGCTGATCCCAGGCTTGGGCAAAGGTGGCGGCAAGGCCCGCCCATAAAATTCCCCGCTCACTCGCAATGGAGACCAGATAGCCTAATGAGGATTCCCTGATAAGGTAGTAAGCGCTCACATTTAATCCAGAAATTCCTGCAATACATCATTTAAAAAGCGTTGTCCCAAGGGCGTGGCACATAATCGTTCTGGGTCGGGTGACAGTAACGCCTGTCGTCTTAATCGGTCCAGGGCAGGTTGAATCTGCTGCAACGTCAACCCGGTACTGCGCTCAAAGTTTGAGGCAGGGAGGCCATCGATCAGACGCAACGCATTCATCATGAACTCGAAGGGTAAGGCTTGCGTTGATACCAGGTACTGTTCCTGGACGGGTTGGCCTGCGGCAACTGCACGCAAGTAATGATCGGGATGTTTGGGCCGCATTTGGCGCAAGATGCCCTGAGGCGTGGTGAGTTTTCCGTGGGCGCCTGCGCCGATTCCCAGGTAGTCGCCAAAAGTCCAATAATTGAGGTTGTGCAGGCATTCATGCCCCGGGTACGCATAGGCTGAGGTTTCATAATGCCTGAAGCCTGTGTGATGCAGGATTTGTTCAATTTCCTCTCCCATTTGTGCTACTGCATCATGACTTGGTAACGGGGGCGGAGTCCGGGCAAAAGGTGTATTGGGTTCCAGAGTCAACTGATAGCAGGATAGATGCGTGGCTCCCAGGGCCAAAGCGGCTTCCACATCCTGGAGTGCTTGCGCCAGAGTTTGCGAGGGCAATCCATACATGAGGTCAAGATTGACCCGTTCAAAGCAGTCGCACGCCATTCTGACTCCCTGGCGTGCGCTATCGCTGTCGTGGATACGCCCTAAACGCTTAAGATGCTCATCGTTAAAAGTTTGAACGCCCAAGGACAGCCGACTGATCCCTGCCTCACGGTACCCCCTGAAACGCGACATGTCCACGGTTCCCGGGTTGGCTTCCAAGGTTATTTCCGCACTGGCAACCAAGGGCAGGTAACTACGAACAATCTGCAGCAATTGATTCATTCCCTGAACTGAGAGCAAGCTCGGAGTCCCTCCGCCAAAAAATACCGAGTGAACCGGTCGCCCCCAGAGGAGTGGCAAAGCGTGTTCAAGATCGGAGATGAGGGCATTCAGATAAGCTTGTTCTGGTAGCTCTGCTCGAAGCGCGTGAGAATTGAAATCACAATAGGGACATTTTTGTATGCACCAGGGAATATGGATATACAGCGATAAGGGCGGTAGCGTTAGTGGTGGGGCCACGGAACATCCTGGGTTAAGAGGAAAGATATAAAGAGAGGGTTACCGGTGGGTTTGTTGCAGGTGTGCTAGCAAAAGCTGGAGCGCCTGGGCCCGATGGCTGATCTGGTTTTTATGCGCGAGCGAGAGCTCGGCGGCAGTGCAACCCAGTTGCGGTAGATAAAAGTGAGGATCGTAGCCGAAGCCTTCCGACCCTTGGGGGGAGGACTGAATTTCTCCTTCCCAACGACCTTCTGCAATCAAGGGCGTGGGGTCTGCCGCATGCTGTATCCAAACCAGGATGCAGTAATAATGCGCGCGCCGGTCCGACTGTCCTTGCAGTAACCGCACCAGCTTTTCATTGTTTCTTTGGTCCGAGCGTGGTTCCCCGGCAAAATACGCCGAGATGACTCCCGGCGCACCTTGAAGTGCTTCCACACAGAGTCCCGAGTCATCTGCCAAGGCCGGAAATCCGCTCAGAGCCGAGGCATGGCGCGCTTTGGACAGGGCGTTTTCCAGAAAGGTACAGTGCGGTTCCGGTGCTTCAGGAATCCTCAAGGTTTCCTGGGACAGGATTTCATGGCCCAGTGGCTGCAGCAGTCGCTGAAATTCCTTTAGCTTTCCCTGGTTACGGGTGGCGAGGACCCAGGTACTCATGGGGTGACTCCTGGTTGCGGAAGAGGCAAGGCCAACGCCTGCAATTGCAAGGCGAATAATTCCCGGCAACCTGCCGTGGCCAGGTCCAGGAGTGCATCCATCTGGTGGCGCCGAAAAGGCGCTTTTTCGGCAGTCCCCTGAACTTCCACAAAGTGCCCGTCTGCGGTCATGACCACATTCATATCGGTATCGCAACAGAAGTCTTCGTCGTAGTCCAGATCAAGTACGGGAATGCCTTCAAAAATGCCAACGGAAACCGCAGCGACCTGTTGTAGCAGGGGGGATTGCCTGACTGTGCCCTGACGTACCAGATGCGCCATGGCATCTTCCAGGGCAATGTAGGCAGCAGTGATACTGGCTGTCCGCGTACCTCCGTCTGCCTGCAGCACATCACAATCCAGAGTGACCGTGTATTCACCCAACACATCCAGGTCCATGACCGCGCGCAAGGAACGTCCGATGAGACGCTGAATTTCCATGGTGCGCCCGCCCTGCTTTCCTGTGACGGCTTCGCGTTTGTTGCGCGTATGGGTTGCGCGCGGCAACATGCCGTATTCTGCGGTGACCCAGCCCTTCCCCTGCCCTTTGAGAAAACCGGGAACCCCCTTATCAACGCTTGCAGTGCATAGAACCCGGGTCGCGCCAAATGCCACCAGTACGGAACCTTCAGCATGACGGGAGACGCCGCGGCTAAAGGAGACGGGACGTAATTGATCGGCTCGACGCTGGCTGGGGCGCATGAATCTTCCTTGATGAAAACGCTTTGAAAGCGCCAGTTTACGCCAATAACGCCAGATCTGGAGTATCATTAACGGGCATTGGATGGCGCATCCGTGCTGACTTCACTACTCCCTTCGACGAGGCAGCCACAGTGGCAAGCGTAAACAGCATGACAGGTTTTTCAGCAGCGACCCGTGATTTTCCCTGGGGAACGCTGACGCTGGAAATCAAGACGGTGAACCACCGTTTTCTGGAAATTCAGTTTCGTGGACCGGATAATCTCAGGATATTGGAACAGGGGTTGCGCGAACAGATTTCAGCGCAGGTTAAGCGTGGCAAAGTGGATTGTCGTCTGGACTTGAGAAAACGTGATAGTGGCATGCAAACAGCGTTGCTCGATACACCGGCCTTGGAGCAATTGCGAAGTACCAGTGCCATCATCCAGGAGGTCTTCCCCGACGCTACGCCACTGTCGGTGGCGGATATCCTGCAGTGGCCAGGGGTATTGCGCCGTGATGAATCCATGGAAAACACGCTGGACCGAGACTGCACGGAATTGGCCGGGGAAGTCATGCGGCATCTGGTGCAGAGCCGTGCGCGTGAGGGAACACGACTGAAAGAGTTCTTGCAGCAACGTGTGGCAGACATGAATGCCTTGCTGGTGCCCTTGTCTCCCAGAATCCCCTCACTCATTGCCAGCTTCAAGGAAAAACTGGCCACGCGTATGCGTGAGGCCCTGGGGACGCAGGAAGAAGAACGGGTGCTTCAGGAAGTCACCTTGTTTGCCTCTAAAATTGACATTGAAGAAGAGCTTTCCCGTTTGCAACTGCATCTGGAAGAAGTCAATCGGGTATTGGAAGGCGGGGGGGCGATGGGAAAACGTCTGGACTTTCTTATGCAGGAGTTGCACCGTGAGGCCAATACCCTAGGCTCGAAATCGGTGTCGAGCGACTTGTCACGCGCCTCCATGGACTTGAAAGTATTGATTGAACAAATGCGCGAACAGGTTCAAAACATCGAATGAGCGGTCAAATATTCATCATCTCGGCGCCCTCCGGTGCCGGAAAATCTAGTTTGGTCGCGGCCCTGGTGGCAGCTGACACGGGCGTACGGCTTTCCATTTCCCACACCACGCGCCCGCCCCGCCCTGGAGAAGTCAATGGCCGGGAGTATCATTTTGTGAAGCATGAGGTCTTTCTGCGCATGCGGGAACGGGGCGACTTTCTGGAATCCGCAGAGGTCTACGGTAATTTTTATGGAACCTCTGCCAAAGATATACGAGAGTCTCTGGCCCGTGGCCTGGATGTGGTCCTTGAAATCGACTGGCAGGGAGCACGTCAGGTGCGCGCCATGTTTGAGCAGGCAATCAGCATTTTTATTCTGCCCCCTTCCCTGCAGGCTTTGCGCGAGCGCCTGATTGCACGGGGAAAAGATAGCACGGAGGTAATCCAGCAGCGTTTGGCGCTGGCCCAGGATGACCTGGATCATGAGTCTGAATTTGAATATGCTATCATTAACAACCAATTCACTGAGGCCGCCAAGGATTTGACTGCCATTGTCCGCGCCTCCCGTTGTCGGCGTTCCCGGCAGTACCACCGTTATGCGGACTTGATTCGCAACCCATCCAGATAAACCGACATCGAGGGATTTTCATGGCTCGTATTACAGTAGATGACGCACTTGGAACCATTCATAACCGCTTCGAGCTGACTCTGGCAGCAACCTACCGCGCACGGCAGCTGGCCTCCGGAGCAACGCCACTGGTGGAGTCTAACAAGGATAAACCCACGGTGATTGCCTTGCGTGAAATTGCCTCGGGCAAGATTGGGCTTGATATCCTTAACAAGGTCCCTGTCTGACCTCCCAGGGAACCGTGTCCATCCCCGCGCCGGCGCAGGTTCCCTCGCAAGTCACTTCCGAACCACTGCTTTCGGTAGCCTCCAGCTACCTGCGCGGCGCGGACATGGAAGCGCTGGAACGCGCCTTTCAGGTGGCGGCTCAGACCCACGCAGGCCAATTCAGAAAATCCGGTGATCCCTACATTACGCATCCCCTGTCCGTGGCCACCATTCTGGCGGAATGGCATCTGGATGCTCAAGCCTTGATGGCAGCCCTGCTGCACGACACCGTGGAAGACACCGCAGTCACTGCGGGCGATATTCAGCGCCAGTTTGGAAAATCGGTCAGTGAACTGGTGGACGGCGTCAGCAAACTGGATCGGTTGGAGTTCCAGACGGAGCAGCAAGCCCAGGCGGAAAATTTTAGAAAAATGTTGCTGGCGATGGCACGGGATGTGCGCGTCATCATGATCAAACTTGCCGATCGTCTGCATAATATGCGCACGCTCGAGGCCATGAGCGGTGACAAGCAACGTCGCATTGCACGCGAAACCTTGGATATATACAGCCCCATCGCTAATCGCCTGGGATTGCATACCGTATTTCAGGAACTTCAGGATCTTGGATTCAGATTTCTTTTTCCCAATCGCTATCAGGTGTTGACCAAGGCGATTCGCGCTGCACGCGGCAATCGCCGGGAGGTGGTCAATAAAATTCTGATGGCCATCAATCCCAGGTTGGCTTCCTTTGGGGTCGATGCTCATGTGACAGGACGGGAAAAACATTTATCCAGTATTTATAACAAAATGCTGGATAAGTCTCTGTCTTTTTCGCAGGTTCTGGATATTTATGGATTTCGAATTCTGGTCAAGGATATCCCGGCATGCTATCTGGCCCTGGGCGCACTTCATACCCTGTACAAACCCATTCCCGGCAAATTCAAGGATTACATTGCCATTCCCAAAACCAATGGCTATCAGTCGTTGCATACCACCTTGTTTGGCCCCTTTGGAACGCCAATCGAATTTCAGATCCGAACGCATGAGATGCATAAAATCGCTGAAGCGGGCGTTGCTTCCCATTGGTTATACAAGTCATCCGATACACCGCTTAGTGATGTACAACAGAAAACCCATCAATGGCTGCAATCCCTTCTGGAATATCAAAGTGAGAGTGGCGATGCGGTGGAGTTTCTGGAGCATATCAAGGTCGACCTGTTTCCCGACGCGGTTTATGTGTTTACCCCCAAGGGCAACATCAAGTCCTTGCCAAAGGGGGCAACCCCGGTGGATTTTGCCTACGATGTCCATACGGATGTGGGTCATCGTTGTGTTGCCGCAAAAATCAACAACGAACTGGCACCCCTGCGAACCCCCTTGTCCAACGGGGATCGGGTGGAAATCATTACGGAAGATAATGCCGCACCCAACCCCGCATGGCTCAATTATGTGGTAACGGCCAAAGCCCGCTCCAAAATTCGCCATTATCTCAGAACCATGTTGCTGGATGAGTCGGTGCAACTGGGCCAGCGCTTGCTCAATCAGGCCTTACGTGCCCTCAAGGCGGCGCCCGAGAGCGTTCGGGAGGCTCAATGGGAGCAACTTCTCAAGGGAGACCGGTGTAAGACGCGCGCGGAAGTGCTGGCGGAAATCGGGCTGGGACGTCGGCTGAATGTGGTGGTGGCACGCACCCTTTTGTCGCGCTCGGATTTACCCGTGCCGGAGGGACAACACTCCATCACCATTCGAGGGAGTGAAGGCATTGCGGTGCAATTTGCCCATTGTTGCCGTCCTATTCCAGGGGACCCGATTATTGGGATCATCAAGAAGGGGCATGGGTTATTGATTCATACACAGGACTGTCGTGCTATTCGCCAGTTCCGCTCTGATCCTGACAAGTGGGTAGACGTGGAATGGGAAAACGGTACGGGGAAAATGTTCGACGTGGCAATCAAATTGATGGTGGTGAACCGGCGCGGGGTGCTGGCAACGGTGGCTTCGGCCATCGCAAACGCGCAATCCAATATCGATAGTGTCAATATCGCCAAGCCTGATGGCACCTATACGGAAATCAACTTCACAGTCCAGGTGCGTGACCGTGCCCATCTGGCCATTTTACAGCACCAGTTGCGGGAAATTCCCGAGGTTGTGCGCATGACCCGCGTACAGAATTAATCCAAGGACAGGTAATTCATGACGAAAACAATCATTGCCACGCCCCATGCACCCGGGGCCATTGGAACTTACTCCCAGGCAGTACGCGTGGGAAATACCGTTTATCTGTCGGGACAAATTGGCCTGGATCCTCACACCATGACCTTGGTAGAGGGGATCGATGGGCAAATCGAACAGGTGCTGTCAAATCTTCAGGCGGTGGTGCTGGCCAGCGGCGGGGCGCTGGACGATCTGGTGCGTGTGACGGTGTACCTTACCGACCTGGGGCATTTTTCCAAGGTGAATGATGCCATGGCGCGCCGGTTTAATGCACCTTATCCAGCGCGCGCTGCGGTGGGGGTGGCTTCCCTGCCGCGTGCGGCCTTGGTGGAAATGGATGGTATTCTGGTATTGCATGCCTGAGTTTGCGTTGTTTTGAGGCCACCGGGTCACCCGCTCGTGTCTTCCCAATCTTCTCAGAACCCCGGCAGTGACCCGCTTGCGGCCCTTGGTTTGACGCCCGCCTTGCGCTCCCACCTGCAAAAACTGCATTTGCGGCGCCCCTTCGATTTGGCCCTGCACGTTCCTCTGCGCTACGAAGACGAGACCCGATTAACACCGATCGGGGAACTTCGTCCCGGACAGCCCGCTTGTGTGCAAGCGCAGGTCGTTCATGCGGAAGTGAGTTATCACCCCAGAAAAATGCTGAAGGTATTGGTGCGAGACGACAGCGCAGCGTTGGTGCTGCGTTTCCTGCATTTTTATGGGAGCCAGACCGTGGCACTGGCTCCAGGTACGCCGTTGCGTTTGTTTGGCGAAATGCGTCCGGGATTAACGGGCGCGGAAATGATCCATCCGCGCTACCGAATCCTGAAAGCCTCGGGGCCACTACCGCAGGTGCTGACGCCAATTTACACCACCACCGCAGGGTTGAGTCAGGAGCGTTTGCGACAGTGCATCGAGCGGGCAATACAGCAGGTCGATTTGGTGGAATTACTGCCGCAGGACATGCGTCAGGCGCTGGGATTACCGACGCTTGAAGAAAGCCTGCGCCTGATTCATTTCCCCCCTGCCCATTGTACTTTGGAAACATTGATGGACCGTACCCATGTGGCCTGGAAGCGACTCAAGTTTGATGAGATTCTGGCACAGCAGATTTCCATGTTGTTGCACCGTGAGCGCCGTCAGAAACTGAGCGCACCCTCCCTGACGGGGTCAGCACAGCAGCGCCAATTGTTTCTACAACAACTGCCCTTCAATCTCACTCTTCCGCAGCAGCGGGTCCTGCAGGAAATCGACGCCGATCTGGCCCGGCCAACGCCCATGCAGCGCTTGCTCCAGGGTGACGTGGGGAGTGGTAAAACCATGGTGGCGGCCTTGGCTTGTTTGCAGGCCATTTCTTCCTGGTATCAGGCGGCCTTGATGGCACCCACCGAGATTTTATGCGATCAGTTGTTTCGCCAGATCGATGCCAGATTGCAGCCCTTGGGGGTCTGCAGTGTCTGGCTGACCGGGCAGTTGTCGCGCAAGGAAAAAGACTTGGCCCTGGGGCGTATTCATTCTGGCGCTGCGCAGTTAGTGGTAGGTACGCATGCCTTGTTGCAGGAGACGGTTGACTTCAAGGCGCTTGGGTTAGTCGTCATTGATGAGCAGCATCGCTTTGGCGTTGAACAGCGCCTGTTGCTGCGCAGGCGTGCGGAGCGAAGTGGGTTTGGGATGCCGCATCAATTGATGATGAGCGCCACACCGATCCCCCGTACCTTGAGCATGAGCTATTTCGCAGATCTGGATTTGTCTGTTCTGGACGGCTTGCCTCCCGGGCGGCAGCCTATCCTGACCAAACTGGTCGATGATCGACGTCGCCAACAGGTGCTCGAGCGCGTTCGAGTCACCTGCCTGCAGGGTGGACAGGCCTACTGGGTTTGCCCTTTGGTTGAGGAATCGGAAGTGCTGCAATTGCAAACTGCGGTGGACACCTTCGAACATCTGTCTGCCATATTTCCCGACCTGCGCGTTGGCTTGATTCACGGCCGCCTGAGTACGCAACAAAAGGCCGAGTGCATGCAGCAATTCAGTGCAGGCCAGATCCACCTTCTGGTGGCGACCACGGTGGTCGAAGTGGGTGTGGATGTCCCCAATGCCTCCATTATGGTGATCGAGCATGCTGAACGCATGGGGTTGGCACAGTTGCACCAACTGCGTGGGCGCATCGGCAGGGGACAGCAACAGGGGGTCTGCCTATTACTCTACCATCATCCTGTGTCTGCCTTGGCGCGCTCCCGTCTAAAAATCATTTTTGAGCATCAGGACGGATTCGAAGTGGCGCGCCAGGATTTGCTGCTGCGCGGGCCGGGAGAGTACTTGGGAATTCGCCAAAGCGGAGAAGGGTTGCTGCGGTTTGGTGATCCCGAAGGCGATGTGGCCTTGCTGCAGGATGCGGCGCTGTGGGCAAAACAATGGATGGCTCGGGCCCCCCTCGATGCGCAACGGCATGCGTTGCGTTGGTTGGCGTCGGAACAGGCTTTTCTCAGTGCCTGAGGTCAGGAAGGAAGCTCGCGGTGGATGACGCGCGTGACTTGCTGCCTTTGCTGCATACGCTGCGCCAGCTGTTCAGCCAGAAATACGGAGCGATGCTGTCCCCCGGTACAGCCAATGGCAATGGTCAGCGCGCTGCGGTTATCGCGCAGGAACTCGGGCAGCCATTGCTGCACAAATGCCTGAATGTCCTGAATCATGCGTTGCACCAGCGGATGGCCCTGCAGAAACCGGATGACGGCCGTATCTTTTCCGGTGAGCGCACGTAGATCGGGATCGTAGAAAGGATTGGGGAGACAACGTACATCAAATACGAAATCGGCATCTAGCGGGATGCCGTTTTTGAATCCAAAGGACTCAAAAAACAGCGTTAGGCCAGAAGAATCCAGTTGCACGAAGTCGCGTACCCAGGTGCGCAGGGTATTGGGCGAAATCAGGGAAGTATCCAGGCGTCTGCCCAGATTTGCCGCAGATTCCAACAGGGTCCGCTCAAACTGGATGCACTCTGATACGGAACGGTGTCCGTCAGCCAATGGGTGAGGTCGACGTGTTTCGGAAAAACGCCGCACCAGGTCCTGGTCATTGGCCTCCAAAAAAAGTAGGCGAACATCCAGTTGGTCGGCGCGCAATTGGGAAATGATGTTTGGAAGCATACGAATCGGTTCACCGCCACGGGCATCCAGAGTCAGGGCAATGTGCTTTTCACCGCGCCGCACCAAGTCGCGCAGGATGGCGGTGGCAAAGGGAATCGGCAGATTGTCCATGGCGAAGAAGCCGGCATCCTCCAGCGCGCGCAACGCCACCGTTTTGCCGGATCCGGATAATCCGCTGATCAATACCACTTGTGCGGCGATAGCCCCCGGCGCGATGATCTCAGTCATCCAGTTCCACTCCCGGCAGAAATTTATCCTGAGCCATGAATTGCTGCTGTCGCTCAATGAATTGCAATGTGCTGTCGATGCCGCGTTGCGACAGAATAAAGTTACGGGTTGCAGCCTCCACCAGGACGGCAAGATTCCTGCCTACGGCAACGGGTAAAGTGACCTTGGGGATGTCCAGACCCAGAATATTCTGGGTCTTGTTATTCCCGGGCAAGCGATCGAGTGCCGAGAGGTCACCCCCTGGGGGACGTTCCAAATGAACGATGAGTTTCAGGTTTTTGCGTGGACGAACGGCGGTTTCACCAAAAATCGAGCGGATATTCAGCAGTCCCAGACCACGCACTTCCAGAAAATCACGCAATAGCGGGGGGCAGCGCCCCTGAAGGGTTTCGGGACTGATGCGGTAGAACTCCACGGCATCATCTGCCACCAGACCGTGACCGCGTGTAATCAGTTCCAGCGCCAGTTCGCTTTTCCCCACTGCGGAGTCACCGGTAATGAGTACGCCCACTTCCAGAATGACCATGAATACACCGTGCAGGGTGATTTCCTCGGCAAGTTCCTGTTCCAGATAATGGCGTAGCAGATTAATGACAGTGGCGCTGGATACGGAGGAACCAATGACGGGCATTCCTTGCTGTTCACAGATATTGTAGAGTGCTTCAGGCAGCAGGCTTCCATCTGCAATGATGATTGCGGCAAGATCATGGGAGAGGATATTGTCGAAGGCCCGTTGCAGGGAGGCGCCGTCCAGGCCAAGGAGGTAATTGATTTCCATTTGCCCCAGCACCTGAAAACGATGGGGGTGGGTCAGGTTGAGGTGCGCAATCAGTCCTGCGCGGGAATCGGTCAGGCTTCCCACCGGGGCAGAACGCTGATAGCCCTGACGGCCCGCCAGCCAGACCAGATCGAGTTTGTCGCGAGTTTCGTTAAAGAGACGCTGAACGCTGACGTCTGGCATGGGGAGTCCATTGCATCAACACCTGCCAGGCCGCATCGGCATCCGGCGTTGCAAGCAGGGCCTGGCGCAACTCCGGATCGTTGAACATTTCGGCAATTTCACTGAGCAAGTTGAGATGATGCTCGGTGGCATGTTCCGGGACCAATAAGGCCATGGCCATCTTCACGTTCTGCCCGTCCGGTGATTCGAAGGGGATGTCTCCTGCAATCCGGATAAATGCGCACAGGGTTTCCCGCAGTTTTTTCATTCTTCCGTGGGGCAGGGCAAAGCCATGC
>VFSW01010195.1_pt1 | contig 13336 bp, 22 predicted proteins | sample 5358111 | NCBI WGS metagenome assembly VFSW01 (sample SAMN11554181, study PRJNA540505) | mine drainage metagenome | isolation source: sediment from site ElyBrook_90M | place: USA: Ely Copper Mine, Vershire, VT | collected 2017 | reverse complement strand
CCCCCAACCTGATCCCCGTCGGCTTGTGCGTCAGGTCCACCGCCGACTCGACCTTGTTAACGTTCTGCCCTCCGGCCCCACTGGCACGCGCAAACTTGAGGTCGATATCCTCCGCCCTGATCTCGACGTCCACCTCTCCGACCTCAGGCATCACTGCCACGGTGGACGTCGAGGTGTGAACCCTGCCCGCAGACTCGGTGGCCGGTACTCTCTGGACTCGGTGCACTCCGGCCTCCCACTTCAACATGCTATACACGGAATCCCCCGTGACCTGAAGAAGCACTTAAAGTGAGTTTGATCCTAAAATCGTAAGATTGAGCTCACCTGTGCAATAACCTCTTTGTAGCCCCCCGTTTCTGCCTCGGTGTAGCTGAGGAGATCCAATTTCCAGCCTCGCCGCTGGGCGTACCTGAGGCACGGAGACATGAGAAGCAGATGATGAGAAATAAATGATAAACGTGTCTAGTCAACCGACCTTATGTACATGCGATACAAATCGCCTGTCCAGATCGATGCCTCGTCACCGCCCGCCCCAGCCCTGATCTCAAGCATGATGTTCTTGTCGTCCAGAGGGTCCTTGGGCAGAAGCAGCAGCTTCAGCTTGGCTTCGAGCGCCGACAGGCCCTCCTGCAGCTCCTTGATCTCCTCCCGAGCGAACTCGGCCATCTCGTGGTCGCCCTGCACCTCCTTCAGATAGGCCGTCGCCTCGCTCAGCTGCTTCTCGAGGTCCTTGTGCTGCATTCAAGGGTGATGCGAGGAGCAAGCATCGTTACTTGCATCAGAGTGCGAGTGCACACGCAGCCGCTGGCAGGTCGTCGCAGCACAATGCATTAGTGCATTGGTCCCATCTCTCACCTGTCCGAATGCAGTCGCGATGCTCTCGAGGTCCGAGGCGGCCTTGGCCACGCGCTGGAACTCGGCGGCGTTGGCGGCGACTTCGGGGTCTCCCATGCGCATCTGCATCTCCTTGAACGTGGCCTCGGCCGCTGTCAGCTTGTCCACCATATAGCTCTCCAGCGCTCGACAGGGCTGCAAGGCGGCCGCTCGTCGGGGAGCTGATGAAGAGCTTGTTCTCCAGAGGCATGTGTTGATGCCTCGAGTCGACGCTCGAACGAAGCAGCGAGGCAACGTGTGGTGGGGCATGGATAAGGTTGCTGATCGAGAACGAGTGGCTTATCGCTTAGAGCAGCAGCGATGTAGAAGGAGATGCGTATGCTAAAGGCGATCGCGAAGTGCCGCTTGCCGAAGTCTCGAGGCCATCAGACCATCAGAGGCTATATATCATTTGCCCGTGTAAACCTCCTCCTTCGTCTCCAGCACCTGCTCGACCGTCGCCTTGACCATGCGGCTCTCCTTGGGCTCCCACCGCGCCCCGAACATCTGCCTCTTGAAGCTCTCGGAGAGCGCCACAAACTCGCGCTTGGACTCCACGAAGGCCTTCCACTCGTCCATGGCCGATTTCCGCTCGGACAGCACATCAGCGTCCGCCTGCTGCAGCAGCGCCTCGTCTTCCTCGTCGTACCTTTCCGTTGCAGGAGAGATCAGGGGCAGTCAGACGCAGAGAGACAAAAAAGCACACCGTACTGACCTTTTTGTGAACTGTTTGAGGTTCTTTAGGATCTCAGCCTCCCTCTCTGGCGGCAGCAGGCTAGGGAGACGCGGCCGCCACGAGAGCTGGAACAGCCTGTCTTTGGAGCTCTCGTGGAGGAGGCGGCCGTGAAAAGACCAGACCTTGTAGCCGTTCTCCATCTGATGCACGCTCGTCACGCTCGTCGCCACGTACCGGCCTGGGGCACAGACAGGGGTCATGAAGAATGAGAGTTTGCCCTGCCTCGCCCCACCAAGTCCCTCGCCGTTTCTCCCATCCGTTCCCAGGGCTCACCGGTAGGGTCCCACTCCACATCTGTCGCCATAAAGTGCTCCGCAGTCGCCATTGTCTCCATCTCGTCCACGTTGAAGAACTCGAGCTGGCCGTTGAGGGCTTTCAGACCCGCCAGCACGATATTCCGACCCGCAGGCGACCAGCTGATCAGGTTGCAGGCCTTGCCGGGGATGGTGCCTGTGAAAAAAAGGGAAATGGAATGTCAGAAAAGAAAAATATCATCTGAAACATTATTGGATGCATGTGATGGCGTTGGTACCGAGTGACCTGTCGCACCGTCCCTCCCTCCCCGTCCCTCACCCAGAAGCCTGACCGACGACTGCTTATTGCCCTTCTCGTCACGCATGGAATAGAACGAGATGCTGGGCCGCGAGCCCTCGCCGTGCACGACGGCGAAGCGGTGCCCCTTGGGCTCCCACGCAAAGGCCATGACCTTGTCGTTCTTGTTCGGCAGCTCCAGAACCTCCATGGGGATGTCCTTGTCCCGGATGGAGAAGAGCTCAAAGCCGGTGAAGGTGCTCTTCTTGGTCTTGGTAAAGCGCTCGACCTTGACGGCGAGGTAGTCGCCCTGAGGGTGCCAGAACATCTTGCAGTCGCTGACGCTGAAGAGGTTCTTCTGCCTGAGCTCGGTGCGCTCGGGGATCTTGATCAGCACGATGCGCGCGGGCAGGTTGCCTTGCTCGGCAGTGTAGGCGGAGATGAGAGAGTCCGACGGCGACCATTGGAAATCCTGTGAAGCACGCGGAAGTCCAGACATGCAGTAGGGAAGGGTCAAGATTGGAATGATTGACAAGGCAGACAAAAAGCAAAGATTATTCACTGCGAAGAGGCAGTGGGGTTTTGCATACTAGAGAATCCCTCCATGACAAGCTGAAAGAGGGCCTGCCTCCCTCTCTCGCGCACCTGCACTGCCTCGAGCTTGACCGACCTCTTGTCCAGCAAGCCCATCTCGGGCGCTTGATACACGCTGATGGCGTTCTTCGTCAGCCTGGCAAAATAGCTGTCCTCCTTGCCGCCGGCCCACTTGAACACCGGCCACTGCAGCCCGCCGCTGCCCGTGGCGCTGGTGCCAACGGCAAACTCGTCCGTCGGCCCCTCAAACACCCTAAGCTTGCGCGCCGTCCGCGTGTCAAAGATGTTGAAGGTGACGGAGGCGCTGTCGCGAGGATTCGTGGGCTCCTTGCTCGAGAACGTCAACAAGTACTTCTCGTTGGGGCTGTAATCGAGCTGCCGCACGTCCTGGTGCGCAAACCTCTGCAGCCGCTCCCACTTCGGCCCGCCCCACGTCGCCGCACCTTGCCTGCGTACGCACAAGCAGGCGGCAAAGAGAGGTGAGCGAGAGGATGACGGAGCACGTTGCGATCGGAGATTGAGGTTCTTGTAACAGGGAATTCACCGATGAACGGTTGTGATGTAATTGCCCATCGGCGACCACTGCACGAAGCTCTCGGTCCAGAACTGCCGCTGGTAGACGAGCTCGCTCCGGCAGCGCTTGGCGTCATTCCAGAAGACCTCGGTCATGTCTCCGGCGCGGATCACAAACTGATCTCGGCACAGCTTGTCCATCATCCAGCTGTTGAGGTTCTCCTACATGGAGGGTGGAAAATCTGTTTATGTGTGGCTCTGGTGTGGGCTTTACTCGTCTTCACTCACCGCAGTTTGGAACGCCTTGGGCTCCGGCAGCTGATACTGGTCGGGGACCTTTTGATACTTCTCAAAGTCATCAAACATGCTGACCACAAACGTGTGCTTCTTGTCGAGGGGGTACCCGTTGGTCTGCTCCCTAGCGGCCACGGCCTCTTGCGACGAGCTGAACTCGATGAACGCGAAGCCCTTGGTGGTCTGCGTCTTCTCGTCCATCGGCATGTAGAGCCCGCCTGCGTGTGTGTCGGGAATGCTGATGGTCAGGTCATGGGTGCATGGAGAGTGCATACACATGGTGAATGTGCTGCGTAAACAAGGGTCCTCACCTTCCCGGATCGTCCCAATCTGCGCGTAGATCTTTCGAATGATCGTGGAGAGCTTCTCAGCCTTCTCCGGAGGGACTTGAGGTAGGTTTGCCACCACTGCGCCAAAAGTGTCAGGCGGCGGCGGTGGCATTCCGGAACTGCAGCGCGCACCTATGACAGACCCGAAGCCACTCTCTGCCTTGACGCCGTCGTCCCCCTCCTTGTCGTCGCTGCTGTGGATGCCATACTCGTCATCGTCTGGCGGCAGCGGGATCTGCCGCAAATCGAATGCGTCCCGATCGAGAGGAAAGCCCTGCGGCAGATTGGGAAAGAGCTGCGCAGCTATCGCGTAGTGGTCGATCTCGGCTGCTGCCATAGTTGTGTGTGTGCTCTGCTCCTTGCTCCTCTGATGATGCATCAGAGCCTGCGCATCATTAGCGCCCTCGGCTTAGATGTGGCTCATAACGATACCCGCAGCCCTACGGCGTTCGCCAAGGTTCTCTCCTCTTCGAAACTGGACAGCAACTCGCGGCTACAGCGATGAAGCCCTGAACCAGCAGCTCATCAGCTCATCAGCTCAGCATGACCATGACTACGTGGGGCCGCTGTCTGTCGCGATGCTCAAAGGTGAGCGGGGGGGATTTGACATGAATGGCTCATAATCTTGCTTTGAGTCGGCGCAGGCAAGGGAAGGGGCGTGATCGCAGCGAGGCCCGTGAGGGTGGGCGAATTGCTCCTCGTCTGCCGGCCCCTCGCCTTCCTGAGCCATCCGAGCGGGGACGAGAGCATGCCTGAGCCATCCCTCCTGGCCTCTCAGCTCACGGCCACGGGGCCGAGCGCCGCATGGACTGCCGCGTGGCTAAGGCAGCTGCACAAGGGCTCTGCGGCAGACGGCGGGGCTAATCTCTCGCGGCTCAAGACGCTCTTCTCATCCAGCGACGCATCGAGTTGTCCCGACGAAGCGCTTCCTCTCGGCGTTGCCGAAGCAAAGCCGAGCAAGGATGACGTTGACGCTGTGGTGGCTTGCAATGCGTTTGGAGATCGGTTTGATGATGTGGTAGTAGCAGCCATCAGAGGATCAAACCCCATTGGCGGCCATGTAGGCCTGTGGCCGCACTTCTCCCTCTTCAATCACTCATGCATTCCGAATGCCATCCATTTCACCATTGGCAGGTAAACAATACATCTTGGCCATAGACCTATGACTTGGTTCCGTTAAGCCCAGCCGTTGTTCTCTCTCCCTCTCTCTCTTCCCTCAGTGTCATGGTGGTGAGAGCGACGCACGCCATGGAGGCGGGTGAAGAGGTTTGCGTGAGCTACCTAGGGTCAGAGGACCATTCACCTGCGCCAATGAGGAGAAAGGTGAGAGGTTCATCCTGACGTGGCTTTGTTTGACACACTTGAGCAAGTGACGGGGCAAGGTATCAAGTGAGGTCGCAGACCAAAATTTGTACAATTGTAACAACACAATCCTTTCGAAATACTCAGGTTCTAGAGGAAAGATACGGCTTCCGGTGTAGCTGCGCGCGATGTTGCCTTGAGGATGGAATATCTGATTCTCTAGCCTCGATGCTTCTTGACATTCACAAGTAGGTTGACGCGAGGGCTCGGCTATAGGTATATTGATGAAAGTCATATCAAGCCATGCGATCTTCAATGATCCTCAATCTAGGGATGTTGAGGTGAATCTGATGCGTGATCTAGAAGCTTGCCATGATGAGAGCGGGTCTGTCGATCCAGAGGCTCTAGTAGAGGTGAGGTTATCTGATGCACCTTCATTGGACAACTAAGTGACACCCCACCTCTAATTGCTGCAGGTTCGTGGAAAGATCGAGCTGTGGGTCAAGATGCTTTTCCCCCACCTCGAGAGCTTCCTGAGCTCCCCTCTGGCTAAGAACTTCAGGCCCACCCTCGGCCCATCAAAGTCTGTGGTGCTCACCGACGGCGAGCCGATCGAGCTGCCAGACGTCGGAGGACCGCTGCACGCCGTTCTCTGCATTCAGGCGGCCATCTTTCGCTTCTTCTTCTTGGTGTCGGAGTGCGACCGGGCTTCGGGCCTCGACGACACCGAGAGCCTGCAGGCCTGCATCAAGATCACCGATGCAGTCAACAGGGGGAGCGAGGTGCACACGCTCCTCACCGCAAGGGTGCTGTTTGCGCAGATCCAAGCCGGCCGGAACAGCTCGGCTGAGGTGGTGGCCGACAAGGAGGGGGTCAAGGCTGCAACGAATGACTGCTACGTTGCACATCTGGCTAGATACGGACCACTCTCCCCCTCTACGGTCTCACGCTTGTTTTGGCAGAGCGAAGTGTCGAGCAGGAACCTTTTATAGGGTGGAGAAATGGAGGTGGGCCACTATTCCCGTCATCCTTACACTCACTTCTTATAAAGACAACAACAATCATAGTCTCAGGAATTTTGAAGCGAGCGGGCGAAAACCACAAAAAGTGTTATGTTTCAGTAATTCGTCATCAGATTCCGCATTCAGCTTTTGTGACGGCTCAGGAGAAAGGTAGATAATGACTTGCGGGAGCTCTGGACCAAAGGATATTTCGCTGTCAAAGCCCTTGTGACCGAAGTCTGCTGCTGGCTTCAAAGCTGCAGAGAAGTAATTGACGCCAGAGCAATCGTCTAGAGTGATGTCACACGCAGGGCTTTCGATGAGTTGCTGATAGCAGGAAACCTGCTGCTCTGTTGCTGCAAGCCGTTTTGCGGCATCCCTCTCGGATCGTTGAGCCATACGCTCCATGGCCACCAGTTTCTTGAAACGAGGCGAAGAGGAAGATCACAACTGGAGTGGAAGGGATGCATCGAGCAAGCCTATGAATCATCTCACCTCCTGGAGAGCCTTCATGCCCTCCCTCAGCCCGGCAGCCTCTGCGACGCTTCGGTCCAGGCGTTCAGCCAACAGCTCGGCATTGGCCTCAGCCTCTGAAGCCCTGAGCTCTGCGACGCCAAGGCGCTCCGCCATGTCTCTCTCGCTCCTCTCTGCCGCCTGAGCCCGTGAGATCTGAAGGGAGAGCTGGGCCTTGACGCGCATCAGCTCGAGGCATTCGCTGGCACGCTGGGCTTCGAGCACGCAGAGCAGGCCTTCGAGGTCACCGCTGCCATCGCTGCCTTCCAGGTTGTCGATGTTGCAGATATCTATCGACATGCTGAGGGGCAGATGCGGAGGAGGGTCCCCATGCTGCTTGCCTGCTTCGATGCCGTTCCAGCTGAAAAATCTCCTGTCGATCATTATGCGAGATGCAACATTTAGAAACGATGACGTTTCGATCAAAATCTCCATCTTGATTTTCTCACCGACTCATCTGAAGGTGCTGGTCAGTGTTTATATCTTGGCTGATCGATACATTGAATAGAGTCTCATTTGAGATGATGATGACGATTGCGGCGCGTCAGGTTCCGATTTGCCACACCAACAGAGGGAAATAAAGAGAGAGAGAGAGAGAGAGAAATTAATGCTCGATGCAGATTTTGCACATGTGCCGTAAATTCATCAGAGGTAGAAGAAGAAGAACTCGCTAGGCATTATTCATGAAACGAAAAAGGCGGCGAAAGACAAACAAACACTTTTTTGATGGCTTTTCCGCCTCATTGGAAGATGTGTCTTCCAGCTTTGAAGACACCTCGGTGAAGGAAGGAGAGTCAAGGCAGATTGTGACTTGCTCACTTCCGCTCGAATCGGGGCTGACGCTTGCAGGTTTCAAATCCGCCATGATGCTCTGCTGCCATGATGTGTTGAACCTTGAAGGCCAATCTTCGACAGTTCGGTCGCTCATAGGGCTTTCGGTAGCTTGTCCAGGAAAGCTTGGAACTTTCTCCAGTTTCTTCTGCAGCAGCGTCAAGCGCACCGCTCTGTTGAGGTCCGAGGGAAGGCGAAGCTTCTCGATAGTCTCTGACTGCTTCGCGGCATCCCTCTCAGTTCGCTGAGCCATTCGCTCCAGGGCCACCATTTTCTTGGGACACAGGAGGATGAGAATCAGGGAGGAAGAAAAAGTGGCCTAGAAATGATCGTGTGCTGATTTATCTCACCTCCTGGAGAGCCTTCATGCCCTCCCTCAGCCCGGCAGCCTCTGCGACGCTTCGGTCCAGGCGTTCAGCCAACAGCTCGGCATTGGCCTCAGCCTCTGAAGCCCTGAGCTCTGCGACGCCAAGGCGCTCCGCCATGTCTCTCTCGCTCCTCTCTGCCGCCTGAGCCCGTGAGATCTGAAGGGAGAGCTGGGCCTTGACGCGCATCAGCTCGAGGCATTCGCTGGCACGCTGTGCCTCGAGCATGCAGAGCAGGCCTTCGAGGTCACCGCTGCTCTCGTCCTCTCTCAGGTCACCGCTGGTGATGAACTGTTCAGCGACAGGATCCCACTCTGGCCCAGCCAGTTCGACGCCGTTGCAGCTGTTGAATCTCCTGCTGATGCGAGACGCAGGCAAAGTTCGCGCACGCAAGGGTTCAAGTTCAAACAGCTCGAGCTACGGGGCTCGTGCAAACTTGCCGGTTCGTTATTTGCGCCTGGAGGCGATTTGACGGATGGAAGAGCGAGTGGATGGTGGTGATGGAGCCTGGCAGAGCCCGCCGGCCCTATCCAGGATGGTTGATCGCGTGCGCGCGTGGGAGCCGCCAAGTTTTTTGTCCTGTTTCAGCACGTGGTGCGATTGTGTCAACCGTCAACGAACGGTGTGGAACGATGCAAAAAAATACTCGGCATCCGATGGGAGGGGAGCAGCCCGATTTGATCGCAAGCCTCGAAGCACAGCTTGCGCACGAGTGCCTCGAGACAGTACGCATCAAAACCCAACTCGCGATTACGGCCTCTCGGGCACATGCATCGGAGCGGGGGCGGCGTGAGGCCGAGCAGAGAGCCGATGCGTTGGCGACGCAGGTGCAGCATCTGGCTGCGCACCTGGACCGAAGCGTCGCAGAGGTTGCGGGTCTCAGAGAGGGCATGAAGGCTCTCCAGGAGGTGAGATAAATTCCCATGGGTTGGTCGCTGCATGGTCGGCAGTGGGAGACCCGTTTCCTCGCCATGCGCAGCGGATGTGCGCCATGCAGCGGGAAGCTGATGTCCGGGCACAGGGCCTGACTGCGAGAGGGAGCGGAGGTCAGATGGACGCTCGGATTCAGGCACTGCTCGACGAGGCCAGTGCACGTGCCGATGCGGCGGTGGAGCGGACTTCGATGGCGGAAGAGAGAGCTGCAGCGGCAGAGCAGCGGGCGGCGGCGGCCGAAAGGGACGTGGACATCGCCATTGGCGAGGTCGTTCGCCTGACACTTACGTACGAGCTGGGCAACGTTTCAACATCAGCACAGACGCCACCAATGCACGGGCAGGGCAAAGGGACGGTCGTTGTGCCACCTCTATCAAAGGTCGGTGCCCCCACCAGTGTTCACAGTAGCAGCAGCCCGAGCGACATCGGCTCGTTTAGCAGCGAAGGCTCCGGCTGGAACGGCAAGGCGTCGCAGAACGTGCAGCGGCAGCAGGAGGGTGACGCTGAGCGAACGATCCTGGGCTCGTTTCCGCCCATGCATGCAGACTCTTTTGGCTCAATTCAGGCAACTGGTTTGTAACGGTTTTGTATTGCGCTCCTTCCTCTGCGTTGCACGCGGTAGCTGCGCCAATACAAAACTCGAACGAAGGGGCCGCAATTCTTTATTCGCAATTACGCATGGCATCCGACCGAGCGACCGAAACAGACTCGCTCCTCGACCTTCGCAGCAGCAAAGCCGCGGCGCTGCAGGTCCTCAGTCCCAACGCTCTCGAGGCAGCGGGGTCCACGCAGCAGCAGCAACAGCGGCTCTGCGACAGGCGGCGCAAGACCAGCATCGGAGAATTAGCAAGTGTAGGGGCCGGGTCACCGCCCCTGGGGCGCGTGGGATCCCCGCATGGGCTACCCCCACGTTCCCCGGCATCTCTCCTGCTGTCCCAACTGCCACGCTCGCCAGCGTCAACGTCAAGGAGCCGCTTCTCTGATCCCACGATAGGAGACTCAGACAGCGAGGGGGGCGCAGTTCAAAGGCAAGGTTTCTGTCCGCGAGTGGTGGTGATGCCAGAGAGATCCAACAACAGCGCACCCCAAAGCCAGCCGGGTGTTGACGACGGCGGCAGCAGGCAGCAGCCGCCGCGCAGTCGCAGCTTGTCGCAAGAAGAGATGCAGGCAGTGAAGAGCAGCCTCGTGAGCAGCTTCCGTCGAGCAGCCGCGGACCCCAGCAACCTGACGGCTTTTCACCAATGCACGCCTCAAGCACAGAACTCGTCGCAGCTCTTGCGGGTGCTTCGATCCTCTGACGACGGCTACAAGTTTGCGGAGCAGGCCGTTGGTGTCGCGCCTGCAAGGCAGCTCAGCTCCCGATCCGGCGGCGGCACTGCGGAGCCGCTGCCCAAGTCGCGCCTGTCGAGGCAGAGCAGCGACGCTGGAGGAAGTCCGAAGGTCAAGCCCGTTGTTGGCGACTGTGTCAAGATCCAGGAGGCAAGCAGCTGTCCATCAGGGGATTCGGAGAGCAAATAGCGAGTTCCTAGTGGCTTATAGTACTGCAGCTATAATTTGCTTGATATTCTTTCGCAGACATTTGATGATGGATTTTATTTTAAAGCAATCAATATAGTTTCTTCCAGTTTTTTTCCCTGGTTTTTTCAGATAGTAAATGCAAAAAAGACGCCATCAGGCCATGACATTGGATGCAGCCGTTTTTCTCATTCAAGGTGCATTGGAAAAAGTCACTCCCAATCATCCACCGGTTCAGACATTCGCCTTGCACCCCTCTGAGATGGCGGCAACGTCCCATCCCGTTGCTGCCGCCATGATGAACTAGGAGGCGTTGACAGTCCGCCGTAGGCGTCGGCAGAGGGATATTCCGGGTAAGGGCTGTCGTACTGCTGAAGATTGCCAGAGGTCGAGGACATGTCCATGCCTGCAGAAGGAGGCCCGCCGTATGAGCTGGGGCCAGCTTCGTATTGCTCGCTGTACTGCTGGTCGTCTCCAGCCCACAAAGATTCGATAGGATTGCCATAAAAGTCGTACCTGCGATCAAATGTATCAAGTTAATTAATGTTTGTTGAAACTGCTGAACCGAGAAAAACATTAAAATTGACGCACCTCACGACGGTCTCTGGTGCGCCCGCTGCCAGGTTTGTCGGTGGCGAGCCCCAGCGCGAGGACAGATCTGATTGCTGCTGCATTGGGGCCCAGTACGGCTGCTGGCCCGCCGCTCCTGGAGGCAAGGAGTACCCCCCGGTGAACCGGCCCTCGGGCTCCTGGAAACCCCGTAGGCCCCCGATACCCGGCTGCTGTTCGGTCCTCTGCTGAAAAGGGGGGGTGAAGGGCTGCTGCTGCTGCTGCTGCTGTCCGTAGAATCCCTGCTGGGATGTGGCCTCCGCGGGGGGCAGGATGCCCTGCTCCTCAACATCTGCCTTGGCCCTCAGCCTGAACGCTTCCAGGCCGTACCAAAACGCAACCGACGTGGTCAGCGCCTGGCACAACAGCAACAGCGGGTCCAGGCGCCACCCTTGAAATATCAGGGTGCTGCCCACGATGCTGACCATGGCCGCGACGACGATGTCGGCGTCCCGGGATACAGACGTCTGCATGTTTCGCATCTGCATGGGCGCGATCGCATCGCGCCGTCACATGAGTTGCGCGATGCATGGAGCAGGACACCGGCCCCCCCCTCACGAGGAACACTGACCTGAAGCAGAAGGACGCCGCACCCGATCAGCGCTGCACCGAGGACGAGCGAGGGGCTGGCGAGGTCGACGTTCACCATGGCCAGCGTTGTGACCAACGAAGCGTGCGTCCTCGATGATGAACGGCCCCGTGCAACAAGGTGCATCAACGCCGCCTTCGATTGTGCGCCTACGAGACTGCGACCTCGCAACGAGCTGAAACTGATTGCAGCACGCCTCGGAGCCTGTTGACCTTGGTAAGAACGAGCGAACATGAAGGAGCACCATTGCACCTGATGATGAGCGAAGCGCCTCGAGGGGCATGACGAGACGCATGTTCTCATATCGGTTCGGCTGGCTGCGATCCCTCTCACGTTTCTCCCTCTGATGAGGACCAGGGTGTGGACCAACACGCATGCACACAGCCACACACTCAGCCATCAGCTTTCGCCGGCGAACGCGCCCTGCGAGCTCCCCTTCGCCAGCGGGTTCTCAACAAAGGCGCCTCTGGATGCCCTCCGAGCAAGCTTGGCATCAAAGACCTTTGAGAAAGCAGCGAATCCGCCAATCATGCCCACCTGCATGATGACAATGGTTGGGTCAGTCGTCCGTCCAAGGCAACGAGGGGCACACAATCTCACTAAATTGACGTAACCGGCTTGGTCCAACATCTCCAGAGCTTCCTGAGGGCACATACATCCGGTGAGGAGTAGGCTATTGTTTCCATCAGCGAGAGTCGCGCAGAAGCTCACCTCGCCTCCGCTCCTCCCATTGGCATCTGAAACGAGGAGGCGAGCCTTTTCCTTGTCTGGAAAGCGTTTTTGTATCTGACTCAGGAACTGTTCGTTGCGGACTGCGGTTGCCACTGTCTTGTTCTACTGAATCAGTGGCATGCCAGATCGGCAGGCAATCATTTCCCGAAAAGAACGCGGAGGCTCACCTGCTCAGCATCAAACCTCCGCCTTTCGATGACAAGCGGAACATGGAAGGAGTCGCGAATCTTGCCCCGTTCGTCGACATCGGTTTGCGGCCGCACATCCAGCCAAACATACCCCAAACTCAGTAACACCTGATCGTTTTCACCACTCATTCACCTTCATGAGATGCGATCAATCACACACAGCAACAGAGCGCAGCCTCTGCTTCCCAGAGTCTGGTACCCACCCTTGCCTCCTCTGCGTCGGCTAGAGGTTTAGCGTCTCTCCCTAGGTCAAAGTACTGAGCTCGAACGTCCTGCACACCATGCGCCATGTTGCATGCATGCTTTCCCATCGTACGCGCACGCTTGCCTCGATGTATTCCGGATCCGGGAATCTATTGTCGCTGGTTGCTGAGCGAAGGCGATCGCCACCACTTCGAGGGGGTCGGCGAAATGATCTTCGGACCACTGCTCCATTGCAAGACCTGTTCGAAAGCGAAAACATTGCGCAGAATGAGTAACAAAACGAAACTCCTGAGTAACGCCATCAACGAAATTCGAAGTCTAAAACTTGTCTGGATCGCCCTCAACGTCGGAGTAATCAATCTCGTACTCATCCTCCTTGACCGCCTTGGATGCAGGCTTGAGCGCAGACTTTGTAGCAGGCTTCATCGCTGACTTGGCAGCCGCCGTCTTGGCTGTGGGCTTCGTCGCAGAGCCCAGGCCGGTCTTGCCGCTCGTCACAGGGAGGACCATTTCGTCAAGGTCGTCGTCATCATCGTCTGCCATTGCTTTCTTCGCAGCGATGGTGGGGAGAGACGACTTGACCGGCCCCGTCTTTGAAGGTCCGGCTCTTGGCGTCGCTGCCGAGGCTGCCTTGGCTTTGAAGTCCGCCCTCGAAGGCACGTCGTCCTCCTCTTCGACGAGCTC
>VFSW01010194.1_pt1 | contig 13336 bp, 13 predicted proteins | sample 5358111 | NCBI WGS metagenome assembly VFSW01 (sample SAMN11554181, study PRJNA540505) | mine drainage metagenome | isolation source: sediment from site ElyBrook_90M | place: USA: Ely Copper Mine, Vershire, VT | collected 2017 | reverse complement strand
GATTTTTGAAGTGCGACCCCTTACGATTCCCAGCAACGTTTGAATCAACGTGAGGGGGATGTCGGTGGCCGAAATGCTCGACACGACGCGCACGACATCAGTTGCACCCGGTCGCGAGAGAATTCAGATCGTGCCCTTGAAGGGGTTGCCCTTCGCTGGTGGTGCCGTGCTCCTGGTTCTCGTGGCCATTGCGACCAACTGGCGGTGGTTGCTGATGTTCGCTCACGTGGTGGGTGGAGGACTGTGGACCGCCATCGACCTTTTCGTTGGTCTCGTCATCGGCCCCATCATGGGAAGATTGTCAATCCCGGCGCGCGCGGAATTCTCGTCCAAGTTCATGCCAGCGATGGTGGTCATCATGCCGACGCTGGTGACGATGAATCTAGGTTCGGGGTTTCAGCTCGCGCGTCAACTCGGAAACTTGAGTCCCTCGAGTCCCAATCACTCCTGGGTGATCGCCTCGATGGTCGTGGTGGGCATCATGGCCACTATTGCGCTCGGCGTACTCGAGCCCGCCAATATCGCAGTGCTCTTCGAGATGAACAAACCCGCTCCCAATGGTGAGCGCATTGCTCGACTGATGAAGCGATTCATCTACACCGCGGGAGTCACCGGCATCATGCAGTTGGCGACCCTCGTCATCATGACCCGGCTCGCCTCGCGATGAACGTGACCTCGACGCCGAGTGGGGAACGGCCATTGCCGCCCGTCGCCTGGCTCACGACCGGTGCCCTGGCGCTGGTGGTGATCGGCGGTGTCCTCATGGCTTCGTACGCTCCGCGACGAGCCCCTCTCGGTGTCGCCGCGGGGCTGCTGGGCGCGGCGGTGTTGTTACTGATCAGCGTCATCGCCATTTTCTCTCGCCTCAAGGATTTCGCGTGGGCGACCTTCACCCGGGTCTTCAAGTGGGCGCTGCTGGCCTACGTCGTGGAAGCGGGGATGATCGAATTCACCTTCGTGCGCGACCACACCAGCGGTGCCTCACTGTCCATCGTCACGGGAATGCTGGTGGTCTTCGGGGTGAGCGTGCCGACGACGATCGCCTTCACGGTGGCGAGGTACGCCCTGGACGAAGGGTCGTGAGCCGGGAGGATCAGAACCTGCTCGACGAGCATTGCACCGTGGTTCGTAGCGCCGAGGTCGACCTTTCGTAGGACCTCGGGATTGTTCGACGGGACTCGTCGAGATGACGTTTCTGGCTCGACGCGGAGATCGAACCGGTGGTGGTCGTCGCTGTCGTGGGCGGCGGCGATGCCCTTGTCGAGGCCGAGCGTACGGCGTCCTAGGCTGGTGGCGTGTTTCCTATTGAGCGACCCCGTCGACTTCGCCGCACGAGTGCCCTGCGGCGTTTAGTGGCCGAAACCAGTCTGTCTCCCAGCGACCTCGTGGCGCCCCTCTTCGTGGCCGAGGGGCGCGACGACGTTCGACCTATTACGTCACTGCCGGGGCACTTCCAGCACACCCTGGAATCTTTGACCACTGAAGTGCGTGCGCTCCAGGCGGCGGGTGTGGGCGGAGTGATCCTCTTCGGGGTGCCTCAGCAGAAGGACGAGTTGGGATCAGGCGCTTTCGACGACAACGGCATCGTCCAGGTCGCACTGCGTTCGCTACGCGACGAATTCGGCGACGATCTCGTCGTCATGGCCGATTTATGTCTTGACGAGTACACCAGCCACGGTCACTGCGGAGTCCTGCGCGCCGACGGCGCCGTCGACAACGATGCGACCCTTGATCTCTACGGACGCGCCGCCGTCGCCCAAGCAAGGGCCGGGGCCGCGGTGGTGGCTCCTTCGGGAATGATGGATGGTCAGGTGGGCGTAATTCGCGAGGCTCTCGACGCTGAGGGCTTCAGTGACACCGTCGTCATGGCGTACGCCGCGAAGTACGCCTCCGCGCTCTACGGACCCTTCCGAGAGGCGGTGGGCGTCGAGATCGCCAACGGTGGTGATCGGCGCAGCTACCAGCAGGACTATCGCAACCGGCGCGAATCCTGGCGCGAAGCGCGTCTCGATGTCGACGAGGGCGCCGACATCGTGATGGTCAAGCCCGCCATGACCTACCTCGATGTGTTGAGCGATCTGCGACGCGAGGTCGACGTGCCACTATGCGCCTATCACGTGAGTGGCGAGTACTCGATGATCAAGGCCGCCGCCGCCAACGGTTGGATCGACGGTGACGCGGTGGCGATTGAGCAACTCACCGCCGTGCGGCGTGCGGGTGCTGATTTCGTCCTCACCTACTTCGCGCGTGAGGTCGCCGAGGCTCTGAACTCATGAGTACCAATGAGGAATGGTTCTCCCGCGCTCAGCGCGTCATCCCCGGCGGTGTCGACTCGCCGGTTCGCTCGTTTCGCTCCGTCGGTGGAATCCCCTACACCGTGGTGAGCGGCTCGGGCGCCTACGTCACCGACGTCGAGGGCACTACCTACGTCGACTACGTCCAGTCGTATGGCGCTTCGCTCTTGGGTCACGCTCACCCGGCGGTGGTCGAGCGCCTACGAGAGGCGGTCACACGGGGAACGACATTTGGTGCGCCGACCCCCGGTGAGGTCCTGCTGGCGGAGATCATGACCAGTCGGGTACCCGGCCTCGAGCAGGTTCGCCTCGTCTCATCGGGTACCGAGGCCGTGATGAGCGCGGTGCGCGTGGCGCGCGGAACCACGGGACGCGACAAGGTCCTGAAGTTCGACGGCTGCTATCACGGGCACTCCGACGCTCTCCTCGTGGCGGGCGGAAGCGGTGTGGCCCAGTTGGGACTGCCGGGTTCGGCCGGCGTCACTGCCCACGCCGTCGCGGATACGATCGTGGCGCCGTACAACGTGGTTCCCCAGCTCGATGACACGGTGGCCGCGGTGCTGGTCGAGCCGGTGGCCGCCAATATGAACATGGTGGCGCCCCGGGCTGACTTCCTGCACCAACTGCGTGACGAGTGCGATCGCGTCGGCGCCCTTCTCATCTTCGACGAGGTCATCACGGGTTTCCGTCTTGACTACGCCGGCGCCGAGCAGTTCTTCGGCGTCACGCCCGACCTCTACTGTTTTGGCAAGGTGATTGGTGGAGGACTCCCCGTCGGGGCCTTCGGTGGTTCACTCGAGGTCCTCAGTGTGCTCGCACCGGCCGGCCCCGTGTATCAGGCCGGTACCCTTTCGGGCAACCCCCTCGCCACCGCGGCCGGTGCCGAGGTGTTGAGCAGAGTGACGCCCACTGATTACGCGGACCTCAGTGCTCGCGTCGCTCGCTTCGCTACTCAACTGAGCGAGGCAGTTCGCTCCAGCGGGCTCTTCGCGCGCGTACCCGTGCGCGGACCCCTGCTCGGTCTCTACTTGTCGCGCGAGGAGTTCGACGAGCCCGAGAACTTCGTCCAGGCCCAAACCCTTTGTGAGAACGGTCTGTACGGACCATTCTTTCACGCCATGCTCGACCAGGGCATCGCTCTTGCCCCGGGTGCCTACGAGATTCTCTTTGTCTCCCTGGCCCACAGTGACGACGACCTGGCCCGTACGGTCGATGCCGCCGCCGCCGCCGCGCGGGTCGCGTTGCGCGCTCACTTCGCCTCGTGAATGTCGTGCGCACCGAGGGTTGGAGTATTCGCCCTAGTTTCACTCCTCACGGCCCCACTGAACCGGTGACCTTGTTGATGGACGACGAAGGTCTGACGCAACTCGCCGGTGATCCGGTGGTCGCCTGGCAGACACCCTGGAGCGAAGTCGTTGGACTGCGCCTCGTGAGGGCGCGCGGGGGAGTGAGCATTGTCGCCATCGTGGGTGGCGAGCTCTACCAGTGGCGCCGCGTCGCGCCACTGAGCCGGGCGAAACTCGATGAGTTGCGCACGGTGTTGAGCGAGCACGGCGCACACGAGTTGCCCCGGTCGCGCCGCAATGGCGCCGTGGTCGTGGCCGTCCTGGTGACGTTGGCCTCCTTCGCGGGTTACTTTGGGGGTCTCGTCAACCGCTCCGCGACTTCGGCAGTGGTGACCGGACTCGAGGGCCTCAACTTGAATGCGCGTGACGTCGCGGGCACCTGGTCCTCGTCGTCGCTTCCTTCGTCATCGCTGCTCGCGTCGTTGTTGCCCGCACCGGGTCGGGTGCTCTACTCCAATCCGGTGACGACGAGCACGGCCCCGCCCCAGGCATCCCCCTTCGCCCTGGCGGGCGTGAACTTTCAGCGCTGCCTGGGCGTGGCGAGCGTCGATGACCGCCTCTTCGGTCTCGCCGGCACGACGCCGCGCTACCAGGTGAGTTCGCCGATCTACTACTCCTCCGACCTGGGCGGGGTGCAGGTCGAGTCGACAGCCCAGTACTACGACGCGCCACAGAGTGTCGCGCTCGACGTCGCGGAGATGTCGCGCGCTTCGTTCGGCCGCTGTTTCGCTCAAGCCGTGGGCGACGAGCTCGTCGGTGTCAACACCGGCGTCACGCCCCAGCTGTCGAGTGGAAAGAACTTGGCGACGCCGACGTTCGTCAAGGGGTGGTCGCGTGGCGGCGAGGTGCTGGTCAGCCTGCCGTCCCTTCAAGTGGCGCACGCTCACCTGGTCGTCGTCGAGGAGGCCGCGGGACACTACGAGGTCACGCTCTTCGCGCTGGTGGCCGATCTCGCCACGACACGTAGCACCATCGTCAGTCTGGCCAATGAATTATTGGCGCGAGTGACATCCACCGGCGCCGTGTCGGCGTAGTCGTTCACGCGCGAGTAGTGGTGCGGGGCTTGCGGCCCATCAGTACGAAGACGCTGATACTCACCGCGACGTAGGCGAGCCACACCAGACCTTGCAGCACGGTGGGTTGGTCAGCGTAGCCCAGTAGCGAGTGAAAGACATCGCCCACGTTGGACGATTCTCTCATGAAGCCGCTGGTATTCCACATGACGTGTGAGCCCAGCGAGATCCAACCAAGCTGCTGCAGGTTCTCCATGGCGTCGGCGAGCAGACCCGCCGCGAAGAGCATTAGCGCGATGCCCAGGACGCGAAAGAAAATCTTCAGGTTGACTCGGGTGCCCATGCGGTACATCGCGACCGCCATGAGGAGCGCGAGCACGAGACCCAGAGCCCCGCCGAGTAGTACGAGATTACCGTGCACTGGCGTGGCGGCCTGGTGCGCATTGGCGAACAAGATGGCCAGGGTGAAGACCATAGTCTCGAGTCCCTCGCGACCCACCGCCTGGAACGAAAGTAAGCCCAGTCCCCAGCGATTGCCCCTAGAGAGTGCCTGATCGCTACGTAACTGAAGTTCGTGGGCCATGGTGCGCGCGTGCTTGTGCATCCAGAAGGTCATCGCGGTCAAGAACCCGGCGGCCACCACGTAGGTGGTGGTCTCGAAGTAGGTCTGGAGGTTCGAACCCGAGTACTGGGCAATGGCGACGTAGGCCCCGATCCCACCGGCCACCATCAAGACCATGGCCGCCGCGACCCCGAGAAAGACGTCACGGAAGTACTGGGTCTGTCCGATGCGTTTGAGGTAGGCGAGCAAGATTGCGACGATCATCGAGGCTTCGATGCCCTCGCGCAAGAAGATGACGAAGGTGGGTATCACGCCCGCACCTGGCCGTCAATGTCCCGACTCGATGTTCTCCTCACACTTTTATCCTATGCACGAGTGAGAAATAAGGTCAACGTTGGGGCCCGTCGCCCGAGGACGTACCCAGAAGCATGCGGTACGCCTCTTCGGGCACCGCGTTGGCCAGGCGCACCATGGCGCGGTACCCCACCTCGGCTGGCCCCTTGTTGTCGTTACTCATCAAATTGGCCATCACGGCGAGCAACTCATTCATCAGGGGTTTGATGCGAAGACCGGCGCCGACGCAGATCGAGAGGATTTTGGGTTCCGAGATGAGCCGCACGAAGGCTCGAGCCAACTTGTAGTAGTCGCCGTAGGCGGCCTGCATCCGTTCGTCGTAGAGCGAGAGGGCCGACGCGTCGCCCGAGGCCAGCGCCTCACCTAGCGCACCGGCCGCGAGTCGTCCCGACTCGTAGCCGTAGGCGATACCCTCGCCGTTGAAGGGGTTGACCGTGCCGGCCGCGTCGCCGATGGTGAGGGTGTTAGGTCCCACCCTCGGTCCGACGGCCATTCCCATGGGCAGACGACCGCCGGTGGCTGGTCCCAGACAGGTGTCGTCATTGAGTCCCCAGGCCTCGGCCGTCTGCGCGACGAAATATTCCTGCAGTTTGGTGGTGTTGACGCCCTTCCACGCTCCGCCCGTTGAGAGGAGCCCCACGCCGACGTTGACGCGTCCGTCACCCAAGGGGAATATCCAGCCGTAGCCGGGAACGACATCTCCCTTGGGGTCACGGATGTCGAGGTGGGAGTCAATCCAGGGCTCGTCGTGACGCTCTGAGGTGTAATAGCCGCGCAGCGCCATGCCCATGGGCCACTCGCGGTTACGCGTGGTGCCGAGGGCTCGGCCCAAGCGAGAGTTCTGTCCGTCCCCCACAACCAGGTAGCGACCGCGAATCTCGGCCGTCACACCAGTTTCCTTGTCCTTGACGACAACTCCCGCAGCACCACTGAGGGCGCCGTTGCTCGACGCCACCGCGTCGAGCAGGTCGACCGCCTCGACACCCGCCAGCAGCGTCGCGCCGAGCGTCACGGCGCGCTCAGCCACCAGACCGTCGAGATTGAAACGTGTGATGGTGTAGCCGTAATTAGGAAAGATCGGGTGTTCGGGCCATTTCATCTCGAGCGACGCACCAAAGCCGAAGGAGCGCAGCCCCTGATACTTGTGACCGTGCGCGGCCACTTCAGGCTCTAGCCCCATTTCAATGAGTTGGTGCACCGAGCGCGGCGTGAGTCCGTCACCACAGGTCTTCTCACGAGGGAACGTCTTCTTCTCCACGAGGCAGACTGACCAACCCGCTCGGGCGAGCCAGTACGCGCAGGCTGATCCGCTGGGTCCGGCCCCCACAATCACCACGTCAAATTCGTGAGACGGAGCGACGACATCTTGGAGAGTGGACATTGAGACAGATTACGCGCGCTCCTCGCGGGCCGTCTCGACGGGTATCGCGGGAGTGATAGAAATGAATGCGTGAACCAGTATTTGCCGATACTGGGACTCCTGATTCTAGGAGCGGTGTTCGCGTCGGGTTCGTTTGTAGCGTCGGCTTTGCTGGCGCCACGCAAGCGGCCAACTGACGCCAAAATCGCGCCCTACGAGTGCGGGATAGTCCCTGAAGTCGAACCCCCTCAACGATTCCCGGTTCGTTTTTATCTGGTGGCCATGATTTTCGTGATCTTCGATATCGAAGTGGTGTTCATGTACCCCTTCGCCGTCGTTTTTCGTCAGTTGGCCGGATTCGGTCTCGTTGAAGTCCTGGTGTTTTCACTCACCGTCTTCGGTGCACTGCTCTACCTGGTGCGCGAGGGCGCTCTTTCGTGGGGGCCGCGTCAGCACCTAACTACTGGTATGCCCGAACGGACCAGTTCCTCGACCATCGTGCGCATCGGCGCCGAGTCCGACCAGGCGGCGTAGTGGCCCTCGAAGATCTCCAGCACAATTTCTTGACCGCGCCGATCGAGGACTTGGTGCGATGGGCACGGCGCGCCTCGGTCTGGCCGGCGTCGTTCGGTCTGGCCTGTTGCGCAATTGAGATGATGGCGGCGGGTGCCGCCGACTTCGACCTCGCGCGTTTTGGCATGGAAGTCTTTCGTAACTCCCCGCGACAGGCGGACTTGATGATTGTTGCCGGACGGGTTAGCCAAAAGATGGCGCCAGTGTTGCGTCAGGTCTACGACCAGATGATGGAGCCCAAGTGGGTGATCTCGATGGGTGTGTGCGCCTCGACGGGTGGACTCTTCAACAACTACGCCATTGTCCAGGGAGTCGACCAGATTGTGCCCGTGGACGTCTACGCGCCGGGCTGTCCGCCAAGTCCCGAGACGCTGATGCACGCCATCCTCACGTTGCACGAGCAGATTCGTACCGGCGAAATCATGCGGCGTCGTGCGCAGGGCACCCCAACGCACTTGGACCACGACCACGCGAGTGGTGTGTGGACCCCCGAAGTCCCGGTGACCGTCAGGATGGGCACGCCGAAGTGATCCCCCTTCCCCCCTTGGCCCCCCCCGGCGTCCTCGTAGAGGAAGCGCTCGCCTGCGATGCGGCGTTCTTCCCGACGCCTGAGCAGTACGCGGACCTCGCCAGCGCATTGAAGGCCGACGGTTTCGAGATGTGCGTGGATGTGTGTGGGGTCGACTACCTCGAACACTTCAACCGCTACGTCCCCGAAGGTGTGACGCCCACCCGCTTCGAGGTCGTGGCCAACTTCTTGTCGCTCTCGCGCAAGCTGCGCGCACGGGTGCGCGTGCAGGCGGGCAACGAGGCGCCGAGGGTGGATTCTTTGTTTCACCTGTACCCCGGCACCGAGGCACCCGAACGCGAGACCTTCGACATGTTCGGCATCCTCTTCGATGGACATCCCGACCTCACGCGGATCTTGATGCCCGAGGAGTGGGAGGGTCACCCCCTGCGCAAGGACTACGGCGTGGGCCACGTCCCCATCCAGTTCAAGGAAGCACCGGGTCCGCGATGAGTGACGACACGCGCGTAGCGAAGCGACCCGAACGCTTGACCGTCGAGACATCCGAGGGCGCTCAAGAACTCACTCGACGCGTCGACACCGGCAGTGACGAGCTCGGTCGTGAAGTAGGGGCGGTATTACGCCTCGACGGCGTCACCCTGGACCCGCGCCAGGTCGACTACGAGCGCCACGACGACGAGACCATGATCATCAATATGGGTCCCGCTCACCCCTCGACCCACGGAGTGTTGCGGCTCATGCTGGAACTCGATGGTGAGTTCGTCCTTCGCACCAAGGTCGTGATCGGGTACTTGCACACGGGCATGGAAAAGACCGGCGAGAACCTCAGCTACGTCCAAGGCGCCACCAATGTGACGCGCATGGACTACCTCTCGCCCGTCATCAACGAACTCTCGTATTCGTTAACGGTGGAGAAGCTGCTCGGCGTCGAGGTTCCCGAGCGAGCGACGTGGATTCGCATGCTCATGAGTGAGCTCAATCGTGTCTCATCGCACCTGGTGTGGATGGCCACCAACGGGATGGACCTCGGTTCCACCTCGATGATGATCTACGGCCTGCGAGAGCGCGAACTCATCCTGGCCTTCTTCGAGAAGACCGCGGGACTTCGCCTCAACCTCAACTATGTGCGTCCCGGTGGCGTTGCCGCCGACCTGCCCGACGGCTGGGAGGACGACGTCGAGGTCATCTGCAACACGATCGAGGAGCGTAGTTACGAGTACGACCAGCTCCTGACGGGCCAGCCCATTTTTCGCAATCGCCTCATTGGTGTGGGCGCGATTACCGCCGAAGAGGCGTTGGCGCTGAGCCTGACCGGTCCCCTCTTGCGATCGACAGGCGTCGCCTGGGATCTTCGTCGTTCGAGGCCCTACCTGGCCTACGACCAGGTGGACTTCGACGTGGTGGTCGGCACCTACGGCGATAATTTCGATCGGTACGCGTTGCGCCTCAATGAGATTCGTGAGTCGATTCGCATCATCCGCCAGTGCGTTGAGAAGATGCCAGCCGGTGACTACCGCAGCCAGGACCCCAAGGTGACACCGCCGCCGCGTGCGCGCATCGGTGAGTCCATGGAGGCGTTGATCCACCACTTCAAACTGTTCACCGAGGGATTCCACGTACCCGCCGGTGAGGTGTACTCGGCGGTTGAGTCCCCCCGTGGGGAGATTGGCTGTTACATGGTCTCCGACGGTGGGCCCAAGCCCTATCGCATTCACGTGCGGGCGCCGAGCTTTACCAACTTGCAGGCGATGCCGTTGCTGATGCGCGGGGCGTCGATGTCGGACGCCATCACCATGATCTCGACGGTCGATCCCGTCTTAGGAGAAGTCGACCGATGAGTCATTTCCGCGCCGATATCCGCCAACGCGCCGAGGAGCTCGTTGCGCTCTACCCGCGTCAGCGTTCGGCAATGTTGCCACTGTTGCACTTGGCCCAGGAACAAGATGGCTACCTCAGTGACGAGGGCATCGCCGAGGTCGCTGCCTTGACGGGCACCACCCCCGCCGACGTGCGCGGCACTGCGTCGTTCTACGACATGTTTCACTTGGAGCCGGTGGGCAGGTACGTAGTCGGTGTGTGCACGAACGTGGCGTGTCTGCTCGCGGGTGGAGAGGAACTACTCGAACACGCGTCGTCGACACTCGGCTGTGCCGTCGGGGCCACGTCCGACGACGGTCTCTTCACTCTCGAAGAGACGGAGTGCCTCGCCGACTGCAATCTCGCTCCCTGCGTGCAAGTGAATCACCGCTACGTTCGCACGACCACTCCCGCAACGTTTGACGCGATGGTGAGTGATCTGCGCGAGGGGCGTCTCGATCACGACGTGCCCCGTCACGGCACTCTGATTCGCGTGAAGCGTCAGGGTGGGCTGCGCGTCTCCAAGGACGACATCGCCGCCGAGCGCGCCGAGGCTCTCGCCGCCCGCACGGCGCGCGCGGAGGCCGCCGCAGCCGCGGCGGCGGCTCAGGAGAACAAGTGATGGCCAGCCTCGACGCACCGCGTATCGTGTCCTCGCGACGCGACGTGGCGGATTCCTTCACCCTCAATCGCTACCTCGAGACCGGTGGCTACGTGGCGCTTCGTCGGGCCCTCACCATGTTCCCCGAGGCGGTCGCCGCCGAGGTCGACAAGGCGTCACTGCTCGGCCGCGGGGGGGCGGGCTTCCCAGCGGGACGCAAGTGGTCGATGTTGCGTCGATCACCGATTTCGTATCTCGTGGTGAATGGCGACGAGTCCGAACCCGCCACTTTCAAGGACCACTACCTCGTTGAGCGCGATCCGCACCAGTTGGTCGAGGGCGTCATCATCGCGGCCTACGCCCTTCAAGTCACCCAGGCCTTTATCTTTTTGCGCGGCGAATTCGCCCTGGGTCTTGAACGAGTACAGCAGGCCCTCAACGATGCCTACGCCCTCGGCGCACTGGGTTCCAAGATCTTCGGTTCGAACTTCTCCCTCGACATCGTGGTGCACCCTGGCGCGGGTGCGTACATCTGCGGCGAGGAGACGTCGCTGCTCGAGGCCCTCGAGGGCAAGCGGGGATTCCCGCGCATCAAGCCGCCGTTCTTCCCCGCGGTCACGGGCCTCTATGGAGAGCCCACCGTGGTGAACAACGTCGAGACGATGTCGAACCTTCCCTGGATTATTAACAACGGGGGCGAGGCCTTCGCGGCGTTGGGTGCCGGGCGTTCGACCGGCACTCGGCTCTTCGCCCTTGCCGGCGACGTCAAGAATCCGGGAGTCTTCGAGCTTGAGATGGTGAAGAACAGCTTTCGTGACATCATCTTCGATCCCGCCCTCGGTGGTGGACTCGCCGAGGGCCGAACCCTCAAGGCCTTTATCCCGGGTGGCGTCTCGGCCCCGTGGTTCGGGCCCGACCAACTCGACACGCCACTGGGGCAAGATGAGGTCGGCGCCCTTGGTTCGATGCTGGGTTCGGGATCGATCGTGGTGATGGACGATGCCAGTTGCGTCGTACGTGCGACCTGGCGCATCACTAAGTTCTTTTCGCGTGAGTCCTGCGGACAATGCACGCCCTGTCGCGAGGGGTCGGGTTGGATCGAGCGCATCATGTACCGCCTCGAACACGGTGGCGGTCGTTTGGAGGATCTCGACCTCTTGCTCGACCTGTGCGACAACATTGCCCCGGGGTTGAGTTGGCCCCCCCAGCAGACCACCATTTGCGTGTTGGGTCCGTCCATCCCGTCATCGGTCCACTCCGCGTTGAGTATGTTCCGTGACGACTTCGTGGCCCACGTGAACCACGGAGGATGTCCCCATGACTGATGTGACCCGCACCAACGTAACGATCACGGTCGACGGCCATTCGCTCGAGGCCCAACCCGGTGAACTTTTGATCGAAGTCGCCGAACGAGCGGGCTCCTACATCCCACGTTTCTGTTACCACCCGCGCATGGAACCGGTCGGCGTCTGTCGCATGTGTTTGGTGGAGGTGGACGGTCCACGCGGCGCGACCCTGCAGCCCGCGTGTTACTTGAAAGTCACCGATGGCATGAACGTGACCACGGGCTCGGACAAGGTCAAGAAAGCCCAAGACGGCGTCCTCGAGTTCCTACTGGCGAATCACCCGCTGGACTGCCCCGTTTGTGACAAGGGGGGGGAGTGTCCGCTCCAGGACCAGACTCTGGCGCACGGATCGGGCGAGACCCGCTTCGTCGAGGAGAAGCGCCACTTCGTCAAGCCCATCGCTATTGGTGAACTGGTCTTGCTCGACCGCGAGCGCTGCATCCAGTGCTCGCGCTGTACGCGCTTCGCTAGTGAAGTCGCGGGCGAAGCGCAGATCGCTTTCGCCGGTCGAGGTGACCTTATCGAGGTGGCGCCCTCACCCACGCAGCCCTTCGATTCGATTTTCTCCGGCAACACGGTGCAGATCTGTCCGGTGGGGGCTCTGACCGCTAAGCCGTATCGCTTCAGCGCTCGCCCGTGGGACCTCGAGCAGGTGGAGAGCACCTGTACAACGTGCGCCGTTGGTTGTCGGGTGGCCGTGCAGTCCTCGGGTAACCGCCTGACTCGGGTGCTCGGTGTCGACTCTGAACCCGTCAATCACGGGTGGCTCTGCGACAAGGGGCGCTTCACGCTCGATTCGATCGACGGCGATTGCGATTCTCGCGACGTGCTCTCGGCGGCGACGCGTATCACCGAGCCCATGGTTCGCATCGAGGGAGAACTGACCCCGGTGTCCTGGGGGGTGGCCCTGGGCGAAGCGGCGCGACTTCTGCGCGAGGCGGGCGGTGCCGACGCGATCGGAGCCATTGGCGGTGCGTCTTTGACGAACGAGGGGGCCTTCGCCTGGGAGCGATTCCTGCGCGGTGCTATCGGCTCTGAGAATCTCGACGCGCAATTTGGTGACGGTCTCGACCCGGTCCTACTGCAGAGTCTTCCTCTGGCGAGCATTGACGACGCGGCGAACGCTCCTGTGGTGCTCACTATGACCGGGGACCTGCGTGAGGAGTTGCCGGTCTTGTTCCTGCGCTTGCGCGAGAGTTTCGCGCACCATCACCACACCTTGATCGAACTCGCGAGCGCCCCGAGCGCGTTGCGCTCGCTCGCTTCGCACGTCCTGGCGGTACGCCCGGGCGAAACGTCCGTCATCGCCCAAGCCCTGGTGGGCGCAACGCTGCCCGTCGGTACTCTCGTGAGTGAGTCCGAGCTCGACGCCGCGCGCGCCGCGCTCGGGGACGGTTCGGGGGTGGTTATCGTGGCCGGGCGCGCCCACGCGGCCGCGGCCCCACCTCGCGTCGGCCCCGCGCGGGCCACCGGGGCCCGCGGGGGGGCCCGCGCCCCGGGG
>VFSW01010193.1_pt1 | contig 13337 bp, 12 predicted proteins | sample 5358111 | NCBI WGS metagenome assembly VFSW01 (sample SAMN11554181, study PRJNA540505) | mine drainage metagenome | isolation source: sediment from site ElyBrook_90M | place: USA: Ely Copper Mine, Vershire, VT | collected 2017 | reverse complement strand
AGGCCCGCTCTCACCCCCAAATCCGGGAGTAAACCACGGTGATTCCCATAGACCCAGGATTTCCTTATTTCTCGGATAGGTTCTAGACTTATAATACACCTGTATGAAAATCCCATTCAAAAAAATGATTGACTTCTGCCCCTATCTGTCTTATTCTATCATTAAGGGGTAATAACCGAACTGATTTGGATTACCGATAAATTACAGTTATGGAATTTCCAGGAGAAAAGCATGAAACGGGCTTCATTTCTTCTATTAGCCGCCCTGATGATCTTAACGCTCAGCCTGCCTGGCCAGGCGATGGCGCAAAGTAGTGCTCCTACCTGGAATTCCACCATCTATTATTACAACCCGCGTGCCAATGCCGGGAGTATGGGCGTATCCTTCGTAAATTCTGGGATGGGTACGACGCCGGACGAAATCCCCGGTGTTCAGGTGCCAGCGCATGCTTTCGGCCAGGTATTGGTCGGCAGCACGGGGGATTACACGGGCGCCGCCACGCTCAGCGCAGACCTCCCGCTGGCGGCAGTTTACAAGCAGTATGACGCCGCCGGTGGAGCTTACGCCCCGGTGTTATATTCTTCTTTCGACGCCGCCCAATCCGGTACGACCGGTAAATTTTACGTTCCAAGCCTGCAGCATGACGACAATTACGTTTCCAGGGTCGGCATCCAAAACATAGAAACTGAAACAGTCAACCTGACCCTGGATTTTTTTGGCGCCAACGGCAGCAAAACAGTCAGCCTGTCGAAACCTCTTGCCAGCCAGGGTTCTTTTATCTTCCAGATCAGCGACGATGCCGATAACGTTGCGGGGATTGGCCCTACCTTCGACGGCTCACTGGTCATCAGCGCAGTCAAGGCAAACGGGGGCGGCACTGCCCGCGTGGTGGCTGCCATTGAAGATCTCCAGTCGCAGGGCCAGCGTTCCTACGCCTACGAAGGCAACGGCGTCCCTGCCAAAGCCTTCTATCTGCCATACGCCAACTGCCGCTATTCCACCAACCAACAATCGACTACATTCTACGTCCATAATGCCGGCAAAGCCCCTGCCACGCTCCATGTTTATTATTACACTACCAGCGGAGCCGGAATCACGAGTTACACTCCAACGGGAAAGGTGCTGCCTGGGGCGCGCATGCCGGTCAGCGCCTGTGGTACCGGCAAGGTGTATACCAAAATGAACGGCAAGAATGGCACCGCCCGCATCACCAGCGACCAGCCGCTGGTGATAATCGGCAAAGCCACCAGCACGAACGGCCTTTCAACGGCTTTTACCGGGCAGCCGGTTGGTGATAAACATATCCTGCTGCCTTACATCCCATACAGTAAGCTGGCCAACGGTGAGCGCGCCTCATTGAGCATTATGAATGTCGGCAGCAGCTCGGCCAAAAACGTGTATATCAACTACTACTACAAAAATCCCGATAACACCTATAGCGCTCAAAAAGTGATCATTGCTACCAAAACGGCTGTTCTGGCAAAATACGGCAAATACAGCGCCACCCCCAGGGTCAGCGGGGCAGCCCTGGATGCGAACGGCAACTACCTGGGCGCCGCCGAAATAATCAGCGACCAGCCGGTAGTGGTAGTGGTGCGCATCTCGCAAGCAGTGACGGGGTTCTCCGGGCTGGCCGTACTGGGAGAGGATTACACGGGCATCCCCTGCGGGGCCGGCTGCCAGTAAGAAAATAAGGACATTTTTGCACTCACGAACCATACCCCTGATTTGCCTGGCTGCAGTGCTGGTGGTGACTGCGGCCGCATGCACAGGCAAACCTGCCATGCTCTCCGGCCAGAAACCAACTTCATTGACCACGCTGCCCGCCCTTTTCACGCCCCTGCCGGGTAAAGGCAGTATCAGCGGGGTAGTAACCAACGCCAGGCAGACCTGGCCGGAAATGAAGGTGATCTATATCTTTGCCGCCCCCTTTTCTGGGGACGCCAGCGGCAAGGGCATCTATTTCCTGGACCCTTCCGTGCATGCCCAGGCGGCCCTGGAAGCCGGCGGAGGTTTTCATTTAGCCAACCTGACCCCCCAGCGGTATGTGCTGGTAGTTGGGCCGCAGGCCGATTCCAGCCGCCCGCTGCTGGATGAGCAGGGCAAGGCGCGCATTGTGGAAGTGAAAGCCGACGAGATGGTGCAGTTAGGGCAGGTGAAGGTAAGCAAGTAATGAAAATTTGGATTATTCAGGTGGTGTAACCACCTGAATAATCCAAATTTTCATTATTGCCTATTGACTCTCTAGAATTATTGTTCTATAATGCTCGTATAAGAACAAAATTTCTACGGTTAAAGGAGAGCCGCTATGTCTTTTACAACTACTCGTTCGTCTGGCCCAGGCCGATTGTTCTCCCGCGTAAAGCCTATCACCATCTTCGCGATTATCATCCTGACAGCCCTGCTGGCTTTCGAGATGTTTAATTACAGCACTACGGAATACGCCCTGCACGATCTCCTGGGTAACCTGACCTTTGCCGGTTTACATTGGGCTACCATCCTCTCAATTGCCTTCTGCGGCATAGATTTTGCCGGGATCGCCCGCCTGTTCACCCCCGAAAAGGGCTCGGATGAGCCCAGAGAAGTCTGGTACCTGTTCGGAGCCTGGCTGCTGGCTGCCACAATGAACGCAGTGCTCACCTGGTGGGGCGTTTCGATGGCCATTGCCAATCATAAAGAGGTCAGCACGGCCATTATGGATCCCAAGACGCTGACCCAGGTCGTACCGGTTTTCGTGGCATTGATGGTGTGGGTCATCCGCATTTTGATCATTGGCACGATTTCGGTAGCTGGAGAGCGTTTCTTATGGGGCGGCTCTCGCCGCAGCCATTATTCCGGCAGCAATTCTCAGTCAAACAGCCTGAACGGGCCGGCCTTTACTCCACGGCCCAACGTCACCCCGCGGCCGGTGCTGGCGCGTTCGATGGGCAGCCATTCTCCCATCGGTGAGCCTTCATCGTCCAGGCCAGAACCCACCTACCACAGCATGAGCATGGGCTCGCGGCCGATGCCCCGCCCGATCGATTCAGAAAATACAATTGGCGGGAGGAAGCTATAACTGATTGGAATCCGTCCCCGGGGAAAGGACGGTCAGTCCCTTTGGGGTGTGGGATGTTGCAGCGGTAAGGACGGGCCTTTATGCCCGTCCTTACACATTATGGGCTTATCCTAAAAATCGGAAGGGTTCACTTTTTATCGTTGTTAAAAACCTGCGGTTTTTTACAACGATAAAAAGTGATTTAATTACTGAGCCTGATAGGTTTTGCCAGTGATTTACGCGTATCATGCCCTTCAGAGCCTATTCGAAAATCAGGAAATTGCTTCGAATTCTTGAATAGATACTCAAGCTTGATCTACTGTGGATATTTATACATTTTTCACATTCGCAGGCGGCTGTGTGGTATAACGCAGCGAGAATTAAGACTGGAGAAATGATGACTCCTACCACTCAGTATTTTAAAAACGAAAAATTTTATAATTTGACGCTCGAGGAACGCCTGCAGCGCCTGGCAGACCAATCTGGCCTGAGCGCAGATGAACTGGCGGCCCTGGCCGGACGCCCCGGGTTGACCCCCGAACAGGCCGACCCGATGGTCGAAAACGTGGTGGGCACCTACGCCCTGCCGCTGGGTATCGCACAAAATTTTGTGGTCAACGGGCGCCCGGTGCTGGTGCCGATGGTGATCGAAGAACCGTCGGTGATCGCCGGGGCATCCTTCATGGCGCGCCTGGCCCAATCCGGCGGCGGTTTTTTTGCCCGGGCGGATGCGCCTGAGATGATCGGGCAAATGCAAATCCTCGACCTGGCCGACCTGCCCAGCGCCCGCTTGAAACTGCTCGAACAGAAGGAACGCCTGCTGGCCGAAGCCGCCCAGGTCGACCCGGTGCTGACCCGCCTGGGGGGTGGGCCGCGCGATATCCAGGTGCGCGTCATCGAGGATTCGCCGATCGGGCCCTTCCTGGTGCTGCACCTGATCGACGACGTGCGCGATGCGATGGGCGCCAACGCCATCAACAGCGCCACCGAACGCCTGGCCCCGCTGGTGCAAGAGATCACCGGAGGGCGGGTATTATTACGCATCCTCTCGAACCTGGCCGACCGGCGTCTGGCGCGTGCCCGGGTGACGATTTGCCTGGAGGAGCTGGAAGCGCCCGGATTTTCCGCCACAGAAGTACGGGATGGCATCATCAGCGCCTGGGCCTTTGCCGCGGCCGACCCCTACCGGGCGGCCACGCATAATAAGGGTATCATGAACGGCGTGGATGCGGTGGTGATCGCCACCGGCAACGACTGGCGCGCCGTGGAAGCCGGGGCGCACGCCTACGCCGCCCGCTCCGGCCGCTACACCAGTCTGAGCACCTGGGGGGAAGACGCCCAGGGCAACCTGACCGGCACGCTGGAAATGCCGCTGGCAGTGGGGATTATCGGGGGAGCCACGCGGGTCCACCCGGCGGCCAAAGCCACCGTAAAACTGCTGGGTGTGAAAACCGCCCAGGAGCTGGCCGAAATCATCGTCTCGGTGGGCCTGGGGCAGAACCTGGCTGCCCTGCGCGCCCTGGCAACCGAAGGGATCCAGCGCGGGCACATGGCCCTGCACGCCCGCCAGGTGGCCATTTCGGCCGGGGCAAGTGGTGAAGATGTCCATCGCCTGGCCGAGCAAATGGTGGCCGAAAAGGCCGTACACATCGGCCGGGCCGAAGAAATTTTGCGCGAATGGCAGCAAAAGGAGCAATCATAATATGGATGAGACAATTCCCGCCCAATCGCCAGACCTGCTGCTCAAAACCAGCCGGCCGGTTGGCATCGTGGGTTATGGAGCGTACGTGCCGCGCTTCCGCCTGCCGGGCAGCGAGATTGCCCGGGTGTGGACAGGCAAAGGCGGCGGCCCGGTCAAGGAAAAAGCCGTGCCAGGCCTGGACGAAGACGTGATCACCATGTCGATCGAGGCGGCCCGCAACGCACTGGCGCGCTCGGGCATTCACGCCCACCAACTACGGGCGGTGTGGATCGGTTCCGAATCGCATCCCTACGCGGTCAAGCCCAGCTCGACCGTGGTGGCCGAGGCAATTGGCGCCACCCCGCACATCCAGGCGGGTGATTGGGAATTTGCCTGTAAAGCCGGCACCGAGGCGCTGGTAGCCGCCATGGGGTTGGTCGGCTCGGGGATGGCGCAGTACGGCCTGGCGATTGGCATGGACACGGCCCAGGGACGGCCGGGCGATTCGCTGGAATACACGGCCGGAGCCGGTGGGGCCGCTTTCATCGTTGGGCCGGGTGGCGAGGCGCTGGCGGTGATCGAAGCGGCTTACTCGTACGTCACCGATACGCCGGACTTCTGGCGGCGCGCCGAGGCCAAGTATCCCGAGCACGGGCAGCGCTTCACCGGTGACCCGGGTTACTTCGACCACATTATCACGGCGGGCAAGACCATGCTCAGCCAGACCGGCACGACCGCCCAGGATTACCAGTACGCTGTGTTCCACCAGCCCAACCCCAAGTTCCCGCAGCGGGCGGCGGCGCAGTTGGGCTTCAGCGACGAGCAGGTTAAGACCGGCCTGCTCTGCCCGGTGATCGGCAACACCTACGCCGGATCGGCGCTGATCGGGCTGACCGCCATCCTGGACGTGGCCAAACCCGGCGAGCGCATCTTTATGGTCTCTTACGGTTCCGGGGCGGGCTCGGATGCCTTCGTGCTGCGTGTCACCGAGGCCATCGAGGTGCGCCGCGCGCAAGCGCAGGCCCCCACCACCGCCGATTACATTGCCCGCCGCACGCAGATTGATTATGCGACGTATGTACGTTTTCGCGGCAAATTAGTGATGAAGTAATGAGTCGTCAGTTTTCAGTCATCAGTCATCAGTTAAAACCGAAGAACGCCTTTTAATCAGCAGTTCTTTTTCTTAACTGAAAACTGAAGACTGACGACTGAAAACTTCTCGGAGGGAACATGTCAGACGTCGTAATCGCAGGCATCGGGCAATACCCGGTGGGTGAACATTGGGATATTTCGCTGCGCTCGCTGGCGGCTAAAGCCATTCTGGCGGCGCGCAAGGACGCCGGGGGGCTCAAACCGCAGGCGCTGTACGTGGGCAACCTGCTGGCGCCGACGCTTTCGCACCAGCAAAACCTGGGGGCGCTGATCGTGGATAACACCGGCCTGGACGGCATCGAGGCCTGCACCACTGAAGCTGCCGGCGCATCCGGGGCGGCGGCTTTCCGCCTGGGTTACCTGGCGGTGGCCTCCGGCTTTATCGACGTGGCTATGGTAGTCGGGGTAGAGAAATACACCGACATGGTCGGGCCGCAGGTTGAAGGCGCCCTGGCGGAGACGACCGATTACGATTACGAAGCGGTGCAGGGCCTGACCCTGGCCGGCCAGGCGGCCTTGCTGATGCAGCGCTATATGCACGAATACCAGGTCCCCCACAGCGTTTTTGGGGCTTTCCCCCTGCTGGCGCACGCCAACGCCGCCAACAACCCGAACGCCATGTTCCGCCGCCCGATCAGCCAGGAGGCTTACGCCCGCGCCGAGCTGGTCTGCGACCCGCTCAACCTGTTCGACGTGGCCCCTTACGCAGATGGCGCCGCTGCCGTGGTGTTGACCCGCCCGGAGCTGGTGCCGCCCGAGGTGACCCATAAACTGGTGCGGGTACGCGGCTCGGGGCTGGTGATCGATACCCTGGCAGTCCACGACCGCCCGGACCCGCTGGCTTTCGACGCGGCGCGCCTGTCGGTGGAGCGCGCCTGCCGCCAGGCGGGGATCCTGCCGACGGATGTGGACCTGTTCGAGCTGTGCGACGCCTGCTCGATCTACGCCGTGCTCAGCCTGGAAGCGGCCGGGTGCGCCGAGCGCGGCCAGGGTTGGAAGCTGGCCCAGGATGGGGGGCTGGCCTTGAAGAGCACCCTCCCGGGCAGTGTGCCGGTGAGCACGCTGGGCGGGCTGAAAGGGCGCGGCAACCCACTGGGCGCCACGGGTGTGTACCAGATCGTCGAAGCCGCCTTGCAATTGCGCGGCGAGGCCGGCGCCAACCAGGTGGGTGGAGCCCGGCGCGCCCTGGTGCAGTCGTTGGGCGGTCCGGCCGCCACCGCAGTGGCTCACGTCCTCGAAACTTAGGAAGAAACCACTTTTTTATTTTCAAAAAACCTGCGGTTTTATGAATATAAAAAAGTGGTTTCTTCTAAGTTTGATAGGTTTTGAGAGTCCAAATACCACAATACGGACGAGTTAAATCGGAATTGATAGCATCTGATAGGCGCGGGTGATTAAACTAGGGCAACATTGAACAGCGATTATTGAACGAAGGAGTCTTGCAATCATGGAAATACCCCGCCATTGGCGATTAAAACAACAACGCTATGCCTTAGTCGGTGAAGTTTGCCCGCACTGCCAGGGAAAGATCTTCCCGCCACGCGACGTCTGCCCGTACTGCGGCGGCGAAGCCAAACAACAGTATGCCTTCAGCGGTAAGGGTGAAGTTTATTCGTACACGATCCTGCGGGATGCCCCGGCCGGTTATGAAGACACCACGCCCTACACCGTGGCGCTGGTCAAGCTGCAAGAAGGCCCGGTGATCACCGCCCAACTGACCGACCTGGGCGACCAGCCGGTGCAGATCGGCATGCCGGTGGAGATGGTCACCCGGCGCATCCGCGAGGACGGGGACGAGCATGGTATGCTGGTGTATGGGTATAAATTTAGGCCGGTGATGAGAGCCTAAAACGAAGAGAAAAAGCATAGCGCTCTCCAGAGATGGAGGGCGCTTTTGTTTTTGCCGTAACCTAATCTATTCACCCCAAAGGAGATTCTTCACTATGGACATACCACGGATATTCAACATCACTGAGAGTGCTCACCGCATCCACGACCCGATCACACCTGAAAAGCTTGCCACTCTTGGCGCGGCGCTGCGTCTGGAACCGGGCTCCCGAGTGTTCGACCTCGGCAGCGGTTCGGGGGAGATGCTGTGCACTTGGGCACGGGATCACGGCATCATCGGCATCGGCATAGACATGAGCCAGTTGTTCACCGAGCAAGCGAAACTCCGTGCTGAAGAACTCGGCGTCGCCGATCAAGTCAAGTTCATCCATGGCGATGCTTCCGGCTATGTCTCTGACGAGAAGGCCAGTGTGGCAGCCTGTGTTGGTGCCACTTGGATCGCTGGGGGAGTTGCTGGCACTATCGAGCTTCTGGCGCGGAGCCTGCGCACCGGAGGGATCATCCTTATCGGCGAGCCCTACTGGCGGCAGTTACCGCCGACGGAAGATATTGCCAAGGGGTGTCTTGCTAACTCAATCTCTGACTTTCTCATGCTTCCAGAACTTCTCGCGTCTTTCGGCCACCTTGGCTACGACGTCGTTGAAATGGTTCTGGCTGACCAAGACGGCTGGGACAGATACGAGGCGGCCAAATGGCTCACCATGCGCCGATGGCTTGAAGCCAATCCCGACGACGAGTTCGCGAAAGATGTTCGAGCCAAACTGACCTCGGAACCCGAGCGCTACGCCGCTTACACGCGAGCATACCTGGGCTGGGGTGTGTTCGCTCTGATGCAGCGGTGACGCGTTGGCGCATGCGGCTGCTCATCAAAGGCTGTGCCCAATCTTAAAGATGACGGATGTACGGGTATAAGTTCAGGCCAACCTTACGAGCCAATTAGACCGATGCTGGTGTATCCCCGCAAGGAGGACAACGCGGGTATAAGTTCAGGCCGGTTTTGAGCCATTGTCATTTTGATAGTATGGGCGCCCGCCTGTTTGGTGGGCGCTTTTTAATTTCCGGGTTTACAATATTGAGGTGGAAAAAGAGATCGCTTGAATCGTCAAAAAATTTTACTGGCATCAAATCATGAGTGATCTTTCCGAGATACCCCCGGAACCGCCTCAGCCCGACTCGATGGCGGGCGAATTTGTCACAGAGACATTCGACTACGACAATGGTCGCCAGGTCACGGTGTACATCCCGCCAGATCCGCCCGAGGTGGTTGTGTTCGCCGGGGACGGTCAGATGATCTCGCAGTGGGGCAGGTTTCTTGAAGCAGCGGATGTGCCGCCGACCATGATCGTTGGCGCACACCGTGTGGCCGACGAGACGCTGCGGCTGCATGAGTATTCGCCAAACTTCGATCCAAAACGGTTTTCCGCACACGAGCGGTTTTTCGTCGAGGGCGTCGGTGCGTGGGTGCGGTCGCGTTTCGGGGTAACTCTGCCTGCTGAGCGCACAGCGGTGTTTGGAGTTTCGGCGGGTGGAGAGCTCGCGCTTGCCATTGGGCTGCGACATCCCGATCTCTATGGGGCAATCTTCTCAGGCTCGCCCGGCGCAGGTTACCGGCCACCTGACGAGATGCCGAGTGCGTTGCCGCGCACGTACCTCGTGGCCGGCACGCTGGAACCATTTTTCCTCCAAAACGCAGCTCGCTGGGCGGCCGCGCTGCGCGATGCAGCTGCGGACGTTGTGATGAGCGAGAGAGTCGCCGGGCACGACGTCGCGATGTGGCAAGAAGAGTTTCCGCTGATGGTTGCGTGGGCGTTTGGCGGAAGAGTACACGGCTTCTAACGCCATTGCTGAAGCAACTGTCGCGCTAGAACTGCCTGGCAGCCTACCTTGGTGTTATAACGATACCCTTATTTCCGCGGTGCGGACCGAGTCGTATACATGGGAATAAGTTCCGGCCTTTCTGAGATAGACCGCGGAACACACGAACAAGGCGCCTTCCGTTTCTGGAAGACGCTTTTTGATTTCCCTGATGAACACTGAGATTGCTCCGCCTGAGAAGGTCCGCAATGTCAGGAATGATCAACTTAGGCGATTATAATCATATTGTTAACTTTGGTGGTTATAATACTACTGATATAAAAATTGTACTCTTTTAACAGTGTGTTGGAAGTATCAAATAGGAGAAGAAACAATGAGGAATGCTCGTTTATCACCAATTCCGTCGACGTTGTTTGTTATCCTGGCACTGGGGATCAGCCTGCTGGCTGGCTGCTCGCCCGCAGCCACCCCAACTCTAACGTCTACGACCGCTCCAGTGGCAACCAATGCGCCGGCAGGCGCTACAGCCCCAGCGGCGCCTACCACCCCACCGGCCTCGCAAGCCCCCGTCACGCTGACCTTTTACTATCCGGTCGCTGTGCCAGGTCCGATCACCCAGCTGATTGATGGGTATATCTCCAAGTTTGAGGCAGCCAATCCTAATATCAAAGTCAACGCCGTGCTCTCTGGAGGCTATCCGGATACCCTGACCAAGATCCAGACTACCCTCAAGGGCGGCGGGACTCCCCCAGACGTAGCGGTGCTGCTTTCCACGGACCTGTATTCCCTGGTCGATTCGAACGCGATCGTGCCACTGGACAGCTATATACAGGCCAATGGCGGCGATTCATTCACCTCTGACTTCTACCCTGCCTTCCTGGCGAACTCGAAATACCAGAACCAAATCTGGAGTCTGCCGTTCCAGCGCTCCATCCCGGTGCTGTACTATAACAAGGATATGTTTAAAGCCGCTGGCCTGGACGACAGCAAAGGACCTGCGAACTATCAGGAAATGGTCTCGGATGCCCAGAAACTGACCAAGTCAGATGGTAGTACCTGGGGCATCGAGATTTCTTCGGACGGTATTCCGTATTGGCTGTTCCAATCATTCGTCATCGGCGGCGGATCCAACGTCTTTACCGCTCCCAACAAAGTCACCTTTGATACCCCGGCAGTGGCTCAAGCCCTGCAAGACTTCAGCGATTTAAGCAATAAGTACAAAGTGATGCCCCCCGGAATTTTACTGTGGGCCAACATGCCTAATGATTTTGCCAACGGTAAGGCAGCCATGATCTGGCACTCCAGCGGCTCGCTGGCAAATATTCTCAAGCAGGCCAAATTTAACGTCGGTGTCAGCTATACTGTGGGCGAGAAAGGCTATGGCGCTCCTACTGGCGGCGGCAATATGTATATCATGAAAGGCATTCCCGCCGACCACCAGGCCGCCGCGTGGAAATTCATCCAGTTTATGACCTCTGCCGACATTCAGGCAGATTGGAGCATCAACACAGGCTACGTCGCCTCACGCCAGTCTTCTTATCAAACTCAGGCTATGAAAGACTACCTGGCCAAGACTCCGCAGGCAGCCGTCGCTCCTCAAGGCCTCCAATATGCCGGTGCGGAGCTGGGCACACACGATAATGCCCAAATCCAGAAGTTCCTCGGGGATGCTGTGCAGGCTGTGATAACGGGCAAGAGCACGGTTGCCGATGCCCTGAAAGCCGCCCAGCAGGAAGCAGACCAGGTGCTTTCCCAGTTCCCAAACTAGCATGGCGTTGATCAGGCCGGTGAAGGTCAAAGGGGATCAGGCAGAGCGGCGGTACCGTTTTCGGGCCGCCGCTTTGCCCTATTTTCTGATTCTGCCGACCCTCGTTTTCGTCGCCGCCTTTACACTCTGGCCACTGCTGCTAGTGATTTATGACAGCCTGTTTATCCAAAACCAGGCGGTTCAGATACCGAAGTTTACCGGGCTCGGGAACTATACGGCGCTGTTCATGGATCCAGTCTTTCACAGCGTCATCCTGAACACCTTCATTTACGTCGTGGTGACGGTACCGATCAGTGTGTTTCTGGCGCTGGTTCTGGCGCTGCTGCTCAACCAGAAGTTCCGGGGGCTGGGTCTCTACCGTCTGGCCTTTTTTTATCCGACCGTCCTGCCGATGGTCAGCGCGGCAACCATCTGGTTATTTATGTACACGCCCGGCTACGGCCTACTTAACGTCTTTATCGAGTTTTTCCACATCCCCAGCCAGAACTGGCTGGGAGACCCGAACCTGGCATTGATCGCACTGATGATCCTGGGGGTCTGGAAGCAAACCGGTTATTTCATGATCTTCTTCCTGGCCGGGATGCAGGGGCTGCCACATGATGTCTTTGAGTCCGCCAAGTTGGATGGGGCCAACATCATCCAGTCCGTACTTTCCATCATGCTGCCGCTGTTAACGGGCACGACTCTTTTCGTCACCACTATCGCGGTGATCAACGCTTTTGAAACGGTCGATCAGATTTACATCATGACCGGCGGTGGCCCGGTTAACAGTACGAATATGCTGTTGTTTGACCTGTGGCAGACGCTGTTCAGTTACCTGGATTTCGGGCGGGCGAGCGCTATCAGCGTGATCCTGGTGATCGTCTTGTTGTTTTTCACGGTCGCCAATTTTATTACCACCGAACGCCGGGCAACCTATGAATAACAGACGCTTGAATTCCACTCTACGCACAATTGGCCTGCTAGTCCTTGGCGTGGTTGCGCTGGCGTGGACCATGCCCATCCTGTGGGCGATTGCCGTCTCGTTCCATTCGCCTGACGAGCCCCTGAGTGCAAACAATCTGTGGTGGAGCAGTGCGCCGACCCTGTCAAATTATTCCCAGGCCTTCCAAGTTGCTCCGTTTGGGAGATACTATCTCAACACGATCCTGATCGTGCTCGGGATCCTCGCCTTCCAATTGGTGACCATTTGCCTGGCCGGCTATGCCTTTGCACGTTTCCGGTTCCGCGGGCAAAATGTCCTTTTCTTCCTGATCATGCTCCAGCTCCTGCTGCCTTCCAGCGCCCTGGTGGTGGCTAACTACTCCACCATCCGGTCGCTGGGGCTCTTTGATACGCTGTTGGCGGTGATGCTGCCGTTCTTTGGCTCCGCTTTTGGGACATTTTTAATGCGCCAGACTTTCAAAACGGTGCCCCAGGAATTGGATGATGCCGCCCACGTGGACGGCGCCAACTGGCTGCAAACGCTGTGGCATGTCTACATTCCACCGGCGCGCCCGGCACTGATCGCCTTCACGCTTTCTTCCATCAGCTTCCACTGGAACGATTTCCTTTGGCCGTTGATTGTGACCAACAGCACCACGAGCCGCCCGCTGACGGTGGGATTGTCCATTCTGACCCAATTGGGCGAAATCGGGGCGCAGTGGCCCCTGGTGATGGCCGGAACAATCGTAGTGGTCGGCCCGCTCCTGGCGCTGTTCCTGATCTTCCAGCGCCAGTTCATCGACAGCTTCCTGCACTCCGGTCTCAAGTAGCCTGGACAGCCGGCATCTATCTCTCATTCCTGACTATGAAAACCATCCAGGTCGCTCTATTGTAAATCCTTGAACTCGTGAGCTGCTTTGATCGCATCCAATTCCCGTACGGCAATCAAAAGAATGCTTGTAATATCACCTATGCGGACCGAGTCGTATATACGGGTAAAAGTTCAGGCCGGTGCTTGCCGGTCCGCGGTAAGCTTGCCTCAATTTAAAAATATAAAAAGCGCTCTCCAGACCAGGAGAACGCTTTTTTGATTCATTTACAGATGTATAATC
>VFSW01010192.1_pt1 | contig 13337 bp, 17 predicted proteins | sample 5358111 | NCBI WGS metagenome assembly VFSW01 (sample SAMN11554181, study PRJNA540505) | mine drainage metagenome | isolation source: sediment from site ElyBrook_90M | place: USA: Ely Copper Mine, Vershire, VT | collected 2017 | reverse complement strand
CTACGGCCGCCGCCTCCCGGTGCCAGCAGGCCCCGGAACTTCCTATGAGTTCAATTCCCTCGGCGTTTGAATCGTTCAAGTCCTGTACCGGATCCCCCGCTAAGCGCTTCTGATGGACAGTCCTTTGGCAACGTTCTCCCACATCACCTTCCACCCTGCCCGGAGCGATACACCGCTTGACCGGATCTTGGCCGCGAGCGAAGAGCGCCCTGAGAATTTCGGGGAACTGTGCCAGGGGGTTGAAGTCGCAACGAGAAAGCCATGATGAGTATTCCTCCGAATGAAGGATGGACGGGTCATCACCTGCGGGTCGCCGTTGTGGTCGCCCACCCCGACGACGAGACGCTCTGGTGCGGAGGTCACATACTGACTCATCCGGAATGCCGGTGGCGGATCGTGACCCTCTGTAGGGCGACCGATCCGGACCGCGCCCCAAAGTTCCGTCGGGTCCTGGACCGGTTTGGAGCCGAGGGTGACATGGCGTCACTCGACGACGGACCCGATCAGACTCCACTCCCGTTGGAACTGGTGAAGGAAACCATCGAAAAATTGCTGGCCGGACACCGCTATGACTTTGTTTTGACCCACGGTCCGAAAGGCGAGTATACCTGGCACCGGCGGCATGAGGAATGTTGCCGGGCCGTGTTGGACCTATGGCGATCCCGAAGAATCGCTACTAAACGTCTATGGATGTTTGCCTACGAGGACGGGGGCCAGGCATATCTGCCTCGCGTTCGCGACGATGCCGACTGTCGATACGCGTTGACAAATGACGTCTGGCTCGAAAAGCGGCGGCTGATTGCTGAGGTTTACGGGTTTGAACCCGGCAGTTGGGAAGCACGGGCGGTTCCGCGCGAAGAAGGTTTTCGGTGTTTTGGCTCCGCGCAAGAAGCCGCGGACCGCAACGGAGTGTCGGAGCATATGTCGTGAAAGTGCTCGTGCTGACCGAGTATCCCCCATCAGCAGCCGGCTTGGCGACGCAAGGCCAGCTCTTGTGCCGGGGGCTCCGCGAGATCGGTGTGGACGTCCACCCGGTACATTTCGAATCGCCCCAGGAAAAGGAGTGGTACTACCGCTGGTTCCGGCCTGACGTGGTGGTCGGCGTGGGGTTCTGGGGTCATGTTCCGCACCTGGTCCAGCACCCACTGCAGTTTGGCATGAAGACCGTGCCATGGCTCGTGGCCGATGGATACGTCGCGGCGTACCACGATGTATTGAACGCCCTGCCGTTGGTCCTGGTCACCTCAAATTGGGTGAAGGAGACTTACATCCGGGATGGTCTCAGCGGAACCAACATCGAAGTCCTGCCGGTAGGTTGCGACACGGACTCTTTCGCGCCGCGCAGCCGCGATGACGTGAAGGTCCGGTCGATCCGCGACGCTCTGGAGGTATCGGATGACCAGATTCTCATCCTGACGGTCGGCGGCGACGCCGCGTCGAAGGGCGGCCAGGAGGTCATGCAGGCCTTGGCGCTTATTGACGCCCAGGCGCCGGACTGGAGATATGTCTGCAAAGTGTGGCCGCAGCCCCGTACCGTCCAACAGAACCAGGTCGACCTCCAACTGGCGGCGCGTCTGGGCATCGGCAAGAAGGTTACTTACTGCACCAATGTGGTTTCGCACAATTTCATGCCATACCTGCTGGCGGCCTGCGATATCTACGCGGCGCCGTCACGACTGGAGGGCTTCGGCATGATCCAGGTCGAGGCTAACGCCTGTGCGAAACCGGTGATCGCGATCAACGCCATGGCGTTTCTCGACACCATGGTACACGGCCAGACGGCGTTCCTCGCGCAAGTAGCGGAGGAGAGAAAAATCCGTGAGGCCGTGTTCGGTGAAGGCCACGGGATCGACGACAGCCATCGTATTGTGTTTCCAGTTTCGCGGACCGCCGAGTATCGCGCCAGTGTGCCTGACATTGCCAGATACCTGTTAACACTCATGCAGGACACTGGTTTGCGGCGGCGGATGGGCGAAGCGGGCCGAAAGCGTGTGGCCGATCTGTTCGACTATCGCCATGTAGCCAGGCAATTCGTGAAGACCGTATCGGAGCGGCTGGATATTCAATAGAAAACCTGGCGAATAGCGCGGAGTCACGAGCCGCAGATCCGCTTACTCGATCGAGGTGCTCATTATGGACGACAAATCGCTTTCCTCTATTGATCAGGCCAAACAGGCGGCCCTCCGCATCCTGCTCCATAATGCCCGGGGACCCTGTCAAGGCCTGCCTAGGACCGCCGGGTGGGGATATCCGGAACCTTACACGCGGGACCTGATGATTTCAGCCCTGGGCTTTCTGGCCACCGGAAATGACGTTCTTGCGGATGCCCTGCGGCGCACGCTCGTGGCCTTGGCCGCCAATCAGACGTCCCACGGCCACATCCCATCCCTCGCGCACGATCCTGCCGACCGTGGCTCCAGCGACGCAACGCCGCTATTTCTCTTTGGTCTCGCATTGTACCGGAACTCGGCCAAAGAACCGGCGTTCCTCGACGAAGCCGCAAAGCGCGCACTGACGTGGATGGTGTACCAGAGCCCTGACGACATGGTCATCGTTTCCCAGTTACCCACCAGTGACTGGCGCGATGAGCAATGGGTGATCGGCTATGGACTCTATGTAAATACCGTGGTCTACGCCTACCTAAGGCTATATGGCAGGCACGAGCCCGCTCATCAACTGCGAGAGCTGATGAACCGCTTTGAAGTCCGCGGTGAAGCTAAGAATCCTCACGAGCACGAGGGCCTGGTTGTCCCGGCCAAGCCCTACTATGCCCTATACTCCTACAAACTGTTTCACAGTGACCGTTTCGACCTTCTCGGTAACAGCCTCGCGATCCTGACCGGCATTGCTTCGCCGGATCGCGCACGAGACCTTGTGCAGTGGATTGAGGCGGAGTGTGACGCCATGCGGAGCCGCGGAGACTTGGCCGTCGACCTCCCGCCCTGCCTGTTCCCTTTCATCCTGCCCCATCATGCCGACTGGCGGCCGCGCTATGAGCGCTTCAACCGGCCCGGCGAGTATCACAATGGCGGCGTCTGGCCGTTTATCTGCGGCTTCTACATCGCAGCATGTGTCGCGGTCGGGCGGATGGACCTGGCGAAACAAAAGCTGTTGGCCTTGACCGAACTGGTCAGACCATGGCACGAAAACGAAGCCGACTGGGGATTCAACGAGTGGATTCAGGCTCAGAGCGGCCGGCCCAGCGGCCGGGACTGGCAGACCTGGTCCGCCGCTATGTACCTCTACGCAGCTCACTGTGTGCAACAGCGGCAAACCGAGTTCTTCGACGATATCCGGGTGTCCGGTCACATACCAGCGCGCGAGCAACACAGTTGATGGTTTAACTCGCTAACATCGCATCTGGAAGACCAAACCTGGATCGCGATGCCGTGTTGATGGCGCTCGATTGCCCTCCGCAAGCCGCCGTTCCACCAGTTCGAGAACCGCCGTGTTGTCGCATGCGGTGATCAGGCAATAGCCGCGCACTACGTGGCGTGGACATCGCGCTTTGCGAAGAGGTGCGGAACGGAGTCCGTCCCGTTGAACCCGCCGTCCCCATACTTGCGCGCACCCTCACCAACCATTGGATACCGCGCCTCCGAACACGCGGCGGCATTCACAACCCCGCCACTTCGCCCGTCTTTCGAACTCGTCTGACTTGCTCCGATGGCAAAAGGCCGGGGAACATACCATTCGGCCTCACTCACGTCGCGGGGCCGCTCGGCCGGCATTGCGCCTCGAAGCGTCGCGCTTACGCGCCGGCCTTTTGCGAGGCCCGGCATGACCAGTCGTGTCGTCGAATCCAACCTAAACAGAGGGGCGGCGATTTTCATCTGCCGCCCCCCGTTTGGCGATGTTCAAAACATCCGTGAAACTTTACCCGCGAACGGATCTCCTCCGCCGCAGCAGGCCGAGCCCGAATAGTCCGCCTCCGATGAGACTCAGTGATGCCGGTTCAGGAACAACGCTGGAAGTGATATACCCCTGTACCGTCGAATTCCCCGGTGACGTCCCGGAGTTCGGAGCAACAATTCCCGTGTATGAAGTCGTGGTGAACTCAGTCGTGCCGAAGTTCCCGCTTTTGGCGTTGGTTGCTCCCGGACCGAGAATGAGCGGCGCCCAGTTGATCTGGATCTGACTCACGTTGTCATAGACGATGCCGCCTTTCGACGAGCCCGTAAAAATCCCTGTGGCTCCGTCGGTGACGTCGGTTACTACCAGGTCGAATGTGAAAGGTGCGAAGACCGCGCCGAGACCGGCGGCTTGCGAAGTACACGTCGCACATTGGAGCGTGAACTCTCCCAAGTTGACGTTCGACGGCACCCCGACGGTCAGGTTGGCGTCTGGCACAAACGTGAGACTGGCGGCCTGACCTGACATCTGATCAACTGTCAGACTGGTCCCAAAAAATCCAGTGGACGCTGCGTCAGTGTTGAAAGTGATGGTATCAGCGCGCGCGCTGAAAGCCATCATAATGACCGCTACCGCTGTAATCGAGGTAGCTCGGACAAAACGCGTGCTTTTCATGTTCAATTCTTCTCCTCTTGTGGTGCTTGTTTTGGTGCTTGATGCCGGCTCAACTGCGAAGAGCGGGCGATGCGATGCAAGCACGCGTGGGTCCACCGCCCTCGGCGCGGTGGCGCCGGGGTTGTCCGCTCTCACGCTGCCGGTCTTTTCTAATCGAACTGAATGTCCCATGCGCAACGCCGCTTAACAGCGCAAGCCGTTGACTATGGGCATTGATCAGCTTCGGAGCAGGCGCTTTCAAAAGTCACTGTCCGCGTCGCAATTCGCGCCAACTGATATGGAGTAATCGGCGCTGCCCCGGCAAAGTATCCGCGAAACGTTGTCACGGGCCGTGGGGCAACTGGCAGGATCTGCATGTTCCGAGGTCAAACATGCATTCCTTGTGGTCTTTCGAAATGTGGTTGGGCCGGGTGGATCAGTGCGCATCGTTGACACATCTGAACATCCGGAGTGCCCGGCGGGACGAGCGCCTATTCCTGCAACACGTTGAGACTGGTGTCGTGCGTGCAAAAGGGAAGCGGGACGCAAATTCAAATTTGCGGCGGAAGCATCAAAAGGTTGAGACTTTCGATCATAGCTGGCTTGGAGTTCACGACCTCGTTGCGAGCGGTTGACTCAGAACCTGCCGACCCGTGCGAAGGGTCCGCATCGGTCTTGTCGGGAATAGTGGCACCGCCCTCCTTGCCAATATCGATGAGACACTTACCGCGGCGCCGATTATGCTTTCCCTTTTGCATGGGCCGCGAGAATCTTCCGAGGCCGTTCTCAAATCTGTTTCGACAACCTCTCACGATCCCTCTCCCATCTGCAGATGGAGCGAAAGCAGTCCGGCCGAGTGGTCAAGAGCCGCCGGCGGGCGGGGCGGAGCGATCTCGTCACGGCGACGCGCGGTTTCGACCATGGACTCCCGAGGGAGGATCGTGAAGGATGCAACGACGTCCACCTCCGCGCCAACGGGCCAATTGTCACCACCCGTTCCCTCCAAACTCTCCTTTACCACGCGCTTCTCAGACAAAACGGCCCGGCCGTTCACACGATCCGCGAGTGCCCGGCGTGCAACGGCCCTCTGGCGAATGGTCCCCCAATGCAGAATGTGCCTTAGGCAGGGCAGATCCTGCTCGCAGCTTCACTGCATTGCCTCTTGATTTCAGACACGGAGCCCAATTAACCGGTACACGGACCGCATTGCGTCTCAGAGCAAGGCTCTGGTGCTAGGCGTGCACTCAATGGCTGATGGTCGCAGTTTCAATAATGTGGACTCAAATACCGAGGAACTAAACAATGTCTAAACTGGATGCCGTCGTAGCTGTTTATGCTACGCACGGCGAAGCAGAAGATGCGGTGAAGGAACTTCAGCGCGCGGGAATCGACATGCGCACCTTATCCATTGTCGGCAAGGACTCCCACACCGATGAACACGTGGTGGGTTACTACAATGCCGGCGACCGCATGAAATATTGGGGCAAGGCCGGCGCATTTTGGGGAGGCTTCTGGGGGCTGCTGTTCGGATCGGCCTTCTTCGCCATTCCGGGCATAGGTCCAGTCCTTGCGGCGGGGCCGGTCGTAGCGTGGATTGTCGGAGCGCTCGAAGGCGCGGTGGTAGTTGGTGGAGTAAGCGCCATCGGCGCCGGCTTGTACGGAATCGGAATCCCAAAGAATAGTGTCCTCAAATACGAGACGGCGCTCAAGACGGACCAGTTTTTGCTGATCGTTCATGGCGCGGCCTCGGAACTCGGCAAAGCGAGGGACGTGATCCAAGGCACTAAGCCAGTCGATGTGACGCTACACTCTGCGGAAGCGGCGGAATCGGTCATCGCCTAGCCTGCCTATTCGCTGAACCTCGAATGTCGGCAACCAAGTTAACCATTTCCTGGAAGGATGAACACTCATGTTAGTCAATGCGACGCATTTGAATGGTCTGGCGATCTCCGCAACCGACGGTGAACTGGGAACTGTAGACCAGTTCTATTTCGACGATGAGACGTGGGCCGTTCGCTATCTCACCGTAGAGACTGGTGGCTGGCTTGGCGGCCGGCAAGTATTGATCTCGCCAATCTCGATAGTACAGGCGGACTGGCACGCGAAACGACTACATGTCGCGCTCACGACAGAGCAAGTTGCCAAGAGCCCCGATATCAATACTCACGAACCAATCTCCCGGCAACTCGAAGCCGAGTATTTTGGCTATTACGGGTATCCTCCTTACTGGGGTGGGCCGTATTTGTGGGGTTCCGAGTTCTACCCAATGAGCGTCGCTCGTCCAAAGGACGTTTCCTCCCGGGTGCCGGCGAGCAGTTTCGAAGTTCAGCCGAAGGACTCCCACTTGCGCAGCGCCGGCGCTGTCACGGGATACTACCTTGACGCCACCGATGGCGAAATTGGTCATGTGGACGGATTTGTCGTGGACGACGAGGCCTGGGCCATCCGCTACATTGAAGTGGCGACACGAAATTGGTGGCCTGGCAAGAAGGTGCTCGTTTCCCCCGCATGGATCGAACGGGTGAGTTGGACGGACTCTAAAGTTTACGTCGCCCTTTCCCGCAAAGCGATTCAGGACGCGCCGGAATACGTTGAGTCCGTAGCGATCACGCGAGAGTATGAAGATCGTCTCTACTCTCACTACGGCTGGGCGCCGTATTGGCTGGCCGAAGCCAAACACACTAAACATGCGCCTTCCTTTTCTCTAAGCGCCGACTAGCATCGCAGGTGGTCGTCGGGAAATCCGGATGCCCACCAGGCCGGCCTCTGCGGCTGCCGGTTCGAGGTCACCTCCGGCCCTTTAACTGGAGACCGTAATGAACGTCGCCGAACGGGTGAAACGGACGGATCACAGCCCATGGCTAGCAATCATCACCACGACTTTTGACATACGGGTTCAGAATGAACTGGACCGCTTCCATCTGGTGCAAGACGTGATCGATCGAACCCCGCGATTGGGAGCCAAGGGGGCGTATTTGAAGCAGATGGTACAGGACAAGCTGATCGAGCACAAGCACTACATGGATGCGCACGGCCAGGATTTACCGGAGATTCGTAACTGGAAATGGATCGAGGCGAGCAGTAGGAGCGTGGCGCCTGGATCGCTGGAAAAAGTGAAAGCAGAGAGATGATGGCCGCCAAGAAGCACTCTGACCACCGGCACGCGAAGCCATCGCACCAAAGCCTTCCCGGAGGCACTCCGCCGTATTGGAGACGTGCGCATCATGACTGGCGGTTCTGGGTCGGCCTGGTTCTTATGCTTACGGCGATCACAATCTATGTGCTCAGCGACGACTTGGCTTTCGTGCCGCGAACCCATCCTCGGCGCACGACCTCCGGCGCCGTCGGAACGTAGGCCGATGCCATGAGTCAGGTACTCCTGTATCCCCTGCGATTCGAACCGATCTACCAGTATCGGCTCTGGGGTGGACGTCGTTTGGCTAGCCTGCTCGCTTCACCGCTACCTGGCGACGGGCCCATTGGGGAAGCGTGGGTGCTCAGCGACCGCGACGGCCACTCGAGCCGTGTTGCCGATGGACCACTCAAAGGGCAGACTATCAGACAATTGCTTGAGCAGTGGCCTGAGCCAATGATGGGAAAGATGGCCGGGCGCTTTGACCGGTTCCCGCTGCTGCTGAAATTCCTCGACGCGGGGGAAATGCTTTCGGTCCAGGTTCATCCCTCCGATGCGCATAAAGATCTGTTACCGGCCGGAGAGACCGGGAAGACCGAAGCATGGGTAGTGTTGGAGGCAGGGAGGGCGAGCCGCATCTTCGCGGGCCTGAAGCCAGGCACCACAGCCGGCGAGCTGCGCCGAGGGGTCGCGAATGGCACCGTGGTGGATCGTCTCGCGTCCTTCGCCCCAAAGCCCGGCGACGGAATCTTTCTGCCGGCTGGGACGGTTCACGCTCTGGGCGGCGGCGTAGTCGTGTTCGAGGTTCAGCAGAATAGCGACGTGACGTTTCGCCTGTACGACTGGAACCATGTAGATCCGCGCACAGGACAGCCGCGCACACTTCAGTTGGATCAGGCGCTCGCCTGCATTGGCTTTGAAAAGGCCGAAGGCGGTCTCGTAACACCCGTAGTTGAGGCGACGGCGCCGGCGCGGCGCGAGAGGCTGTTCGATTGTGAGTCTTTCCGGCTATGGCGGCTAAGTGGGACTTCACCGTTTTGCGTGGGCATCGCGGAAATGCCACGCGTGTTGATATGCATCGCGGGCGACGGACAGATCGAACACGGCAGCGCCGCGTATGCCGTCGGCCTTGGCGACGTACTGCTGCTGCCGGCGGCCGTCGGAACGTGTGCGTTTCGACCAAGCAGCGCGGCGTGTGTATTGGAGATTGCGCTACCGGATTCGCGCGCAACCGGAAAACTGGCGACCGTATGACTGCGCCGGAATCTCTCAGGGTGATGGCGAGAAGTTGGAGGTGCATGGCTCGTGAAGAAGTTGATTGTGTTTGATCTGGACGGCACGCTGGCCGAGAGTAAGTCGCCCGTTGACGCGGAAATGTCGGCATTGCTGCATGACCTCTTCGGAATCGCCAGTGTGGCCGTCATATCCGGTGGCGGCTGGCCGCAGTTCGAAACGCAACTTCTCTCGAATCTTTCCCACGATGATCGGCTGGTGAAGTTGTCGCTTCTCCCCACCTGTGGAACGCAGTTCTTCCGATACGCGGGAACGTGGACACGGATCTATTCGGAAGATTTGACAGTCAGCGAAAAAGAGAAGATCGTCAGATCTCTCAAGACGGCCGTCGATCAAGCGGGCTTTCAAGAGAGAAAGGTCTGGGGAGTAGTAATTGAAGACCGCGGAAGCCAGATCACATTCTCCGCGCTCGGTCAGCAGGCACCTTTGGGAGAGAAGAAGCAATGGGACGCCGACTACACGAAACGGAAGAAGATCAAGGCCATTCTCGACGTCCTGATCCCCGAGTTCTCGATCCGGATGGGCGGCGCAACATCCATCGATGTCACGAAACCCGGCATCGACAAAGCCTACGGAGTCAGAAAACTGCGGGATGTCCTTGGCATTTCCCTGAACGAGATGATTTTCATCGGGGACGCCTTGTTCCCCGGCGGCAACGACTATCCTGCCGAACAGGCGGGCGTCGTTTCTATCCCGGTTCGGGGTCCCAGCGAGACGAAAGTGGTCACCAAAGCAATCATGGCTTGTTTGGGTGACGGCCAGCCAACGTGACCTCGTAGAGGATTGGATGAGCAAAATGGTGTTGCAGCGCCTCGGGGTGATGATGGAGCCCGAACCGGGCAATCCCCTCGAGGTCGAAGGTGTGCTGAATCCCGCTGCCGCTCGTGGGCCCGATGGCAATCTCTATCTTTTTCCGCGCCTCGTGGCGAAGGGCAATTACTCGCGGATCGGAATTGCGCGAGTCCGGTTCACGGACGACGGTGATCCGGTAGGCGTCGAGCGGCTCGGCATCGCACTCGAGCCAGAAGCCGATTATGAGCAGCGGCCAGGCGGAGGCGGTGGCTGCGAGGATCCCCGTATCACGTTTGTAGAACCGCTCAAGCGTTACCTGATGACTTACACGGCATTTTCGGCCAAAGGCCCACGAATAGCGTTTGCCGTCTCGCCGGACCTGTTCCACTGGCAGCGACTGGGGCTCGCAACCTTCGGCCGGTTTCAGGGCATCGAAATCGGCGATGAGCAAGACAAGGATGCCTGTCTCTTCCCCGTCGCCATTCCGAATCCTTCCGGGCTGCTGGAATTGGGCATGCTGCACCGGCCGCTGTTTCCTGGCACCCGTCCGGAGGAAATCGCCCGCCATGCATCTACCCGCGAAGTGAATCTCGATCGGGAAAGCATCTGGATCTCATATTGCCCGATGGCCTTAGTGGGCCGAGAGCCGGGTCACATCGGTCGCTTTTCCTGTCACCACCGGCTGGCGACTCCCGCGTCGCCCTGGGAGCGGATCAAAATCGGCGCCGGCACCCCGCCCATCCTGACCCGGCACGGCTGGCTCATCATTTACCATGGCGTGAGCGAAGCGGAGGAGCCGGGCAGAGACGGACACCCGCTGCGCTACTCGGCCGGGGTGATGGTGCTCTCAAGCGAGCATCCCCGATTGATCCGTTATCGTTCGGCGGAACCGGTCTTGGCGCCTGAGTTGCCGCAAGAACGCTCCGGGACCATCCCCAACGTTGTGTTCCCCACCGGCATCGACCGGCGCGACGACCTTGGCTCGCCGGACCGCTTCGACGTCTATTACGGCATGGCGGACGACCGCATCGGTGTCGCCCGCCTTGACTTGCCGAATGTCATCGCGCCGGAAGGCGTCGCCGACGCGCCGGAGGCAAAGGTGTAAAGCGGCCGATGCCGGACATCCAAAACGGTGAGTGAGACGTTTTCGACCGCGCGGACCCGCAGAAATTCGGAGAGTCCTCTCGACCGGGCGTCGGTACACGGAATGTGAGCAGGAGGATAGAGATTGTGAAATCGAAGACAGGTAAGCCGGATGCGAAGCGAAGGTCCAAACCCGAGGCCGGGCACAATCGGAAATCCCTTGCTATCCCGGAATTGGAGAACCGATTGGGATCAACGCCGGGCGGACTCAGTCATGCCGAGACCGAAGACGGACTGGCCCAATACGGACCTAACCGGATCATGGAGAAGAAAATCAATTCGTTCGTCACCAATTTCCGGCGCTCCACTCCGAGGATGATCCAAGTCGCGGTGATTCCGCTGGGCGCGGTCCGGTACCGGCCGCATCTCACCATCATCCGGTCCGTCCTGGCCTCCCATACTGTGATCGGATTCTGGGAAGAAAGCTGGGGCGGCAACGCCATCGCTGCCCTGAATGGGAAGCGCGCGGTCCAGGCCTCGGTCAAGTTAGTGGTCAAGAAACCTGTCGCCCGTACTCCGCGGATCGCCGCACGGGCCTATCGACTTTACCAACAGCCGCTCCCGTGCGAAAGCCAGCTAGATCATGACTGGCTTGAGTCGGAGCGCGAAATTCGAAAACGATAAGTGTGATGAAAATGAAAATCAATTCCAAAGACTTCCGTGTCCGGCCCGGAAAGACAGTAAATCTAAAAAAATGGCCGACGATAGTGAGTCCCTTTTGTAAGTCCAAGAAGGAGTATCAAGACCTTCTGGGAGAACATATTGAGAAGTTAAGCGCGCTGCAGCAACTTCACTACGCGTCCGACCACTATGCCTTGCTGCTGATTTTCCAAGGGATGGACGCCAGCGGCAAGGACGGTGCCATCCGGCACGTAATGTCCGGCGTCAATCCGCAAGGCTGCCAGGTTTTCAGTTTTAAACAGCCGAGCGCCGTTGAGCTCGAACATGATTTTCTCTGGCGCACGACGCGCTGTCTGCCGGAACGCGGGCGGATTGGCATCTTCAATCGTTCCTATTACGAGGAAGTGCTGGTCGTTCGGGTACATCCGGAAATTCTCCGCGGCCAGGGACTTCCGGAGGAGTTACGCGACGAGAAGTCCATCTGGGAGGAGCGGTATCACTCCATTGTCGAGCTGGAACGCCACTTGTTTCGCAACGGAACGAGGACCGTCAAAATTTTTCTTCACCTATCGCAGGAGGAACAACGAAAGCGCTTCCTCGAGCGCATTGATAAGCCCGATCATAACTGGAAAGTCAGCCTCGCGGACATTCACGAGCGGAAGTACTGGAAGCATTACATGCAGGCTTACCAGGAGTGCCTGAGCGCGACCAGTTCCCATCATTCGCCCTGGTACGTCGTTCCCGCCGACGACAAGGAGAATGCCCGGTTGATTGTCTCCCAAATTGTCCTGGATGCGTTCGATGATCTCAAGCTGACATATCCCCGAACTACCCCAAAACGTCGTAAGGAATTGGCGGCTATTGAAAAGCTGCTCAGGAGGTAGATCATGGCATCTTCTTCCCCAAAAGTTGTTCCACCTCCGGCCGGTCTCACCAGCGATGAAGCCCGCAGCCGCTTGGCGAAGTCCGGCCCGAACGCAATTCCCGACACGGCCGTGCATCCGCTGCGCCGGGCGCTCACTAAGTTCTGGGCCCCCGTTCCCTGGATGCTCGAGGCTTCGATTCTGCTCGAGGTTGTGCTCGGCAAATACGCCGAGGCTGCGATCATTGCGGCACTCCTCGCCTTCAACGCCGCTCTCGGTTTTTTCCAGGAAGGGCGCGCTCAAGCCACTCTTGCCGCGCTGAAATCAAGGCTCGCGCTGAACGCTTCGGTCAAGCGCGATAACGCCTGGACTACCTTACCCGCTGCCCAATTGGTGGTTGGGGACATGGTGAAACTATCGCTCGGCGCCGTGGTTGCGGCCGACGTGCGCCTGACCGGGGGATCGGTGCTGCTGGATCAGTCCATGCTCACCGGCGAATCCGTTCCGATCGAAGCTGGCCCCGGGTTCGAAACGTATGCCGGAGCCCTGGTGCGTCGCGGCGAGGCCGTGGCGGAGGTCACGGCGACCGGAGCGCGCACAAAGTTTGGACGGACGGCGGAGCTGGTTCGCACGGCGCACGTTGAGAGTACTCAGCAGAAGGCGGTTCTGCGAGTGGTGCGCAACCTTGCCCTGTTCAATGGCGTCATCATCGTGATCCTGGTGGCGTATGCCTTCGCCGTCAAGATGCCCCATGGCGAAATCATTCCGCTTGTGCTCACGGCGATTTTGGCCTCGATTCCCGTGGCGCTGCCTGCTACGTTTACGCTGGCCGCGGCAATCGGCGCCAAGGCGCTGGCAAAGCTCGGCGTCCTCCCGACGAGGCTCTCCGCCGTGGATGAAGCGGCAAGCATCGACGTGCTGTGCGCGGATAAGACCGGCACCCTGACGCGGAATGAACTGACCGTAACCGCCGTCCATCCCATGCC
>VFSW01010191.1_pt1 | contig 13340 bp, 13 predicted proteins | sample 5358111 | NCBI WGS metagenome assembly VFSW01 (sample SAMN11554181, study PRJNA540505) | mine drainage metagenome | isolation source: sediment from site ElyBrook_90M | place: USA: Ely Copper Mine, Vershire, VT | collected 2017 | reverse complement strand
CCGCCGGCGCCCCCCCCCCCCCCCCCCGCGCCCGCGCGGCCCCCCCCCCCCGGCGGGGGCGGGGCCCCCGGCCCCGGAGGCGCGGTAGCCGTGTACGGGCTGCTGACCTCCGGATCGGTGCTGGCCGCGTTCCTGGCCGGCGGGGTCGCGCTGTTCGCGCCCTGCTGCATCGTGTTCCTCGCTCCCGGCTACCTGGCACTCGCCGCCAAGAACCGGCGCAGCCGGCTGCTGCCGCTGACGCTCGCGTTCACCGCCGGGCTGGCCCTGGTGATGGTCCCGGTCACGCTCGGGATCAGCCTGGTCACGGCGACCATCGCCCGGTTCCACGCGCCGCTGTACTACGCCGCGGGGGCGCTGATGCTGGCGCTGGCCGCGCTGGCCCTGTCCGGGCGGATGTGGTCGCTGCCCCGGTTCATCCGCGCTCCCGACGCCGGGCGGGGCGACACGGGGAGCTTCTTCGCGTTCGGCGTGTTCTCCGGCGTCGCTTCCTCCTGCTGCGCCCCGGTGCTGGCCGGGGTGATGACCCTGTCGGCGCTGTCCGGCTCGCCGCTGGGCGGGGCGCTGCTCGGCCTGGCGTACGTGTTCGGCATGGTGTTCCCGCTGCTGGTCATGGCCCTGGCCTGGGACCGGCTGCGCCTGTCGGAGCACCGCATCGGCCAGTCCCGGCCCGTGCACCTGCGCCTGGCCGGGCGGACCCTGGTCACCTCCACGGCCGGCCTCGCGGGCGCGGCCGGGGCCCCCGTGAGGGGGGGTGTCGTCATCGCCCGGGCCGGCGCCGGGCGGAGGCCCCGCGGCCCCGGCTGCCCGGCCGCGGCCGGCCGCGGCCTGGCCGGGATATTCCGCCACGCCGAGGCCTGGGCCAGGCCGGTGCCGGAGCCGGTGCTCGGCCTGGCGCTGCTCGCCCTGGCCGCCGTGTTCATCACCGCCACCCTGCGCGACCGCAGGCACCCCGATGCCGCTGAGCCGCAGGCCGACAGCGACGGCCCCGGTTCCGCCACCGCCCGCGATGCCTGCGCCGACCCCCAGTGCCACCCGCCAGCGAGGAGCACCTCATGACCACAGCCAGCCGCCGCCGTCCGCGCCGCGGCACGCCGCGTCCCGGTGACCGGCAGCCCCGCCCTGGCCGGCAAGGGCACCCGCACGCCAGCCGCCCCGGGCCCGGCCGCGCCGCTCCCGGCCAGGCCCGGTCCCGGCTCACAGCGGAAAAGCAGCGGCGGGCCCGCCGCCGCGCCCGCCTGCACGCCGCCGGATGGCTGGCCGCGATCACCGCAGTTGCCGGGCTGATCATCGCGACCGTGCTCGCCTCCGGCTCCGGTTCCGGCACCGCCCAGACGTCCGCGGTGCGCGCGGCACCGGGCTTCACCCTGGCCAGCACCGCGGGCAGGAACGTCAGCCTGGCCAGCTACCGCGGGCGTGACGTGGTGCTGTACTTCAGCGAGGGCACCGGCTGCGACGCCTGCTTCTACCAGATGCGCGAATTCGAGAACCACGCCGCCGAACTCAGCAGGGCCGGGATCACCGTGGTGCCGGTCGTGATGAACCCCGCCAGCCAGGTCCGCGCCGAAATGGCCGCCTTCGGGGTGCGGACCCCGTACCTGATCGACGCGAGCGGATCGGTCTCGCGCGCCTACGGCGTCCTCGGCAAGGGCATGCACGCCGGGCTGCCCGGTCACGGGTTCGTCCTCGTCGACACAAGCGGCACGGAACGCTGGTACGGCGAGTACCCCTCCATGTACCTCTCCACCGCAGGACTCATCACCCAGGTCAAGGCCCACCCGTAACCGCGGCCCGGGACCGCTGCCGGCGTGGCCACATCGGTCCCGCGCAGCGGACTCCGGACCTGCGGTCCCGGGCCGGGCAGGCGCCCGGCTCCCAGTTACGACCCGCTCAGCGGCCTGACTGCGGTGAGCCGCTCGACGATCCCGGCCTTGGACCGCTGGCTCCAGGTGACGGCGAACCCGGCGGCCTCCACGAGCGGCAGCGGACGGCGGGTCAGGTAGTCACCGTTCATCCGGAGGAACAGCGGCTCCAGCAGCCGCTCGGCCGCCAGCACCCACCGCCGGTCGCTGGCCACGTGGTCCAGCAGGACCAGCCGCCCGCCGGGCCGCAGCACCCGGAACATCTCGCCGATCGCGGCCCGGTCGTCCGGGATGTTGCACAGCGAGACGGTGCACACCACGGTGTCGAAACTCCCGTCGGCGAACGGCAGCGCGTCGGCGCTGGCCTCCCGCAGGTCCGCGTCGAGGCCGAGGGACCCGGCCCGGTCGCGGGCGGCGGCGAGCATCACGGGGCTGAGGTCGATGCCCGCCAGCGCGATCCCCGCAGGGTAGTAGGGCAGGTTCAGGCCGGTCCCGACGGCAACCTCCAGCACGTTCCCGGAGGCCTGGGCGCAGGCCCAGGACCGGCCGTCGGGGAACAGCAGCCGCTCGGAGACCCGGATGTGCTGGTCATACCGGGGCGCGTACCGGTCCCACAGCACGCGCGCCTGCTCGTTGGCGTCTTTGCCTGACGTGAGGATGCCTTTCGCTGTCACGAGAGTGCCTTTCTCTTCCCAGCCTGCGGCAGCAGGCGGGCGCGGCTGTCACAGCCGGATGACCTGGCGGATGGTGGCGGCGACCTCGGCGAGCCGGGCCTCGGCGGCATCGGGGGAGTGGGCCGCCGTCGCGGCCACGCAGTGCGCGATGTGGTCGTTGAGCAAGCCGACGGCGACCTCCTGCAGCGCCCTGGTCGCGGAGGCGACCTGGGTAACCACGTCCGGGCACCAGGTATCTGCCTCGATCATCTTCTGCAGCCCGCGGACCTGGCCCTCGATCTTGCGCAGCCGCAGCAGGTAGTCCTCCTTGCCCGAGGCGTAGCCGCGCGCCGGCCGGGGCCGCCGGGCTTCGGGCGCGATCTCGGGAGCGGCGGTCATCGCGCGCCCCCGGATCCGGCCGTGCTGCGCCCGGCCCCGCCGTCGAGCAGGTCGCGCAGCCGCTGGTACTCCTCGGTGTCGATCTCGCCGCGGGCCAGCCGCTCGTCCAGGATGCCCCGCGCGTCGCCGGGCTGCCGCTGACCGCCCTGCTCGGCCTGGCCCGGCCGCCGGGCGGTGCCGGTGACCAGGGCGTAGATCGCCCAGATCAGCAGGGCCCAGAACGCGATCATGGCGAGCCACATCAGCCCGGCCTGCCACCAGGCCCAGCCGCCGCCGTACCAGAACATCATCACGATCATCTCCTCCCGGCCCGGTGCCATGGCCGAGCCGCTACTTGCAGCCTGCCTCCCGGTACCCCCCATAGGTAGTGACCTCGGTCCCGGAACCAAGGGGCCGGAAGGCCCTGCCCCCTACCGGCACAGATGGCGCATCGTGGACATCAGCCGGGCTGGGATGGAGCCCGGGTACAAGACAAGGCAGGACCAGGAAATGACTGCAGCAACCTCCCCAGCCGCGCGCAGGTGCGCGCCGTGGCCGAAGGACGCGCTCCGCATCGGCTTCGGCGTCATCTGGCTGATCGACGCGATACTCAAGTGGCTGCCCGGGTTCAGGGCCAGCTACATGGACACCATCATGGGCATCCGGGACGGCCAGCCGTCCGGGCTGCGCTGGTGGTTCGACTCCTGGATCAACCTCCAGCACCCCGCGATCACCTTCTTCTGGATCCTGGTCGCCACCGCCGAGACCCTCATCGCGCTGGCGCTGATCGCCGGGTTCGCCCGCAAGGCCACCTACATCGCGGCGATCGCCTTCAGCGTGATGATCTGGTCCACCGCCGAAGGGTTCGGCGGCCCGTACACCTCCGGTGCCTCCGACATCGGCACCGGCATCATCTACGCCGTCGTGTTCGCCGGGCTGCTCGCGCTGTCCTACTACGCAGGCCCGGCCCGCTACAGCGCCGACTACTACCTGGAGAAGAAGATCAGCTGGTGGTGGCGGGTCGCTGAACTCCGCCGCCCGGACGCCCCCGCCGCGGTGACGCTGGCACCCGAGTCCGCCGCCGTGCCGGCCGCGGTCTCGCCAGCCGTAGTCCCCCAGCCGGCCGCCCCGGCCGATAACGCCCCAGCGGGCCAGCCGCACGCCGTGTAGCCGGCACCCTCAGCCCGGAGCGGGATGAGACACCAGAGACAGGGATGATCATGATGACTCGCAAGCGGAACACGATCCTGGCCGGCGCCGCGCTGCTCGCCGCGGCCGGGCTGGGGACCGGGATCGCCGTCGCCGCGACCGGCTCGCCTGCCCCGGCGCCCGCCCCCGCGGCCAGCGCCGCCGCCTACGCCAGCCCCAGCTACTCCTGGTACCAGTCCATGATGAGCGGCTACTACGGCACCGGTACCGGCAGCGGGATGATGGGGGGAAGCACCTCCTACGGCTCGGCCGGCTGGATGATGGGCCAGGCCGGGTACCAGTGGATGATGGGCGGCGGCACCACCTCCCCGGGCTGGATGACCGGCGCCCTCCCGGCGGCCATGATGGGCAGCACCGGGATGATGGGCGGCACCACCGACCCCGGCCAGGTCATGGGCCGCCTGTTCGCCAGTGCCCCCGGCCCCCGCGTCGGCACCGCCCAGGCCGTCGCCCTCGGCAGCCAGGCCCCGGCGGGCGCTCAGGTCGCCGTGGCCGCGAACACCGTCACGTTCACCACCAGCACGGTCAAGCTGGCCGTCGTGGCCAGCCCCTCCGGCGGCCCGGATGAGACCTTCCGCATCGCAGGCCTGGTCAACCCCCGCATCATCGTCCCGGCCGGCGCGCACGTCACCATCGAACTGGTCAACGCCGACTCCGACACCGCGCACGGCCTGGTCATCACCGCCGGCAACCCCAGCGCCTCATGGATGCCGATGATGACCGCCCGGCCCGCCTTCACCGGGTCGGCCCTGTGGTTCCTCGGCAACCCGACCTCCGCCGGGATGCACGCGGCCACCATCACCTTCACCGCCAGCACCTCCGGCACCTACCATTACCTGTGCCCGGTCCCCGGCCACGCCCAGAAAGGCATGGCCGGCATCCTCACCGTCCGGTAAGCCGGGCACGCCATCGTCCCCCGGGTCGGCCTCGGCCCGGGCGGTCTGACGACGCGGGCCGGCCTCTGGCACCTGGAATCATGGCAAGGACCCGGCCCTCCTCGACCGCGCCCTCGACGAGCGTGACGCCACGGGTAACTTCGTCCGTTACCGGAGTGCCCTAGAAGGCGACCGCCGATACGGTTCGTAATCCCTGCTAGCAGCCCCCGGATCGGAGTCGCTGATCGCGCCTTCCGTATCCGGGGCCTGGCGCTAGCGCGCCGGGCGCTGCGCGGTGCGCGGCCGAAGGCCGGCCAGCCGCCGCAGGGAGGCTGCCAGCCCTGGCGGCAGCGCCTCGGCGTGCAGGGCGGCCACGGTCACCCGGGGAATGCTTCCGGCACCGGGGTAAACCAGGAACCTGGGCGCCCAGGCCGGGCGGAACCTGGCAAGGAACTCGTAGCGCGCCTCGATCTGGAGCCAGCGCGACAAGAACACCAGGATCTGGCGCCAGGCGCGCAGCACCGGCCCGGCTCCGATCCGCTGGCCCAGCTCCAGTGCCTCGCGGAACGCCGCGAAGTTCAGCGAAATCCGCTCGACGCCCAGCTCGGGTGCGCGGCGGACGACCTCGGCGATGAGGAGTTCCTCTAGGGCGGCGGGCAGGGTGCGGTTGCGGCTCACCAGGTCAAGGGACAGTCCGTCGGTGCCCCAGGGCACGAAGCGCAGCAGCGCGCGCACAGCACTATCCTGCGTAGCCGCGGCGAGGACGCACCGCTCGTCGTCGGCGCCGACGTGGCCAGGCGCCACGGGAACCCCCGACCGAGGGCCGCCGCGCCAGGACCCGGACTGCCCGGCCAGCTGGTCCACCTCTGCGCTGGACATGTCGCTCACACGGCGCACCTCCACGACGGTACGCTCGGCACTCGCCCGCTCCGCGTCCTGCAGTACCTGGTCCGGCAGGGTGTAGCCGTCGGTCTCCACGATGGCCTCGTCGCCGATCTGGAGCGCGGTCATGCCGCCCTCGCGGCACCAGACCCCGGCCGCCAGCTCGCCGCAGCCGGCCACGGCGGGCACCCAGGCGTGCCGCGCCGCCTCCGCCAGGAACGCGTGCATCGCACCTGGCCACGCCTCGGGGTCCCCGACCGGGTCGCCGCTGGCGAGCATGACGCCGCAGGCCACCCGGTAGCAGATGCAGGACTTCCCGGTCGGCGACCAGATCACGTTCCTGTCGCGGCGCAGCGCGAAGTAGCCGAGTGAGTCCCGCTCGCCGTGCCGGGCCAGCAGGTCCCTGATCCGGCCCGCGTCCGCCTGCGTGAGCCGGGCACCCGGCTCTGGCGGGCGCAGGAACAGGTACGCGGTCACCGCGACGGTGAACAGGCCCAGGCCCCCGGTTGTGGCGGCGAACAGGTCCCCGCGGTCCTGGGTGAGGAAACGCACCGGGCCGGAGAGCCCGGCCAGCCCGAAGAAGACCGACTGGACCCGCTGGCCGAACCCGTAGGGGCCGCCCAGGTCCCCGGAAAGGGCGATGAAGGCAAGGCCGATCGCCGCGTCCGCCGCCAGCAGCGCGGGCAGGACGCGCAGCGCCCGCCACCGCGTCCGCGGGTCCCCGGCCGCGTAGAACTCGCCGCGGAACCACCACAGGACAGCGATCAGCGCCGCCGGGACCACGGCCGGGATGACGCGCGGGCCGTGCAGCAGGTGCAGCAGCGCGCTGGCGGCGAGCAGGGCCGTCACCGCCTGCCAGGCCCGCTGCTTACGGCGCCGCAGCCCGTGCGACAGCATCAGCAGCAGCAGCCCGGTGATGACGTCGGCTACCCGCACGGCCGTGGCCAGCCCGGCCCCGGGCGCCACCGCGTTGACCTCGTGCACGTCCCGGGCCAGCTGCGGGTACCGGTCCGGCAGTTCCGCAGCCAGCTGCCCGGCGATGTCGGCGAGGCCGATCAGCATGCCCAGCCAGCCGGCAACGACCGGTGCCAGGCGCCGGCGGCCCTTGCCGCGGGCTGGCTGGGATGGATGCTGTTCGCCCGCCCGATTGTCACCGCCCGGCCCGGGCGCCGGGCGGTGCTTGTCCTGGCGTTCAGTCACCACTGGCATATGGCCGGTCCCTCCGCGCTGAGCCTTGTCTCGCCGCTGGTTCACGGGACCGGCCTCGCCGTCCGCGCAGTGCCGATAGTACATCTACAGGTCTGTAGAAGTTAGCGGGAGCGGCTGATCGGCCGCTACGGGCCTGCGGGCTCAGTGCCGCCATCACCGCCGCCGGGACGCGGCACCGGTCTCAGGGGCGGCGGGCGGGGCTTTCCAGCGGCCCGGGATAGGCCTGCTCGGCCCGCTCGGCGAGCCGGCTGGCCTGGCGGCGGACCAGCAGCCATACCGCGATGACCGCTGCGACGGCCGCGCCGCCCAGGACCCAGTCGATGGTGCCGGAGGCCCGCTGCAGCCAGTTCCCGGCCAGGTAGGAGACGAGCGTGTAGATCCCGGCCCAGGTGATGCCGCCGGCGGCGTTGGCGGGCAGGAACTTCCGCCACCGCATCCGGCTGGTCCCGGCCAGGAACGCCGCGTAGGTGCGGAGCACGGACACGAACCGGCCGAAGAACACCACCGGGACGCCGTGCCGGTCGAACAGGTAGCGGGCGGTCTTCAGCTTGCGCTCGTCCAGCCGCACCTTGTGCCCGTAGCGGCGGGCCAGCCGGTAGCCGCCCTTGTCCCCGATCCAGTACCCGACGTTGTCCCCGACGACGGCTGCGGCCGAGGCGACGGCGAAGACCGCCCACGGGTTGAGATGATGCGTGGTGCCCGCGTAGGCGCCAGCGATGACCAGCGCGGTCTCGCCGGGCAGCGGCACGCCCAGGCTTTCGAGGGCGACAAGGGCGAACAGCGCCCAGTAGCCAAAGCTTGTTATCAGGTGACCAGTGTTCACCTGATCACCGGCCGCCGCCGGCCAGGCCGGCGGCGGCGATCCCGGCGGCCAGCGCCTCCGCTTCGCGGTGCGCGTCCTCGGCAAGGCGCCGGGCACCGGGCCGTGCCACCGCGGCGGCGGCCGACGCGGCGGCGGCCTGGATCTGCCCTGCTGCCTGTGCCAGGTCGCGGATCTCGGCCGGATCTCGCCGGGACGCCCGCAGGCCCCGGTCGGCGGCTCCGGCGGCCTCGCGGAGCCGCCGGCACAGGCCGTCGAGGTCCCCGGTGGGGGCGCCCGCCTGCCGTGCTGCCGTCACCGCGCGCTCGGCCGCCCCCACGGCCAGCCACAGCCTGCGCCGTTCCCTGGCCGCAGCGAGCCAGCGGCGGTCGGGAACCGGCAGTGACCAGGCCCGGTACCGCCCGGCGGCCACCGCGCCCGCGGCTGCCGCGCCCGCCCGTACCGCCGCCGCCCGGCCGGGCAGCTTCAGGCGGCGCGCCCGTTGCCGCAGCCACCACAGCCCCGCCGCCAGCGCGACCGTCCCGGCCGCCAGCAGGACGGCAAGCAGCTCAGCGGCCCGGATCACGGCAGTTTCCAGCATGACAGGCTCCCTCCCGAATGACGGTAACGCCTGTTACTTCTTGAATGGTAACCACAGGATGGGGCATCAGAACGGCCGGCCCTTCTGGTCCTTCTACAAGATTGTAGATGAATGGAGCGCGGGCCGTGCGTGTCAGCCGGGCTGCGGCGCGTGCCTCACATCTGGTGGAGGACGCGGAATACCTGGTCGGTGTAGCCGGCCAGCTTCTCGGTGCAGTGCTTGAGCTGCTGGGCGGCCTCGGGCGCACCTGGCGCGCGGAAGACGTCGCGGGCGGCCAGTTCGCGGTGCCAGCGTCGCAGCCGGTCCAGGCTCTGCTCTTCTTCTTCCAGCTCGGCCAGGGTGAACTTTCCCTTGGCGACCTCGGAGTCGATCTCGGCGCTGAACTTGCCGCAGTCGGCGGTGAACTCCGCCCACTCGGCCTGCCGCGCCTCGGTGAACAGTTGCTCCAGCCGGGCCGCGTCGGCGTCCTCGCGCCCGGCGGCGCGCAGCACGATCACCTCGCCGTCGCCGCGCCCGGCCAGTTCCACCGCCCGCGCGACCCCGTCGGCGACCGCCGGGACCTCCGGCACTGCCCAGCAGCCCTGCCCGAGCGGCACCGCCCCGGTCCGCCGCAGCTCTCGCCAGACCGCGACCCGGTGCCGGGACGGCTCGGCCGGCACCCGCACCGCCAGCACCAGCCAGTGCCCGCTCTGCGCGTCGTCTGCCACGCCTATGAACGTATCACGCGTTACATTCCGGTTTGCCGCCGGATCCGGGTCTGCAGTCTCAGTCCCCGCAGCCTGGCACCGGGCTCAGAGAGACCGTGTTCTCCCCGGCTGTCAGTTCGCCGCTGAAGGGGTGGCAGGGCGGCTCACCGGGTAGCCCGGGGGACCGGCACCCGGCTTCGCGCATTACACGTTGGCCGAACCCCGGGCTGCGGGTCGGCTGCCTTGAGGTCCTGTTCCCTCTCGCGGTCCTCGCCTCTCGGAAATGTAACATCTGATACATTCAATGAAGTGACATGCGTATGGTCAGGCCGTCCGCTGGATGCGAGCCCATAGGTGGCCGCGGCGGCAGGCCCCTCCGTGCAGGCCAGGCGCGCAGCGGCTGCCTCGTTGTACGCGGCCGGGTTCACCACGGCGTTCGGGGCGCATTCGATCGCGGCGAACCTGGGCGGCTACACCGGCGCGCGGCGCGAGCCGCTGCTGGTGCTCGGCGTGCTGCTGGCGGTCTACGACGGGGCCGAGGTGGCGCTGAAGCCGGTGTTCGGGGCGCTGGCCGACCGGGTCGGGCCGCGGCCGGTGCTGCTGGGCGGGCTGGCCGCGTTCGCGGTGTTCTCGGCCGCCTTCGCGGTGGCCGGCGACCCGGCGCTGGTCGGGGTGGCCCGGTTCGGGCAGGGCGCCGCGGCGGCGGCGTTCTCCCCGGCCGCGGGCGCGCTGGTGGCCCGGCTGAACCCGAAGGACCGGCAGGGCCGGGCGTTCGGCGGCTACGGCCTGTACAAGAGCCTGGGCTACGCGGCCGGGCCGCTGCTCGGCGGCCTGCTGGTCGCCGGAGGCGGGCTGCGGCTGCTGTTCGCCGTCCTCGCAGTGCTCGCCGCCGTGGTCGCGGCGGGGGCGGCGGTCACCGTGCCGGCCGTGGCGCCGCAGCCGCGGCGGCGGCAGACCGTGGTGGACCTGGCGCGGCGGCTGGGCAGCCGGGACTTCCTCGGCCCGGTGGCCTGCCTGGCCGGCGCCACCGCCGCGCTGGCGGCGGGCGTCGGGTTCCTGCCGGTGCGCGGCGCCGCGGCCGGGCTCGGCCCGGTCGCCACCGGCGCGGCGGTCTCCCTGCTGGCCGTGGCCAGCGCCGTCGTCCAGCCGCTGGCCGGCCGCGCCCGCGACGCCGGGCGGGTCGCCGACGGCACCGGCATGGCCGCCGGGCTGGTCCTGGCGGCCGCCGGGCTCGCGTGCGCGGCGCTGCTGCCCGGCCTGGCCGGGCTGCTGCCCGCCGCGCTGCTGGCCGGAGCGGGCATCGGCGCCGTCACCCCGCTCGGGTTCGCTGCCCTCGCGGCCTCCGCCCCGGCCGGGCGGCTCGGCCAGACCATGGGCGCCGCCGAGGTCGGCCGCGAGCTCGGCGACGCAGGCGGCCCCCTCCTGGTTGCCGGGGTGGCCAGCGCCGCCGCCCTGCCCGCCGGCCTGCTCGTCCTCGCCGGGCTGCTCGCCGCGACCGGCATCGCGGTAAGGCTTCCGGCGCGGGCGCCGCACCCGGAACGGGCCGGGTTAGCGGCACGAGCCGACCCGCCCCCGCGCAGCGCCCAGGCGCGCACTCCGCGAAGGCGCCAGGGTGAGCCGCCGTCGAAAGTTCAGCGGATCGCGTCCGGCCTGCCGTGATTCTTCCAACTTGAGATGGCGCGCTGCCCGACCGCCCGTATAGCATCTACAGGCCTGTAGAACTTCTATGCGGTTGTAGAACACGAGGCCTGCGGGCAGTCTGCCATCCCTGTCCCCGGCACGCGACGAAGGAGCTGGTGTGACCTATTTCCAGGCGGTGGTGATCGCGCTGATCCAGGGCGTCACCGAGTTGTTCCCGGTATCCAGCCTCGGTCATTCGGTGCTGGTCCCGGCGTGGTTCGGCGGCTCGTGGCAGTCGATGGTGACGCAGTCCTCGACGTCGGACAGCGGGAGCTCGTTCTACCTGGCCTACATCGTGGCGCTGCACTGCGCGACGGCGCTGGCGCTGCTGTGGTTCTTCCGCGCCGACTGGGCCAGGATCATCCGGGGCTTCCTGCGCAGCCTGCCCGCGAGCGTGCGGCTGAGCATGCAGGCACGCCGGCTGCGGCTGTCGGTGCTGGACAAGGACGAGCGGCTCGCCTGGATGATCATCTTCGCGACGATCCCGGTCGGCCTGACCGGCGCCGGACTCGAGCACACGTTCCGCACCGTGTTCGCCAAGCCGGCCGCCGCGGCGGTCCTGCTGTTCGTCAACGGGCTGATCCTGCTCGGCGCCGAGGCGCTGCGCCGGTCCGCCGCCCTGCGGAAGCAGGCCGGCGTCCAGGCCGCCATGGCCCGCCCGGCTCAGGCGTACGCGCCCGCCGGCCAGCCGTGGGAGTCACTGGCACCGGGCTACACCGCAGCCCCCGGCTACGGCCCGCCTGCCCCGCAGCAGCCCGGGTACCCCCGTCCCGGCTACCCGCAGGACCCCGGCTACCGCGCGAACCCTGGCTACCCCGGCGGTCCCGGTTACCCGGGCGCCCAGGGGTACCCTGCCGGAGCACCCGGCACGCCTGCCTACCCGCCGGCCCCGGCCGGCCGGGGAGAACACGGATCGCACCGCGCCCCGTCGGGCGGGCGGGCCGCCGCGGACATCGCCGAGGCGGAGCGGTCCGACGAGCGGATCGCCAGGCTCTCCTACAAGGACGCCGTCCTGATCGGGTCCACGCAGATCCTCGCGCTGCTCGCCGGGATCAGCCGGTCCGGTGTCACGATGGCCGGCGGGCTGTGGCGCGGCCTGGACAACGAGGACGCCGCCCGCTTCGCCTTCCTGCTGGCCACCCCGGTCATCCTGGCGGCCGGCCTCCTCAAGGTCCCCTCGCTGGCCGGGCCGGCCGGGGCGCACATCCACGGCCAGGTCGCCGTCGGATTCGTTGTCTGCGGGATCACGGCCTACCTGTCGGTCCGGTTCCTGCTCCGCTGGTTCCATACCAGGACCCTGACCCCGTTCGCCGTCTACTGCCTGGCCTTCGGCCTCCTCAGCGTCCTGCGGTTCCTCTAACGGCGGCAGGAAGGCGGGTGACCATGCCGGGAAACGCCAGGCCCCCGGGCGCGGAGCCCGGGCGGCGGGCCGCGGGGGAACTGGAGGCGGCGGCGCTGGCCGTGCTGCAGGGCGCCGGGTCGCCGCTTTCCGCCGCCGAGGTCCTCGACTGCCTGGGCGGCGGGCTGGCCTACACCACGGTGGTGACGATCCTGGCGCGGCTGCACGGCAAGGGCGTGCTCCTGCGCCGTAAGGACGGCCGGTCCTTCCGCTACGCCCCGGCCGACGACCCGGCCGGGCTGGCCGCCCGGCGGCTAGCCCGGATGCTGGACGCCGAGCCTGACCGGGAGGGCGTGCTGGCCCGGTTCGTGTCCGGCCTGTCCGGTACTGACGAGGAACTGCTGCGCCGGGTGCTCGGCGATGCCGCCCCGGGGCACGGGTAGCCTGGCAGACGCGATGCGCCTGGTGGTCTACCTCCCCCTTGTGGTGCCGCTGCTCGCCGCGGTGGCGGCCCGCCCGCTGGCCGAGCGGCTGCCGCCCGCCGCGGCGACCTGGCTGCTGTCGGTCAGCGCCCTCCTGCTGGCCGCGGCCAGCAGCGCGGTGCTCGGCATGCTCACGCTCACCGCAATCATCCGCGTCCCGCTCGTCGACGTGCTCGGGAAGATGTCCGGGCAGGTGATCCGCAGCGACGACCCCGCCTCGGTGCCGGTCGCGCTCGCCGCCGGGGCACTGCTGGCCGCCGCGGCCGCATCCTCGGCGCGGGCGCTGTACCGGCGCGCGATCGCGCTGCTCGCCGCCGACCGCCAGGCCCGCCTGCTGCCGGGCGCCGGCCAGGTCGTGGTGACCGACGATGACACTGCCGACGCCTACACCCTGCCCGGCCTGCCGTGCCGGATCGTGATCACCGCCGGCATGCTCCGCGCACTCAACCATCCGGAGCAGCAGGTCCTGCTGGCCCACGAGCGCGCCCACGCCGCCGGCCTGCACTACCTGTTCGGCACCGCCGCCCGCCTCGCCGCCGCCGCCAACCCGCTGCTGCACCCCGTCACCGCGGCCGTCGGCTACACCATGGAACGGTGGGCCGACGAGCACGCCGCCTCTGTCGCCGGCGACCGGCAACTCGCCGCCCGCGCCATCGCCCGCGCCGCCCTCGCGACCACCGCCGCCCTC
>VFSW01010190.1_pt1 | contig 13342 bp, 12 predicted proteins | sample 5358111 | NCBI WGS metagenome assembly VFSW01 (sample SAMN11554181, study PRJNA540505) | mine drainage metagenome | isolation source: sediment from site ElyBrook_90M | place: USA: Ely Copper Mine, Vershire, VT | collected 2017 | reverse complement strand
AGTGGGTGCTGCTGCTCGTCAAAGTTCTCGCATCGAGTTGGACGATCGTGCTGACGCTCTGGCTCTACGCGGTCGCATTCGGCTGGCGCTTCGGCGTGTTGCTCGTGCTGCTCATCTTGGCGCACGAGCTCGGACACTACGTCGCCTTCCGCGCGTACGGCCTGCCGGTTCGCCTCCCCGTCTTCGTGCCGTTTATCGGTGCGTTCACCGCCGGCGCCGCCCCGCAAGATCCGGAGCATAGCGCATACATTGCGCTCGCGGGTCCGCTCGTCGGCTTCGGACTCGCCGCCGCGTGCTATGCGATCGGCACGACCGAGCACGAGCGCTTCTGGCTGGCGGCAGCTTCGGTCGGATCGTTCTTGAATCTCTTCAACATGATCCCGATTGTACCGTTCGACGGCGGGCGCGTCGTCTTCTCAGGTCGTGCGGTACGCTCCGCAGCGCGCTATGCGATCTTCGCATGGTACGTCGCCGTCGTCGCAGGGCTCGCAGTCGTCATGTGGCAGACCTATTCGGTTCTCGGCGCCTATCGATGACGCGCGCGGCTTTCCCAGCCGAGCGCGGAATCGCTCCCGGCTCGACGACCTCAACCCGCACGGTGACGCCGATCCATTGCTTGATCTCCCGCTCGAGCGCAGCCGTACATGCCGTACGCGCGTGCTCCGGCGCCTCCGGCAGAGCCTCGACGAGCACGGTGACCGCGTCCAACGCTCCGGTACGCGTGAGGTGGATCTCGTAGTGCGGTGCGAGGCGCGGGTCGGCGAGAATGAGCTCCTCGAACTGCGACGGGTAGACGTTGACGCCGCGAACGATCAGCATGTCGTCGGAGCGTCCGGCGATGCGCTCGAGCCGGCGCATCGCCCGTGCCGTACCCGGCAGCAGACGCGTGAGGTCGCGCGTTCTATAACGCACGACCGGTAACGCCTCTTTCGTCAGCGACGTCAATACCAGCTCGCCGAACGATCCATCTTCGAGCACCGCCTCGGTATGAGGATCGACGATCTCCGGATAAAAGTGGTCCTCCCAGAGCGTCAGCCCGTCTTTCGTCTCCGCGCACTCCTGTGCGACGCCGGGGCCCATGACCTCCGAGAGACCATAGATGTCGAGCGCGCTCAGGCCCAGGCGGGATTCGATCTGCACGCGCATCTGCTCGCTCCATGGCTCCGCTCCGAAGATGCCGATCTCCAGGCTTGACGAACCCACGCCGGTCCCACGCTTCGCCAACTCTTCGGCGATCGCGAGGGCGTAGCTCGGCGTGCACATCAATACGCGAGGACGAAAATCCATGATAAGCTGCGCCTGGCGCTCCGTCTGCCCGCCCGACATTGGCACGACCGTGCAGCCGAGACGCTCCGCCCCATAATGCGCGCCAAGCCCGCCCGTGAAGAGTCCGTATCCATACGCCACGTGCACGACGTCGCCCGGGCGGCCGCCGGCCGCGTAGATCGAGCGCGCCATGAGATTCGCCCATGTGGCAACGTCGCTCGCCGTATACCCGACGACGGTCGGCCTACCCGTCGTGCCGCTCGATGCGTGAATGCGCACGACTCGTTCGCGCGGAACCGCGAAGAGCCCGAACGGGTACTCGTCGCGAAAGTGGCGTTTGAGCAGAAACGGGAAGCGTGCGAGATCCTTCAACTCGTGCAGGTCGTCGGGGTGCGCACCCGCCGCGTCGAACGCCGCGCGGTAGAATGGTACGCGCTCGTACGCCCGTCGCAGCGTGGCGCCGAGCCGTTCCAGTTGCAGCGCGCGAAGGGCGTCGACGCTCGCGCGCTCGATCGGTTCGAACGACGTCTCGGCGCGCATCGCTACGGAGCTTCGAGAATCATCGCAATGCCTTGCCCGACGCCGATGCACATCGTGCAGAGCGCGCGTTTCGCCTTTCCGTTCGCGAGCTCGACGGACGCCGTCAGCGCGAGGCGCGCCCCGCTCATGCCGAGGGGATGGCCGAGCGCGATCGCTCCGCCGTTCGGGTTGACGTACGCGGCGTCGTCGGCGAGGCCGAGCTCGCGCAGGCACGCGAGCGCTTGCGACGCGAAGGCTTCGTTGAGCTCGATGAGATCGAAGTCGCGCGTTGTGCGGCCGGTGCGCGCTAACAGCGTACGCGTAGCGGCGACCGGCCCCATACCCATGATGCGCGGCTCGACGCCCGCCGTCGCCGCGGCGACGAACCGAGCGCGCGGCCTGAGCCCATAGCGCTCGACCGCGCGTTCGGAAGCGACGATCAGCGCCGCCGCGCCGTCGTTGACGCCGGACGCATTGCCGGCAGTCACCGTGCCGCCTCGGCGAAACGGCGTCGGAAGTTTGGCGAGTGCTTCGTGCGAGGTCTCGGGACGCGGATGCTCGTCTCGCTCCACGACCGTAAGCGATTTCTTCCCCGGTACCCTCACGGGAACGATCTCTTGCGCCATCCTGCCGGAGGCGATCGCCGCGAGAGCGCGCGCGTGCGACCGTACGGCGAATGCGTCCTGGTCCTCGCGGCTCACTCCAAACTCGGCAGCGACGTTCTCACCCGTCTCGGGCATGCTATCGATGCCGTAGTGCTCCTTGAGGATCGGGTTGACGAAGCGCCAGCCGATCGTCGTGTCGTAGACGGCGTGCTCGCGCGAAAAGGCGCTCTCCGCCTTGGGCATGACGAACGGCGCGCGGCTCATGCTCTCGACACCGCCTGCCAAAGCGAGGTCGATCTCGCCAGCGGCAATCGCGCGTGCGACGATGGCGACGGCGTCCATCCCCGAACCGCACAAGCGGTTCACGGTCGAGCCGGGAACGCGACACGATAACCCAGCGAGCAACAGCGCCATGCGCCCGACGTTGCGATTGTCCTCACCGGCTTGGTTCGCGCAGCCGAGGTAGACGTCGTCGAGGGCCTCCCAGTCGACGCCGGGATTCCGTTCGATGAGCGCGCGAATCGGAATCGCCGCTAAGTCGTCGGTCCGCACGCTCGCGAGCGCGCCGCCGTACCGCCCGATCGGCGTGCGCGCGCCGTCGCAGAGAAACGCCGCGTTCACTGCGGAACGACCGTTCCCCGTACCGCGGCAGAATGACCGCGAAAGATTGCGACGATGCGACCGTCCTCGGCGGTAACCGTGACGTCGTAGATACCGAACCGGCCGTTGAGGTTCGCTTCGCGGGCCTCAGCGACGAGCAACTCGCCCTCGCTCGCCGGCGTGACGTACGTGATCGAGCAATGCTGCGCGACGGAGAGCACGTTGCGAGAGTTACAGGCAAAGGCGAAGGCCGAGTCGGCGAGCGTGAAGACGGCTCCGCCGTGTGCGGTCAGATGACCGTTGATCATCGCCGGCAACAGGCGCATCGACACGCGCGCATATCCGGGAGCGATCGCGTCAATTCGCATCCCGGCAGCTTGCGATGCGCGGTCGCGTTTGAAGATCGCGGCGCCGCAGCGCCGCGCCAGCTCGTCGTCGTGGGCGGTTGTGGTCATCAATCTCCTCGGAATGAGGGCTCGCGCTTCTGCGCGAACGCCTCGACCCCCTCACGGAAGTCGCGGGTAGCGCCGAGCATGCTCTGCGCGTCCCGCTCGATTTCGAGCTGTGCGACAAGATCCCGGCTCCACGCCCCTGCCATCGCCGCCTTGATCGCGCCGAGCGCCTTCGTCGGCGCGCGCGCGAGCACGTGCGTTAATTCGTCGCACGCCGCGTCGAGCTCGTCGTCGGGTACGACCTTCCATATCGCTCCCCACTCGTATGCCCGTTGGGCGTCGATCGGCGAACCCAGCATTGCGAGCGCGACGGCGCGCGCCTGTCCGACGAGTCGCGGCAGCATCCAGGTGCCCCCAGAATCCGGGAGCAAACCGATGCGCGAAAACGACTCGACGAACGTCGCCGAAGCGGCCGCCACGACGATGTCGCACGCGAAGGCGAGATTCGCCCCGGCGCCGGCCGCGATACCGTTGACTCGTGCGATGACCGGTTTCTCGAGTTCGCGTATCGCGCGCACGAGCGGATTGTAATGGTGCTCGAGCATTTTGCCTACGTCGCTTCCCGGCACGACGCTCGGATCGGCCAGGTCCTGACCCGCGCAGAAGGCTCTGCCGGCGCCGGTCAGAACGACGACGCGCGTCGCCGCGTCGCGCCCGGCTTCTTCGAATCCCGCGCTCAGCGCGTCGATCGTGCTTCGCGTGAGCGCGTTCAGTTTCTCCGGGCGATGGAGCGTCATCCGCAGCACGCCGCTGTTGCGTTCCACGAGCAGGTCGTGATTCATATGAGTTGCGCCGCGATAGCATCGACGTCGAGCTCGACGCGATCGGTCACCGGGTGGCTCTGACACATGAGCACGACGCCGCTGCGCACCTCGTAATCTTCAAGAGCAAAATGCACGTCCATATCGACTTCTCCCGCCGTCAGTTGCGCGCGGCACGAAGAGCAGATGCCGCTCTTGCACGAGTATGGCAGATCGATTCCGCTTCTCAACCCCGCATCGAGAATCGACTCGTTCCCCTTGTGCACGTCGAACGCCCTCACGGCTCCGTCGAGCCGTACGCTGACGTGGCAAAGCGCCTCTCCCGGTGAGGCCTTGCGGCGACGCGGAGCGCCGCGTCGGATCTCTCCGTCGCGCGCGAAGCGTTCCAGAATGATGCGAGAGCCGTCGAAGCCACGCTCCGTAAGCGCGGCGCGGACGCCCTCCATCATGGTTTCGGGACCGCAGAGGAAGACCGCGTCGACGGCGTCGAGATCGATCCACCGCTCGGTCAGCGCGCGCGCGCGCGCGCCGTCGATGCGCCCATTGAATAACTCGATCTCCTGCCTCTCGCGACTCGTGATGAAGATCAGCGCGAACCGCTCGAGGTAACGGTCCTTGAGACGTAAGAGCTCTTCGCGAAACATCGTCGACGAAGAGGAACGATTGCCGTAGACGAGGGTGAAGCGGCCATACGGCTCGATCGCGAGCGTCGTTTCCACGAGCGAGAGCACCGGCGTGATCCCGCTGCCCGCGGCGAACGCCACGTAGTGTCTGCGCTGCGACGGATCGAGCGGCAAGAAAAACCGGCCTTCCGGGGGCGCGACGTCGAGTCGCGCGCCTCGGCTGAGCCGCTCGTGCGCCCATACGGAAAAGCGTCCGTCGTCGACGCGCTTGATCGCAACGCGCAGCCGGCCGCCGAGCGGGCTCGAGCAAATCGAATAGGATCGCCGTTCTTCGTTCCCGTCTATCGTCGCGCGGACCGTGAGATATTGCCCTTGCGTGAAGGCAAACTCGTCGCGAAGATTCTCGGGAACGTCGAACTCGACGGCGATCGCGTCACGCGTTTCTTTGCGCACGTCGCGCACGGTCAGCGAATGGAACCTCATAGCGTTCGAGACAAACTCGTGGCCTAGTGCGGCTTCATGTAGTCGAACGGCTCCCCGCACGCGTCGCATCGATACAGCGCCTTGCACGGCGTGGATCCGAAGCGGCTCTGCTCGTGCGTAACGTCCGAGCTGCACCGAGGACAGCGCACGGCAAGCACGACGGGGCCGAGCGCTAACGCCGCATGCGGCGGCGCGATCCCGAATTCGCGCAGCCGCTCGCGACCGCGCTTGCTGAGCCAATCCGTCGTCCACGCCGGAGCGAGCTGCACGGCGACGCGCGCGTTCTCGACGCCATGCTCCCGCAGCGCACGCAGGACGTCCGCTCGAATCACGCTCGTCGCGGGACAGCCCGAGTAGGTCGGCGTCAACGCGACCTCCAGTGCCTCGCCGACGTACCGGACGTCCCGAACGATGCCGAGATCGGTGATGGACAGCACGGGGATCTCCGGATCCGCTACCTCGTCGAGCCAGCGCAGCACCGTCTGGATGCTTACCACGTCGCCTCCGGCATCGCACGCGGCAGGACTTGCATTTCGGCGAGCACGTATCCGAGGGCCTCCGTGTGCACGCCTTGCTTTCCTCCGCGCTGCATCCACGCGTCGGCGGGAACCTCGAGCGTCGCAGTCGAGAAGCTCTCGCGCACGCGCTCGAGCCAGGGGTCGAGCAGCGCCTCGGGACTGAATCCGATGCCGCGCGATTGCATCAGCGCATCGACGTCGTCCCCCAGAAAGAGTTCGCCGGTGTATCGCCAAAGATCGTTCACGGCACGCTGCGTACGCTCCCGGCTTTCCTGCGTTCCGTCGCCCAGGCGCACGAGCCAGTCTTCGCTACGCCGCAGATGGTAGGCGTTCTCCTTGAGCGCTTTTTGCGCGATTCCCGCAATGCGGTCGTCTTTCGAGCGCGCGAGCTCGGAGAGCGCGAAGTGCGCCCAGAGATCGTACAAGTAACCGCGTACCGTCGTCGCCGCAAAATCTCCGTTCGGCCGTTCTACGAGCAGAACGTTGCGAAACTCGCGGACATCTCGATGGTAGGCCAATGCGTCCTCGTCGCGGCCGGCACCCTCGAGCTCCCCCGCGTAAGCTAGCCAGAGACGCGCTTGCCCGAGGAGGTCGAGCGACACGTTCGCGAGCGCGACGTCCTCTTCCATGACCGGCGCGTGCCCGATCCAGGCGCACAAGCGCTGAGCGAGTACGAGCGCGTTGTCGGCCAAACGGAGAACGTACTGCGCGCGAGCATCCAGAAACGGCGTCGTCACAAGTGCTTCACGCCGTCCGGAACGTGATAGAACGTCGGATGGCGGTACTGCTTGTCCTGCGACGGCTCGAAGAACGCCTCCGCTTCCGACGGATCGATTGCGTGAACGTCGGTAGACTCGACGACCCAAATGCTGACGCCTTCGTTGCGCCGCGTGTACAAGTCGCGCGCGTTCTCGAGCGCCATCCGGGCGTCGGCCGCGTGTAGGCTCCCGACGTGTTTGTGCGCGAGGCCGGCTTCGCTACGCACGAAGATCTCCCACTGGGGCCATGACTCGCTCATGCGACGCTCCTCGCTGCGTGCTTTCGCGCGTACTCTGCGGCTGCGTCGCGCACCCACGTACCCTCGTCCCACGCGTCGATCCGCGCTTGGAGGCGTTCGCGATTGCACGGGCCGTCGCCGCGAATCACGCGGTAGAACTCGTCCCAATCGACCTGGCCGATCTCGTAGTGCTGCGTTGCCTCGTTCCAGCGAAGATCCGGGTCGGGAATCTTCAGACCGAGACGTTCGGATTGCGGAACCACCTGATCGACGAATTTCTGGCGCAGCTCGTCGTTCGTGAACAGCTTGATCTTCCATCGCAGCGATTGCTCGTTGTGCACAGACTCCGAGTCCGGAGGACCGAACATCATCACGGCCGGCCACCACCACCGGTCGAGAGCGTCCTGCGCCATGGCGTGCTGCTCGGGCGTGCCGTGCGCGAGCGTCCACATGATGTCGAATCCCTGCCGCTGATGGAAGCTCTCCTCCTTGCAAATGCGCACCATTGCGCGCGCGTACGGACCGTACGAGCAGCGCGTGATGGGGATCTGATTGATGATCGCCGCTCCGTCGACCAGCCATCCGATCGCGCCGACGTCCGCCCACGCCAGCGTCGGGTAGTTGAAGATGCTCGAGTACTTTGCTTTGCCCGAGTGAAGCGCCGCGACCATCTCGTCGCGCGGCGTGCCGAGCGTCTCGGCCGCGCTGTACAGGTAGAGCCCGTGTCCGGCCTCGTCCTGCACCTTCGCAAGCAAGATTGCTTTACGCTGCAACGAGGGCGCGCGCGTGATCCAGTTCCCTTCCGGCAGCATGCCGACGATCTCCGAGTGGGCGTGCTGCGAGATCTGGCGCAGGAGCGTCTTGCGGTACGCCTCGGGCATCCAATCCGGCGACTCGATCTTCACCGCTCGATCGAGACGCGCGTTGAACGCACCCTCGCGCTCGTCCGCCGCGTTCGGATTGCCGTCGATACCGTCGCTCATCTGCGTGTACATTACGTCGCTCCCACGGCGATCTCGCCGGCAAGACTCGGTACGTGATCCTCGGTGGCATTCATCGTCAGCAGATCGTACTGGGCGACGACGTCGCGGTTTTGGTTGAAAATCGTTACCGCCCAGCGCACCTCGCCATACTCCGGCTTACGCGGCGTCTTCTCTTTCACGGCGAGGCGCACGCATATCGCGTCGCCCGGATAGACCGGCTTGAGGAAACGCAAGGCCTCGAGGCCGGAGTTCGCGAGGACCGGTCCGAGCTCCGGCTTCACGAAGAGCCCGGCCGCAAACGAGAGCAGCAAGTACCCGTGCGCGACGCGTCCGTCGAAAAACGGACTCCTTTTCGCTGCGGCTTCGTCCATATGCGCGTAGAATCCGTCGCCGGTGAACTGCGCAAAATGCTCGATGTCGGCAAGCGTCACCTCGCGCGCCTCCGTGTAGAACGTCTCGCCGACGCGCAGCGCTTCGAACGCGACTTCGAACGGGTGGCGCGTCGCCGCGTACTCCGTCGCGCCCGGGTTCCATTGGCCGCTCACCGACGCCACGCGCTGCGGCGAGCCCTGCACGGCAGTGCGCTGCATGTAATGGAAGACGCCCCGCACGCCACCCATCTCCTCACCGCCCCCCGCGCGACCCGGTCCACCGTGCACGAGCGGCGCAAGCGGCGAACCGTGTCCCGTCTGCTCCTTCGCACAGTCACGATCGACGACGAGCACGCGTCCGTGAAACGGAGCGATTCCGAGCACGATTTCGTCGACGGCGGCAGCGTCGTAGCCGAATACCGAAGCAACCAGACTCCCATCGCCGCGATTGGCGATCGCGATCGCCGCAGCGACGTCGTCGTACGGCATCAGAATCGTTACGGGGCCGAACGCTTCGACGTCGTGCACCTTCGTAGCGCCGAGCGGCCGCTCGCAACGGAGCACGATCGGCGACATGAACGCGCCGCTGCGATCGTCCGCGCCGACGCACTCGACGTGCGCTGGATCTCCGTAGACGATCTCGGCTTCGGTCGCCAGCTCGGCAATGCGCGCGCGCACGTCGTCCCGCTGAGCAAGGCTTACGAGCGCTCCCATCGTGGGACCGTCGCAGCGCGGGCTTCCCACGATGACGTTCTTCAAACGCTCCGTCAGCGCACGCTGCACGTCGTCCAGATACGCGCGCGGCACGATCGCGCGCCGGATACACGTGCACCGTTGGCCGGCTTTCGTCGTAATTTCTCGGACGATCTCCTTGACGAAGAGCTCGAACTCCGGCGCTCCCGGCCCGGCGTCGGGAGCGAGGATCGCTGCGTTGAGCGAGTCGCGCTCCGCGACGAATCGCACCGCGTTCTCGCGTATGGCGGGCACGCCTTGCAGGCGCGTCGACGTGGCGCGCGATCCCGTGAACGACACCACGTCCTGTCCCGTCAACCGTTCGAGGGTATCACCCAATCCGCCGGCAACGAACTGCGCGCTGCCTTCGGGAAGGATGCCGGACCGCACGATCTCTTCGAAGACGGCGTGCGCGACGTATGCGGACGGCGTCGCCGGTTTCGCAACGATCGGTACGCCTGCGATGATCGCGGGAGCAAGCTTTTCGAGCATGCCCCAACACGGGAAATTGTACGCATTGATGTGGATTGCAACGCCGTGCAACGGCGTCATGACGTGGCGCGCGAAGAACGTGCCGCCCTTTGAGAGCGGCTCGAGCGCACCGTCGAGCGCGACGTGCGCGTTCGGCAGTTCGCGGCGTCCCTTCGAAGCAAACGAAAACAGCGTCATGATGCCACCGTCGATGTCGACGAAGCAATCCTTCTGCGTCGCTCCGGTATCGAACGACAGCTCGTAGAGGCGCTGTTTGTGCTCGGAGAGATGGAGTGCGAGCCGCTTCACGAGGTCCGCCCGCTCGTGGAAGGTCATCCGGCGCAGCGTCGCGCCGCCTACCGTGCGTGCGTAGTCGAGCATGGCTTGGAAATCGACTCCGTCGCTCGACACGCGCGTTACGACGCGCCCGTCGATTGCAGAGCGCACGTCGACGAACCCCGCTTGTGCTTCGAACCAACGACCGCAGACGTAGCTGCGCAGTATCTCTTCCACTTCTCCGCTCCCTACCACATGGTAGGTTTCCTTCATCTTATCCCGCAAGGCGAGGGCCCGTCAACGCCGCTCGTACGAGTTCGGCCACGCGTGCGTCGAATCCGTGTTCGGCACAAATACGAAACGCTACGCCACCCGAAGAAGGATAGCGGGAGGCGGCCGAGACGTCGTCGCAATTCACTATCCATGACGGCAAGAGCCCGGTCGAAACGTCTCGAGCTTTCGAGCGAGCAGCTCGTGATGCTTCTGCGCAACATGTTGCTGCAGCGAGCCGTAGACACGCGCGGCTTCCAATTGAATCGGCAGGGAAAAATCGGCATCGCCATGGGCTCCGAAGGCCACGAAGCAGTACAGGCCGGCGTGGGCATGGCGTTCGTTCGCGGAAAGGACCTGCTCTATCCGTATTATCGAAACACGGGAATCGTCTTAGCCTGCGGATTCTCGCTCGCCGATCTCTTTCGGTCGCAGTTCGCACGCGCGACCGACACGACCGGCGGGCGCTCGATCATCAATCACATCACCGCCAAATCGAAGGGCATCGCCTCGATTTCGTCGATCATCGCGTCGCAGTGCACGCACGCGGTCGGCGCTGCGTTCGCGCTGAAGTACCGCCGCGAGAGCGACCGTGCCGTGCTCTGCACGTTCGGCGAAGGCGCAACGAGCGAAGGCGAGTGGCACGAAGCGGTCAACTTCGCAGCGATCCATCGCGTGCCGGTCATCTTTGTGTGCGAGAACAACCAGTGGGCGATCTCGACGCCCGCGAGCAAGCAGATGGCCAATCCCAGCGTCGCAGAACGCGCGCCGGGATACGGATTCGAGGGCGTTCGAGTCGACGGCTTCGATCCCGTCGCCGTCTACGCGGCGGTACGGCGCGCTCGCGAGAAGGCCGTCGGCGGCGGTGGCCCGACGCTCGTGGAGGCGACGTGCTATCGCTTCCTCTCGCACACGACAGACGACGACGAACGCACGTACCGCACGCGCGAAGAAGTCGCGCAAGAGCGAATGAAGGATCCGGTTCCGCGCTTCGAGCGGCGGCTCGTCGAGCAAGGTGTTCTGAGCGCCGAGCATATAGAGACGATGCGCGCGGAGATCGCGCGGCTCGTCAACGAGACGACGGACGCCGTCGAGGACGAGCCCTTGCCGGCCCCCGAGACGCTCTACACGCAGGTCTACGCTGGTCCGACGGAACCCTGGGCTTAGCATCGTCGGATCGCTTACGCATACCCCCGGATACCTTACGCTATGGTCTTAGGCAGCAAGCTCCGCCGCCGGCAGAACGTGAAGCGGCGGCCGGTTCGTGGTCTTACTGGCCGCCCGGGTTTGTGATGAGCGAACCACCCACGACGGGGATTGAAACAGCACCATCTCCCAACGCACTGCCTCCTGCGAGCGCTCGGCCGGTGAACGTTGTGGCGTTTATCGTGATAGATGAATAGGCGAGGACGTTCCCATAGAACGTCGCGCCACCAAGCGTTGCCGAACTGCCGACTTGCCAATAGATGTTGCAGGGGCTCGCGCCATTGGTCAGGATCACGTTACCGCCGGCCGCGCCGTCGAGCACGGTCGTGAGTGAGGACGCGATCTGGAAGATGAAGACACTCTGCGGGTTGCCGCCGCCGTTAAGCGTGAGGTTTCCCGATTGAATCAACAGCGATGACGTCGACTTGTAGACGCCCGCCGTAAGGGTTCGCCCGCCGATGTCCCCGGCGACGGTGGTCGCCCCTGGCTTTCCCGCGGCGGCGTTAAACGCGGTGGTCAAAGCGCCTTGGGCAGCTTGTGGTACGGCGGTGGTAGGATTATACCCGACCGCGTATATGGCGTTCGTCCCGTCCGTATCCGTTCCCGGCGGGTAGAATCCCGTCACCGAACTGCCCGGCCACACGCCGATGAGGTCATCATTGATGCCGCCGGTGAGCGCGCCGGGGGCGTACGTAACGAGCGTATTGCCGACATTTGAGACGGTTGCACCGGCCAGAATCGCGAAAGGCGCGAGTGCTGGTCCGAGCACGATCGCCGCGGCGCCCTGCCTGCACGTCGACGCCCCGACGGGGCCCGGTCCTGGCGGCCCAGTGAAAGCCGGCACGGTGCAATTCCCGCATCCGCACGCGGCGAGAGACGCGAGGGTTACAAGCGCGACGAGCCGCCGGACGTGGAGGAAGTACGGAGCGTTGAGCATGGTTATGGTCCTTTCGACCGTTTAAAACCTCACGCCGAGGCCGACGTATGGACCGGCATGCGTCTGTCCGATTGGCGCGTTCTGCCTCGCTACGTATTGATCGTTACCGAAACCGCCATAGATATATACTGGCGAATGTCGGAACGTGAGCGTGAGGCCGATATCGTACTTCATGATTTGGTACTGCTGTCGGTAGATATTCCCTAAGTTCGAACTCCCCGGGCTCGTCACCGTGTAGTTGCCGCTTGCGGTCGGATAGTAGAACGCCGAGCCGAAGATGCTGACCCCCGACCGCAGATCGGGCAGCTTTTCAATTCCGACGCCGAGAGCGTTCAGACTGGGATACCCGTAATTGTCGGCCGTGTGGAGGTACCCCACTCCGATATAGATCCGTGGAGCCGCGACTCGATACTCCAAGCGCGCATCTACGGTGCTTTGTCTCGCCAAGAACACAGGCGTGAACGCAGTGCCACCGTCGATGGTTGCGAACTGCGTATAGTGGTTGCCAATCCTGTCGACGAGGTTATCGCTTGTGACATATGCGTCTTCACGGAAGTCGAGTTTCAGTGCGAACCGTGAACCACTTGGTGCATACGCTGCGCTGATCACGTACGATTCGGGGCAGTATCCACCGGCCGTGAACTCATTGTAATTCCTGGACTCCGAGAACGCGCCCTGAATGAAACCATCGTACGATCGTTGCACCGGCGCAGGTGTTGGCGGCGGCGGGGGTGGCGGCGTCGGCGGGATGTAACGGACGACCACGATGTGGCGGTCCGGAACCAACTGTACGTACGCTCCCATGCCTTCCGAAATAACGCGCACGGGAACGAGAACGATCCCGTGGTACATGATCGGCGGAACGTCCAGCGGACGTGTCTCGCCGTTGATCACGACCTCAGGCTTACCGACCGTCACCTTGACGTCGGCGCCAGCTTTGCTGACGTCGACGGTTCTGGTGGCAGCGTCGTAGCTCACGGTCGCGCCCATCTGCTCGAACATCGAACGCAATGGAATCAGGATCGTGTTGCCGCGAACGAGCGCGGAGAGCACGCGATCCTGCTTCAGAACGTCGGGCTTCGAGTAGACGTGATGGTCGTTATAGAGTATGGGTATTTGCCCCGACGGCGGAGAGCCGAAGTTGGGCGGCGGTGCCTGATCCGAGGCCTGCGCGAGCGCATTGGGTCCAATGTTGCCATGCGTTGCAGAGGCCGACGGAGCAGCGACCGCGTTGAGTCCGAGACCGGCTGCGAGCAGCGCGGTGAGGACCCC
>VFSW01010189.1_pt1 | contig 13344 bp, 12 predicted proteins | sample 5358111 | NCBI WGS metagenome assembly VFSW01 (sample SAMN11554181, study PRJNA540505) | mine drainage metagenome | isolation source: sediment from site ElyBrook_90M | place: USA: Ely Copper Mine, Vershire, VT | collected 2017 | reverse complement strand
AAGCTCTGCATGAGGGTCGCCAGCACGTTTTTCTTGCGCACCATGCCGCCGTAGAAGAGCGCGAGCCCGGGAATGGTCATCATCAGCACCAGCGCGGTCGAGGTGAGCATCCACGCCGTATCGCCGGCGCTGATCTTCTCGGCATCCACCATCAGCGGCGCGGTGGGCGCCGTCGATGCGGATGGCGCGGCGGATGCAGGCGCGGCGGAAGCGGCCGCAGGGGATGCCGCCGCACCGGCGTCCTGCGCGCGGGCACCCTGCGCCGGCGCAAGGCCGAGCACCAGGACGAGCAGGCTCAAGCAGATCGATCGGTACAACATGTGCATCAGTTGAAAATCTCCCGTGAAACCCTACAACGCACCGGCATCGGATTCGCCCGTCCGGATACGCAGAACCTGAGTCAAATCGAAGACGAAAATCTTGCCATCGCCCACCTTGCCGGTGTAGGCGCTTTGCACGAGGACCTCGATCACCCGCTCGACCAGCGAATTATCCACCGCGATCTCGATTTTCGCCTTGGGCACGAACTCCACTGCGTACTCCGCACCGCGATAGATCTCCGTATGCCCCCGTTGCCGACCGAAGCCGCGCACCTCGGTGACCGTCATGCCCTGCACCCCAACCTCGCCGACGGCACGACGCACGTCCTCAAGCTTGTAGGGCCGAATAATGGCGGTAATCAGCTTCATCGCCCACATCCCTTCGCAACCCGGGTGTCGGGCCGCTGGCGCCACCCTAAGCACCGCCCGTGCCAGCGGATGAGACTTCCATCCGAACAGTGCCTTACGGCCGGTACCCCATCACGAGCGCCCGCTGCGGCGCACTTTTTTGATGCCTCCGACCGAACGACGCACCATTTTGGCGCAGAACCGCAAGCGCCAGCGGATCATTTCAGGGTCAGTTCCAGGCGTACCGTTCCGTCCTTGGCGGCCGCCTTGTCATTGGCCACCAGGAAGACCCGGCCGGGATCGATGCCGGTACCGGTAAGCAGCCCCTGCTGCACCGCGGCCGCCCGCTGTTCCCCGAGTGCGCGCAACTCCGCGGCACCGATCGGCAGGTGAGCACGAATCGCCTGCGTCAGAAAGGCGAGCTTCGCGGCGCTCGCCGCCGCCGGGTCGGCCGGCGTCGGTGGGGTTTGCGGATAGGCCACTGGGTGACCAAACTCCTGCGCGTACACCCGGCTCAGCACCGCGAGTTGCGCCGCCGGGTCAAGGGCCGCATATCCCGGCACCTGCGCGGCCGCGGCCGGCGAACGAGCGCCCACGGCACCCTTCGATGGCGCCGCCAGCGCCGCCGCGACGCGCGCCGCGAAAGCCGCATCCCGCAGGGCCGGTTCATCGAGCGCCGGCACCACCCCGATCGGCACATCGATGTTCAGCTGCGGGCGATCCGCCAGCGCCTTGGCCCCCGCGGCGATCTTGCTCAGTGCCGCGGCGTCGGGGACCGCCGAGCCCGGCCGAAAATCGACGAATTGCAGATCGGCACCGCCACCGAACAGCGAGCCCAGGAGGGCGAATGGTGCGCTGACCGCCTTTTCGAGGATGTTCAGCAGCACCTTCCAGATGATCGGCCCCAACTTGAAGCTGGGGTCATCCAGAGTCCCGGCCACTGGAATGTTCAGATCGATCACGCCCTGCCGATCCTTGAGCAGCGCCACGGCGAGTTTCACCGGCAATGACACCGCATCCTTGCTGGGCGTCTTGCGGCCGAACTCGAGTTGTTCGATGCGGATGTGATGCTGGGCGTCGAGCTTGCGCCCCTCGACCTGATAGTGCATCTGCGCGGTGAGCTTGCCCTTGCTGATGTCGTAGCCGGCGAACTTGCCGGAGTACGGGTTGAAAATGGTCAGCTCGATGTTGCGAAAGTCGAGCGTCAGATCGGTATACAAAGCGGCGCTCAGCACATTCGCCTCGCCAGCGATGGTCACCGGCGAGAATTGATCCACCGCGCCGTGCAGGTCCACCCGCGCCCGCGCCGCCGGATCCGACGACAGCCCGGTGATGCTCCCCTCGAGCGCTTGGATGCCGGCCGAGAAATTCGGCTGCACCGTCAGGTCCGAGAAATTCACGCTGCCCTGGTGAACCACCACCTGCTTGATCGAAATCGGCATTCCCGGGGCGCTGGGCTGGACAGGCGGGGCGCGCGGCGCCCGACCCGCCTTGGTCGCCCGCGAGGAATGGGCGCTGCGGGCCGGCGAGGCGCGGGCCGCCGCCGCGGCTGTCGCAGGTGCGGCGGTCAGGGGAGCGGCGGTCACGGGAGCGGCCGCCGTGCCCCCCGTCGATGGCGCGGTCAACACCCGCTTCACGTTCAAACTCTGATCGGCCTCGATGATGACTCGGGCGTAGGGTTTGCGCGCCACGATGCGCGCGATGCGCAGCGCATCGGGCCCCTGCTGATAATCCAGCCCCTGCACCTCCAGGCGCTCCCAATTGATGAAGTCATCGTGCAATGCATCGTCGACGGTATGCCAATGATTCACCCCGACCCGCCCGGCGATCTGCAGTCGCGGCTTGCCGGACACCGCCCCGTAATGCACGGTGGTGCTGGCGTCGAGCAGGCCGCTCTTCAGCGTCATGCCGGTCACTCGGGCGATATATGGCTGCGCCGCGGCCAGATCCACACCCGCGGCCTGCACCGTCAGATCGGCGACGGTGGGCTGCGGGGTGACGGCGCCGCTCACGCCGACATGCCCGGACCCGTTGACCTGCACGTCCAGTTGCACCTGCAAGGGACGCCCGAGATCCAGGCTTGCGCCGCTCACCGTCAGGTTCAAGGGCGCGAGATTCATGACCACCGCCGGTTGCATGGCCCGGTCCGTGGCACTGACCGCCGCATTGCGCACCGTGAAGGTGGCGAGGTTCACCCGCCATGGCGGCGCGGCAGGGGACGGAGGCGTGGCGGACGGCGGCGTGGCGGACGGCGGTGCGGCAGGGGATGGTGCGGGCGCGGCAGGGGCGGAGGGTGCCGCGGAGCGTACCGGCGAGGCGCCCAGCTGCGCCAGATTCAATGAATGATCGGGCTGCAGCCAGGCAAGCACCTTCAAGCCCTCGAGATCCAGCGCCTCGACGCTCACCTGACGCTCGCGCAGGTTCACGGCGGCGCCGGACACCGTCAAGGCCGGCAGTTCGATCCAGTCGGCGTCGGCGCCACGCGGACGAATCGCGAGCCCGCTGAGGCGGGCCGCGGGCATCTCCAGCCGCAGGTCCGGCCCACCGGTCAGCGTCAGGCGATAATGCGCCTCGAGATCGAGGGCGCCGGAATTGACCACGAAATTCACGCGATCCTGCACATAGGCCCACAGCGTGCTCGCCTGCAGCCTGCCGATACGCACCTCACCCTCCGAGGCCAGCGGCTGCAAGCCCAGGTGGCCGTGCCAGTCCAGCCTTTCGCCGCGCGCGGTGGCGGCGGAGAGGGTGAATTCACCGCCGGCGGCGCCGCTGCTGAAATCACGCAGGTCCAGGTCGATCGGCTCCAGGCGCAGATTGAACGCCTCGGGGCGGCTGCGGTCCTCGTAGCTGGCCGCGCCCCGCGTGACCTTGAGCACGCCGATCCTCAGGCGCGGCAGCGGCGCGCCGTTTTGCGGCGCGGGGGATTTGCTTCGCGGCACCAACGCGGCCAGGTTGAGGCGTCCATCGGGCGCCACCCGGGCATCGACCCGCGGGGCGTCCAGATCGATTTGCGCCAGGGTGAACGCCCCGTGCCAGAGCGACGACCACTCGAGATCGACGAACAGGCGCTCGAAACCGAGCAGGGTCTGCCCGCCGGCGCCCGGCAGGGAAAAATCCTTCACCTGCACCTGCAGCAGAAAGGGATTGACGCGGATCTCACCCACCCGCGGCGTCAACCCGAGCGCGCTTTGCATGTGGGCGATGAGTTCGGAGCGCAAGACCCGCGGGGCCACCACGAAGCCGAGCAGCGCATACAGCAGCAGCGCCCCAGCCACGCCCAGCACGACGCGCAGCGCCGTGGATTTCAGCCGTAAAAACACAGACATCCCGCCTCTGACCGCCCTGAGCGGTCCGATTAGTCTAGCAAACCCGTCTCAGCGCTTATTGCGCTGGATGAGTCTTTTTCGTTTGCGCGCCTGCCGCGGAGTGAGGACGTTACGGCGCCCGGCGTATGGATTCTCATCCCCGCGGAAGGCAACCCGTATGGGGGTGCCGAACAACTCGAACGCCTCCCGGTACAAGTTCACCAGGTAGCGCCGATAGGCGTCGGGCACGTGATCGGTCTGGTTGCCGTGAATGACGATCACCGGCGGGTTGCGCCCGCCTTGATGGGCGTAGCGCAGCTTGATGCGCCGGCCGCTCACCAGCGGCGGCGGATGGCTGACCACCGCCGCCTCGAGGATGCGCGTCAACTCCGTGGCGCCGAGCTCGCGCATCGCCGCCCCGTAAACGCGCTGCACGGTGGCGAGCAGCTCGCCGACGCCGCTGCCGTGGCGCGCCGAAATGAAATGCAGGGGCGCGAAATCCGCGAATTTCAGCCGCTGCTCGATCTGGCCGCGGATCAAGTCGCGCTGCTCCGGCGGGATGTTGTCCCATTTGTTGATGGCGAGCACCACCGCGCGACCCTCCTCGATCACGGTGCCGAGCAGGCTCGCGTCCTGCTCGGCCACGGTGTCGTGCGCATCCATCACCACCACCACCACATGCGCGCTTTCGATCGCCTGCAGGGTCTTGATGACGCTGAACTTCTCCACCGCCTCCTCGACCCGCGCGCGGCGGCGCACCCCGGCGGTGTCGATCAAGGTGTACCGCTGTCCGTCGCGCTCGAAGGGCACCATCACGGCATCGCGGGTGGTTCCGGGCCGGTCGAAGGTCACCATGCGATTCTCACCGAGCAGCCGGTTGATGAGCGTGCTCTTGCCGACATTCGGCCGGCCGATCACCGCCACTTTGATGCCGAGCATCTCGGCGCCATCCGCCGGGTCCGGAGTCAGCCCCGCGAGCACGATCTCCAGCAGATCCCGCACCCCCTGGTCGTGGGCGGCCGCGATCGGGTGCGGCTCGCCCAGCCCGAGCTGGTGGAAATCCGCGACCGCCACATCCTCATCGAAGCCCTCTGTTTTGTTGACGGCCAGCCACAGGGGCTTGCCGCTGCGGCGTGCAAGCTGCGCCACGAACCGGTCCTGGGGTGTCGCGCCGGCCCGCCCGTCGACCAGCACGATCAGCCGGTCGGCTTCGGCAATCGCCCGTTCGGTTTGTTCCACCATCAGCCGTTCGACGTCGGCGGCATGCTCCACCAACCCGCCGGTGTCGATCACGATGCAGGGCACCTCGGTGCGGCGCGCGAAGCCGTATTGCCGATCGCGCGTCAATCCGGGCAGATCGGCCACCAATGCATCGCGTGTGCCCGTGAGCGCGTTGAATAGGGTCGACTTGCCCACATTCGGCCGGCCGATCAGTGCGACGACGGGCAGCACGGCCGGCGCTCAGGGTTGCGCGTCGGGCGGAGTGGCGGGCGGCGCGGCGGCGTGCGCGGGGCGGGGATTGGCTCGAAACGCGGCCAGCACACCGCCGTCGGTGAGCACCACCACGGTGTCGTCGGTCACCGCGAACGGGTTGCTGATGCGCTGCTTCTTGATCACCAGCTGCCGGGCCACCAAATTGCCCGTGGTCTTGTCCAGCCAGTGCAAATACCCCTGGAAGTCGCCGACCACCAGGGCCGTGCGGGTCAGGGAGGGCACGGTCAGGCCGCGCATGCGCAGTTTCTTGTTGCGCCACACCTCCGAGCCGTCGCGCTGGCGCATCGCCACCACCTCGCCGTCGGCCTGGGTCACGTACAGATTTTCCTCATCGACCGCGAGGCCGCGGTAGCTCGACATGTCGTGCGCCCACCAGATCTGGCCGGAGTCGAGCGCCAACATGGCGGTGCGGCCCTGGAAGCTCGCCACGAACACATCCTGGCCCACGACCCGCACCGCCGAGTCGATGTCGATCAGGCGCTCGAGTTCGGTACGTCCGTGCGGCGCGGCGATGGCCGAGTCCCATACGGTGTCGCCGGTGGTCAGGGACACCGCCATGACCTTGCCGTTGTCGAACCCGCACACGGCAACGTCCTTGGCGATCACCGGAATGCCGGTGCCACGCAGGCTCAGCCGCGGCACCTGCTGCTCGGCGGACCACAGCTCCTTGCCCGAGTCGGCGGCCAGTCCGCGCAGCCGGCCGTCGACCGAACGCACCACCACCACCTTCTCGCCGATGGCCGGCGTGGACAGCAGTTCGGAGTTGAGGTTGACCCGCCAGCGCTCGTGGCCGCTCTTGGCGTCGAATGCGAGCACCGTGCCCTTGCTGGTGCCGAGCACCACCATGCCGAAGGCCGCCGCCGGCCCCGCCGAGAGCGGCAGCTTGGTCTTCTTCACCCAGACATTGCGGCCGGTTTCCAGGGAGACGCCCACCACCTCGCCCTGATGAGTGGCGGCAAAGACCAGGCCCTCATCGATCGCCGGCCCGAGCCCCAGGCGCAGCACCATCTGCTTCTTGCCGCCGGGAAGCTTGTCGCCCCACAGCCGCGCCACCGGCAGGGTCTGCGGGAAGGGCACGAGCAACGCCGGCGGCTCGGCATCCTTGTCCTTGTCGCAGGCACTCACCAGCAACAGCGCCGCGGCGCCCAGGGCCAGCCAGATGCGCATCAGGGGGCGGCCTTGGGGGCGGTGCCGGAGGCCGGCGCGGCGCCCAGATCCGCGAGCTTCAAGTCGAGCAAGGCGGTGTCGATGCCGCTCTTGTCGGCGCTGCCCAGCGCCGCCTGGTACTCGGCTCGCGCGCCCTCGACATCGTGCTTGGCGTACAGCGCATCGCCACGCACCTCGTGGTCGAGGGCCGCGAAGGCACCTGCACCACTGGCGGGCAGCGTGCTCAGCGCCGCATCCGGCTTGCCGAGATCGATCAGCACGCGCGCCAGGCGCAGCGCCGCGATGCGCCGCAGGTCCTCATCCGTTGAGCCGTTCATTACCTCCGTGAGGGGCGCCACCGCCTGATCCAGTTTGCCCTCATCGACCGCCAGCCGGGCGAGGGTCATGCGCGCCTGATCCGCGTAGGGCGAGTGCGGAAATTCCTTGATCAGCCCCGCGGCCAGGTCGCGTGCGTGACCGCCATCATTGCCCTGCAGGGCGGCGGTCAGCATCCCGAAGTCGGTGGCGGCGCGCAGTGCGCGGCCGTTGCGGTAATTCTCGTAGTACCGGTACCCGGAGAGCAGCGCCACCCCGAGCACCGCGCCGGCGGCCAGCCAGGCGCCGTTCGCCCGGAACCAGCCCTTGACGGCCTCGAGTTGTTCCTCGTCGGTCAAATATTCTTCAGCCATTGCTACTCCGCTACCCTCATGCCCTTCAAACCCAGCAAGCCCGCCAGCCGTTCGCCGATGCCGTCCAGGGGACATTCCACCTGCGCCCCCTCACCCCGCAGGTCCTTGAGCGCCACCATACCGCGCGCCAACTCCTCGTCGCCGAGAATCAACGCGTACCGCGCCTCGCTTTTGTCCGCGCGCTTGAACTGCGCCTTGAAGCTGCCGCCGCCGAGATTGATTTGCAGCCGAAGATCCGGCCACGCCTCGCGCAGCCCCTCGGCCAGCGCGAAGCCGGCGGTCGTGGTGTTCTCCCCGGCCATCACCAGATACGCCTGCGGCCGCTCGCGCGCCGCCGCGAGACCCTGGGCCTCTAGCAGCATCACGATGCGCTCCTGACCCATGGCCCAGCCGATTCCCGGCGTTGCCGCGCCGCCGAGTTGCGCCACCAGTCCGTCGTAGCGGCCGCCCGCGCAGACGGTGCTCTGCGCGCCGAGCGCGTCGGTGGTCCACTCGAACACGGTGCTGGTGTAATAGTCGAGTCCGCGCACCAGATGAGGCTCGACATGATACTCGATCCCGGCGCTTTTCAGGTGGGCGCACAACGACTCGAAGTGCGCGCGCGACTCCGCGTCCAGGCATTCGAGCAACCGGGGCGCGCCGGCGACGATGCGCCGGGTGTCCGGATGCTTGCTGTCGAGGATGCGCAGCGGATTGCCGTGCAGCCGCCGCCGGCTGTCCTCGTCGAGGGCCGCTTCATGGGCGCCGAAGTACTCGACCAGCCGCTCGCGGTAGGCGGCGCGTGCCGCCGGCGTGCCGAGCGAATTGACCAGCAGCTTCAGCCGGGTCAGCCCCAGCCGGCGCAGCAGCCGCGCCGACAGCAGGATCATCTCCGCATCGACGTCCGGACCCTCGAAGCCGAAGGCCTCGGCATCGATCTGATGAAATTGGCGGTAGCGCCCCGCCTGCGGGCGCTCGCGCCGGAACATGGGCCCCATGCACCACACCCGCAACCTTCCCTCGCGCAGCAATCCATTGGAGATCACCGCGCGCGCGATGCCGGCGGTGGCCTCCGGACGCAGGGTGATGTGATCCTCGCCCTGATCGACGAAGCTGAACATCTCCTTCTCGACGATGTCGGTGAAGTCGCCGATGGAACGCTTGAACAACGGCGTCTGCTCGATCACCGGCACGCGGAACTCCTCGTACCCGTAGGCGGCGAACACCTCGCGGGTGACGCGCTCGAGATGCTGCCAGGCGCCGATCTGTGCCGGCAGGATGTCGTGCACGCCGCGCAGCGGTTCGATGATTTTGCTCACGGGGGGCCCATCAACCGCGCGAGCGGGCGCGCGAGGCCAGCGTACCGCGGCCGTCGGCGCGCAGCACCGCATCCGCGCCGGCATCGAAACGCGCCGTGTCGCCGGCGAGAAATTGCGGGCCGATGGCGACCGCATGCTGGTTGATCTCGATCTGCACGCCGCTCGCGAAGCCGAGATGCACGCGCAGAGGCGCTTCGCCGGCGAGGCTCTTGACGCTGTTGGCCCGCCCCAGACCCGAGAACAGCAGACGCCCCGAGGCATCGTGCACGTCGACCCAGGAGTCGGCCGAGAAGCTCAGACGCAGCTGCGCGTGGCCGGCCCCCGGCGGACGCCGATCGGCCGCGACCGAGGCGCCGTCCGACTCAACCCTGCCGGCCGGCGGCGGCGCGGCGGCGGCCTCGGGCGCGCCGTTCGCGGCATCCGCCGGATCGGGCGCCCCGGCGCCCGCCGTGCGCAGATCCGCCGACAGTTTCGCAGCCGCCGCGGCGGCGGGCGGCGGCGCCACCGCCGATCGCGGTGCCTGCCAGGGCCGCAGCCAGACCAGGGCGATCAGCACCGCGATGAGCAGGCAGAAGCCGGCGACCGCGCGCCAGGGGATCACCGGCGCCGCCGGCACGGCCGGGCGCACCTTGATGTCGCAGGATGCGCTCTCGGGCACCACGGGGGGCGGCACCTGCAAGCCGACCAGCAACTGCGCCGCGGGCAGGTCGAGCAGCGCGGCGTAATTCTTCAGATGCCCCTTGATGTACACCACCGGCCCGAGGCGCGCATGGTCGCCGGCCTCCAGCGCCTCGATGACCCAGGGATCCAGATGCAGCTGATCGGCGGCCTTCTGCACGCTCATGCCGCGGCGCAGCCGTTCGGCCTGCAGACGCTCGCCCGGCGCCGGCGGCCCGCCCTGGGGCAGCGTGCTCATCGATCGATGCCCGAACGCAGCAACTGCGCCTGTTCGGAATTCGGGAACTCGACCTGGATGCGACGCGCGAAGTTGGCCGCCGCGGCGGCATCCTGCGCCCTGCGTTCGACGCGCACCGCCAGCCACAACAGCTCCGGGGTCGGCGGGTTAACCGCCAGATCGCGCTGGATGGTGGCGCGCGCCTCGGCCGTATCACCGCGCTCCAGGTCGATGTTGGCCAGCTGCAGCAGCGCCTCGGGCATGTTCGGCCGAATGGCGAGCGCGCGCTGGAAGTAGCGTTCCGAATCCACCAGATCACCGGAGCTGTGGATGCACACCCCGGCGTTCACCAACGCCACCTCCGGCGTCTGGTACAGCGGATTGGACGCCACCTGCATGAACAGCTTCTCGCCGCTCGCGGCGTGGCCGGTGCGGCAGAGGAAGCCGGCGTAATAATTCTGCACCTCCGGATCGTCCTTGCCGATGCGCGCCGCGGTCGCATAGGCGTGCTCCGCCTTCGCCATGTCGTTCAGACGCTCATACACCACGCCGGCGGTCTCCTGCACCTGGGCGTTGTTCGCGTCCTCCTTCAGGGCCCGCTCGATGGTGTCGCGCGCGGCGGCCAGCTTGCCGATCTTCAGAAACTCGATCGACAGCTGCATGTTGATGATGGCGGCCTGTTTGGGATTCTTGCGCACCGGCTCCGCCGGCAGCGGGTTGGGTGGCGCGGGCGGACTGTGCGAACAGGCCGCCAGTGCCCCACAGGCGAGCGCCGCCAGCAGCACGGCCGGCCGGGCGCGACCACGCGCTCCATCCCCTGCGGCCCGCGGCACGCCGGACGCCCTCATGCCTGCACCGCGGCGCGGGGCCCCGCCAACCGGTCCCCGAGGCGCACCAGGGTGCGGTCGTTCACCCGCCCGGCGAGCTGCCCGCAGGCGGCGTCGATGTCCCCGCCCCGGGTGCGGCGGATGGTGGCGATCACCCCCTGTTCGTTGAGCAGGTCGCGAAAGCGCAGGATCACCGCATCCGGCGAGCGCCGGTAGCGGGTGCCCGGAAAGACGTTGAAGGGGATGAGATTGAGCTTGGCGGGCCGGCCGCGCAGCCGGCGCGCGAGCTCGCGCGCATGCTCGGGCTGGTCATTGACCCCGTCCAGCATCACGTACTCGAAGGTGACGCTACGCCCGTTCTGCCGTTCGATGTAGTGCCAGCAGGCCGCCAGCAGCTCAGCGATCGGATGCCGGCGGTTGATCGGCACCAACTCATCGCGCAGCGCATCGTTGGGCGCGTGCAGCGACACCGCCAGCGCGACATTGCACTCCTCGGCGAGCTTGTAGATCTGCGGCACGAGGCCGGAGGTGCTGAGCGTGACCCGCCGGCGCGACAGGTCGTAGCCCAGGTCGTCGGTGAAAATACGCATGGCGGGCAGCACGTTGCGATAGTTCGCCAGCGGCTCGCCCATGCCCATCAACACCACGTTGGTGATGGCGCGCGGCCCCTGCCCGCGAGGCTGCCCGTCGGCAAGCTCGCGCTGCGCGAGCCACACCTGGCCGACGATCTCGGCCACGCTCAGATTGCGGTTGAAACCCTGCTGCGCGGTGGAGCAGAAGGAGCAGTCCATGGTGCAGCCGACCTGGCTGGAGATGCACAGCGTGCCGCGGTCCGCCTCCGGGATGTACACCGTCTCGATCCCCTGGACCTGATCCATGCGCAGCATCCACTTGCGCGTGCCGTCCGCCGAGCGCTGCTCGGTGACGATTTGCGGCACGGTGATCTGCGCCACGCGCTCGAGGTCGGCGCGAAAATCCCGCGCCAGATCCGTCATGGCGCCGAAGTCCGCCACCCCGTGCCGGTAGATCCACTTCATCAACTGACGCGCACGGAAGGGCTTGGCGCCGAGCGCCTGCGCGACGAACGCCTCGAGCTGCGCACGCGGCAGCCCCAGAAGATTCACGCGATCGGCGCACACCAGTTTCATCTCCTCATCGCAGCGACGCACGGCCCACGGCCCGCGCCCCGTACGCTAGCGCGTCCGCGGACAGAGCTCAATTTGCCGGAAGAAATACCCGATCTCCTGCGCGGCGGTCTCCGCGGAATCCGATCCGTGCACGATGTTCTCATCGATGCTGGTGGCGAGATCGGCGCGGATGGTGCCCTTGGCGGCCTTCTTCGGGTCGGTGGCGCCCATCACCTCGCGATGCTTGGCGATGGCGCCCTCACCCTCCAGAACCTGGATCATCACCGGACCGGAGGTCATGAAGCGCACCAGGTCCTTGAAGAACGGCCGCTCGCGATGCACCGCATAAAAACCCTCCGCCTCGGCCAGCGACAGATGCATCATGCGCGCCGCCACCACCTTGAGACCGACGGCCTCGAAACGCCGATACACCTCGCCGATGAGATTGCGGCCGACGCCGTCCGGTTTGACGATGGATAAAGTGCGCTCGCTGGGCATGGTGACCTCAAAATTTACGGGGTGATGACGATGGCGTGCACTGCAGCGCAGTGCCGCGCCGGGCAAAGACTTGGGAGTTTACTGGAGAGATGCGCCGCAAGCAATCGCAGCGCAGGCCGAAGTGCCTGTATTGATTGAAGAAGTTTCGGCCGGCCGGGCGCCGGCGCGGTTACACGCTGAAGCTCTCGCCGCAGCCGCACTCACCCTTGGCCTTCGGGTTCTTGAACTTGAACGCCTCATTGAGGCCCTGCTTGACGAAATCGACCTCGGTGCCGTCGATCAGAGGCAGGCTGGCCGGATCGACCACCACCTTCACGCCACGCACCTCGAACACGGCGTCCTCGGGACGAATTTCATCGGCGTAATTGACCACGTAAGCGAAACCCGAGCAGCCGGTCTTCTTGATGCCGAGGCGCAGTCCGATGCCGGCGCCGCGCCGCTGCAGATGCGAACGTACCCGCTCCGCTGCTGATTCGGTCAACACGATGGACATAGGCCGACTTCCTCCACTGATCGAACCTCGAGTGCACTACATAACACGGGTTGACCCGCCTCGCACGGCAACATTGCGCAAATTTCAGAACGCCGTCACGGGCCAGCCGGCCAATGCCGCCGCCCAGGCATCTTCGACCACGAGCAACCGCCCAAGTTTCTCCACCGGCATCTCGAAGCGCTCACGCAACCCCGCCGCACTCTCCGGCAACGCCGCCTGCGCCGGGCGGCCCACCGCCTGCTCGGCCAGCCAGGCACACACGGCGATGGTGTGTGGGCAGCCATGGGCGAGAAAGCGCACCGCCTCGATGCGGGCCGCGGCGCCCACCCGCACGTCGAACTGCACCCAGGTGCCCTGCGCACGGCTGCCGGCGGCCCCGCGCTGCACTCCCGGTCCGCTCAATTCGCCGGCCTGCAGCGCCGTCTCGAAGCAGCGGCGGGTCAGCGCGTTGTAGCGCATCCGCCCGTCGCCGCGAGAATCCCGTCCGGCGCCGCCACGCCGCCGATGCGGCGCAGATGACGCACCGCGCGGCTCACCGCCTCGATGGCCGCCTCGACGTGCGCCTCGGTCGAGGTGCGCCCGAGACTGAAGCGCAGGCTGCTCTCGGCCAGCCGCTCGTCCCGCCCCAGGGCGCGCAGCACATAGGACGGCTCGCCCAGCGCCGAGGTGCAGGCCGAGCCCGCCGACACCGCCAGGTAGGGGCTCACCGCCGCCAGCAGGCTTTCCCCCTCCACCCCCTCGAACGACAGGTTGAGGATCTGCGCCACCGAGTGGGCCGGATCGCCGTTGCGCCATACCCCGCCGAGCCCCTGCAGCCCCGCCCACAGACGCTCCTGCAGGCGGGCGACGCGCTCGGCCTCGGCGGGCTGCGCGGCGGCGGCCAAGGCGAAGGCCGCGCACATGC
>VFSW01010188.1_pt1 | contig 13345 bp, 14 predicted proteins | sample 5358111 | NCBI WGS metagenome assembly VFSW01 (sample SAMN11554181, study PRJNA540505) | mine drainage metagenome | isolation source: sediment from site ElyBrook_90M | place: USA: Ely Copper Mine, Vershire, VT | collected 2017 | reverse complement strand
TTGCCGAGCCGATCGCCATGCGGGCAATCCAGTTCTCTTTGTTTGCTAAGGCACTGCTCGGACAAGAGGCCGCCGAGCAAGTCATGTTGCGGGCCACAAGGATTCTCAAACAATCCGACAACGGATGACCGCGCAGCTACCGAACAAGATCACCTCCGTAGAGCCACGACCCATGCAACAGCAGCTCCGACGGCGGGAGTTGGGCACGCAGCCCTTACACAGCAAACCTGAACGCTGCGCCGTGGCGGACACAGTGGCCGGCGGTGGGCGACGCGAAGTGGGTGCCGACCATGAGGATCGGCTGGCCAGCCATTCGTCGAGGAGGGGTGAACGGGTAATCAGGTCGCGATCACACGTAAAATGGGGATGCCCAAACCCTATGGTGGAGAGAATATAAAAATGAGCGCGATCATCTCCAAGTGTGGCTCCTACCGCTATCGGCTTGAGCGTCGAATTGGATCTGGATCGAGAACCTGCGTCTTCATCATGCTGAACCCTTCTAAGGCAGACGCGACGATTGACGATCCCACGATTACCCGGTGCATCACCTATGCGAGGTCATGGGGATACGACAAGCTTGTGGTCGGTAACCTGTTCGCGTTCCGAACGACATACCCGACTGAGCTTAAGGTCGCAGCCGATCCTGTCGGTCCCGAAAACAAGAAGCACCTGTCAACGATGTTCCGCGAAGCGGACATCGTTATCGCAGCATGGGGCAACCATGGCGATCATCGAGGACGAGCACAAGAGTTCCATGAGTACACGGCGAAGAACGGCATTGATCTCCATTACCTGAAGCTCACGAAGCAGGGTCATCCATCACACCCCGGCAGATTGGCGGCTGCGCTTCAACCGAAAAGATGGTCCTGAGGCCCACTCGCTAGAGCACGCCGTCCGGCCCGAAATACTGTTTCCAATTCAGCACATCTTCTCCCAACAGCTTCAGCAACATCATCCCCCGCGTCGTGAGCCGCGCGGCGTAGTTGCTGATGGGAACTTCCCGAGGGGAAACGGAGATCATCTCCGCCAGGCCGAATCCTTGCAAGCGAAGGCATATCTGGAGACCGTCCTCGCGGCTGAAGGTATTGCCAGCGGCGTCCTTGCCGGTCAAAGCCGTAGCCATTTGCAGCGACAGTTCCTGCGCGCGTTGGATGAATGTGTTCGGGTGCAGTTTAGGTGGATTTGCGTATGACGGCGATGCCTGCTCGTTCCAGTCTCCATTCTTGTTCATAACCTGATTCAAAATCTTCAGACCGATCAAATCCCGTTCGCCGAGCTTTTCAACGTCCTGAATGAAACTGACGAGGCCGTTGATCCTCGTTTCGCTCGTGATCGACGAAGTGATGACGGTTAGATAACGTCCGCGCTTTTCGTCGTCGAATTCTTCCGTGTCGTATTCGAGCGATAGGCGCGTTGCTGATTGAACTTCGCTGATGTCGGTTCGCATCTTCTCCATAGCGTCCTGCACTTTGACCATGTCTTCAACTAGCTGGCTTACGAACGCTTCGGCACGTTCCTGACGGGCCTTTGCGGACATGGAATTCAGGAATGCAAAAAAGCCGTAGATCGGCGGCGAGACTTTGCCGAGGGCCTTTCCGGCGTCGAGCACCTTCATGATGCCGGACGTAATGCCGTCGCCCTTGGGATACTGCTTATCTATCGCGTCGTAGACGTTATCAATTGCCATGTCGTTCCGTCAGCCTTCTGTGACGCCGGTGGGTCGGTTAACCATCCTAGACCCTAGGCGCAAATTGCGAGGCAACGGAGCGCAGGCGGCCAGCGGCGGAGTGCTAATCCTTCAGATCGAACTCAAGTCTCATTTTCTCGTCGAGTTCTTTCATGATCGCAATATGTGCGTGGAAGTTTCGCGGGGTGCCTCGCGGGACGTGGCTGCTCGCGGCCTCGAAAGGACGGCCGAGGAAGGTATCTTCGCGAATACGATCTTGAAGGATGTCGCTCAATGCCGTCTTTTGCAGGGCTGAACAGGCTCGCTCCAGCGTCGCAATGTTCATGCTGACCAGAGGCGTTATGATGAACCGCTTGTTCCGAGGCCCACGCATCTTTTGGAATCGCGCGTTTAGGTATCCGTTCGTCATCCAGCTTGAGCCGATGTCATCGCGGGTGATGATGAGCGGCATGATCTTCTTGATGCCGCGCAACCATTCGGGAAGCTCATCTTTCGGTCCCTGTGTGATCCTGTTGATCGCCGTGACGAGTTGAGAAACACCGACAGGTCGGTTTGTGCCATCGACGAGTCTCGTATCTAGATATTCCCGAATCAGTTTTCTATCGCACGAGTAACGCACATCGGCACGACATGTGGCGAGCTTCGCCTCAATCAGCACTGCCGTAGAACCACAGATCACAATTGAATCGCAGATGGGTCTCGTGTCTTTACCGGAGAGGTAGTGTGGCTCCGGAAAGCATCTGTTCAGCGCTTTGCTCGCGTAGTTGTCCAAAAGCCAGTTAACATAGCCTTCGAAAACGATTCCCCAGAAGCTGAAGTATTGGAGACGTCGATTCTTCTCCATCGTCCCGGCTACTCGCCATAACGCCCCGCTCTCCAGCTTTGCGACTGCATGTTCGTAATCGATCGCGTAGAGTTTGTCATCGATGCGCAGGTAGGGGTTGTTCTTGAGAAATTCGAAATCGGCATAGCCATGTACTTTTTTGGTATCCGGCAGGTCGCTGAGCCGGCAGCAGACCGTATCGAACATACGGCTCACCTGGTCCTCAGTGAGATTTGTCCGCTTGAACCACGAAATTCCCAAGCTGCCTTCGGGAACATCGCCGAGCTTAGTTTCTTCCCTCTGCAACAGGGCATGCGCTGTAAAGGTGTGAACGAACTTCGTGTACAGATCCAACGGAAAGCCGAACACCTTTTCGAACTCGGCATCCACGTCAAAAAGCCGTTTATTCGCGGGCAGCGAGGGGATGATGATCGTCATATAAATATAGAAACGCAGGAACAGAACGAAAGCATCCGTGATGGAGTCGGTCTCAAATGTCGGAATGAAGTTCGCGACAATTTCAGCCATCGTATCGAGTTCTTCGACGGGGCGGTCTACGGGCACCTTGTGCATCAATTCGCCCGCGGCCAGGAGCAGTTCGCCCAGCGCGTAGTCATGCACTTTACTGCCATCCTCCGGATGCGCCGGGTCAAGACGCATAGCCTCAGACGCCAGGAATCGAACCTGTCCTTGGAAGAAGAGCGGGCGCCCCTGCTTTGCGAATGCTAGGGCGCGCGGTGCCAAGTTCGGGAAGCAGAGAAGGGGTGCCCAGTATTCCGTAGCTTCCTGCGACGCGACCGTGTTCGCGTCCGGTCCGAAGCCGAAGATGATGCTGAATCGAGCGCAAGCGATCAAGATTTCGCTTCGAGGAAACTGCCGAAGAGCGTTCCGGTATTGTTCAATTGTGATTTTCGGTTTGCCCGTCAGCTCAGACCAATTGAGCCAATATCTCATCTCGGGTGGGGACGCCATCGTCCATCTCCTCACAGGCCGCAACACGACTCCCGACTGCGCAGGAGGTTTATTCTTTAATCATGCCACTGATGAGCAAGAAGAAGCAGCCATTCATCATCGACGAGGACCTGAGCGCTGCGCTCAAACCCTATCTCCCCGCTGAATCGCGGACGACAGTGGAGTGCGGCCTGCGGAAGGGTACGCCCGATTTTCCCTTCGTACTCGACCTCTGCCAGCGCGAGAAAGCAATGCTCGTTACAGCCGATATCGAGTTCCCGAAGCACGTTAAGCGTTACCAGCGCTCACACAATGATTGCTGCTGGGGTCTCATGTTGCTGCCGGACGGGGAACTGAATCAAATCGCGTTACTGAGGGACCTCAAGGAAGGCAAGATCAAGCTGAACCATCCGAAGGTTAAGTACTTTAAGTTCGACTTCGCGCGTCACGACAATCTGTTCATCAACCTCCGCGCCAACCCGCCTAAGGTATCGGAGCTTTGCGACTGCGAATGGGATGATGACTAGTAGTTAGCTGCGCCCTGAACTTCGCTTGCGGTCGAACTCGATCACATCTTCGATCGATTCGACGAGAATGATACTTCCTCTCCATTCGCTCCAAAGTCTTCCTCCGCTGGCGTGAGGCGTCGGGCACCCCTCTCCGCTAAATTCCAAATCGTGTAACAAATTGAGTCAATTTTCTCTGTCTCACCTTCAAAGTGAACTTTGGACGGATTCCGGCCATCAAAACCACGAAAGATAAGTCGGCTCGTGGGAAGTCATGCCTGCCTGTAGCCCCTCGGCAATCCGTGACCTAAGCAGCCTCCAGCGCCTCCAGTCTCGACTTAATAAGCTAAAAAGCGTACAACAGAAAAAGATAATTTCCGTGCAACGGGAAAAGCTAAGGGAGCAACATGGCAACACCGTCGGAGAAACTAGCGCAATCCTTGGAGGCTCTTGCCAAACTCCAGAGGACAGGCGGCGGCGTAGCGATTCGCGCAAGGGATATGTCTCGCACACACAGGGAGCGGCTGCTCGCTCAAGGCTTTCTCCAACCGGTTCTAAAGGGCTGGCTCATCCCGAGCCGCCCGGCCGCCGCAACGGGTGAGAGCACGGCCTGGTACGCCTCCTACTGGCAGTTCTGCGCGGTCTACCTCAGAGAGCGTTTCGGAACGCAATGGTGCCTCTCCCCGGAACAATCCCTGTCGCTCCATGCCGGCAGTTGGACAGTGCCTCGCCAACTGATGGTGAGGGCGCCCAAAGCCCGGAATGCCGTCACCAAGCTCCCGCATGGCACTTCCCTCCTCGACCTTCGCTCCTCCTTGCCCGTAGCTGCTGATCGGCAGGTTGTAGACGGTCTGCAGTTCTTCTCGCAGGAGTCCGCCCTCATCGACTGCTCTCCCAACTTCTTCTCACACAATTCGACCGACGTTCGCGCTGTCCTGCTGATGGTCCGCGATGCCTCCGGGCTTCTGACCCGGTTGTTGGCGGGAGGACACACCATCATTGCGGGGCGTCTGGCTGGAGCTTTCCGCAACATCGGGCGCGATCGCATCGCGGACGACATTGTGAAGACGATGACGGCTGCCGGTTATGCGGTTCGGGAAAACGACCCATTCACCGATAGGCCGAACCTCGTCCTCCGCACCCGTGAAACATCCCCGTATGTAACCCGAATACGGCTGCTTTGGCAGAAGATGCGGGAGACGATTATTGAGCGATTCCCCAAAGCGCCGGGGACGCCGCGCAATATAGCGGCCTACTTGAAGCGGGTCAACGAAACCTATGTCACCGACGCTTATCACTCGTTGTCCATCGAAGGCTATCGCGTCACACGCGAGTTGATCGAGCGTGTCCGCACCGGCTCATGGAACCCGGAGGCGAACGAGAGCGACCGGGAGCAGCGGAACGCAATGGCGGCGCGCGGCTACTGGCTGGCGTTCCAGTCCGTGCAGGACGGCATTGGGCGAGTTCTGCGCGGCGATAGTCCGGGGCAGGTCGCAGATGAAGAGCACGGCGCTTGGTATCGGGAACTCTTCGCACCCAGCGTTGCATCCGGCATCCTGAAACCCGCGGACCTCGCCGGGTATCGCAACAGCCAGGTCTACATTCGGAAGTCCATGCACGTCCCGCTCAACCGCGATGCCGTGAGAGACGCCATGCCAGCGTTTTTTGATCTTCTTCGGGAAGAGACACATCCGGCGGTTCGCGTCGTGCTAGGGCATTTTTTCTTCGTCTACATTCATCCCTACATGGACGGAAACGGTCGCGTCGGGCGTTTCCTTATGAACGTAATGCTGGCATCGGGTGGATACCCCTGGACGGTCATACCGGTTGGAGATCGCAACGCTTACATGAGCGCCCTCGAACGCGCGAGTGTCGGTGAAGACATAGTTCCCTTCACCGACTTCCTTGCTGGCCTCGTTCGTAAGGGTCTCGCGGGAGAGCCCTTGCCGGCTGTGCCGAAGTCTTCCTGATGACTCCCCCCCGCGCAACCGGACGCTCGCTCTGTCAATATAGTTCCATTATTGAATGATACTGACATACTCAGATCGCTCAGTGAGTGACTCGGCGATCACTCATTCGAAATAGACGCGGCAGCGTTAGGAGATTGCACCGACCTCTGCCGTGACAGTTACGCTAACTGGTTGTATCTAAATGATTTCATGGGCGTTGATGGCTATCGACAGCACCCTTAGGCACACAAAAACACTGGGAAAATCATGATTCCAGAATTTCAGCACCCTCGGCAGCACCTTCGCTTCATGAAGACCCACAAGGCCTTGACCTCGGCCGCTGCACTGCACAGGTCTATGCGAGCCGAAAGAAAAGCCCCTCCGATGAGGGTGGGCTATGCACCATTTAGAAACTCATAGCGATTGCACTAGCGACGCTGACCAGGGTGAGCTCTACCCACATTCAATTGCCCAGATGCCTTCGAACGCGCTCAGAACTATCTGCTACACCCAGTGGAAGCAGCAGTACACAGCCCAGCTCGACCGTTCTGGAGCCTCTTAGCGTGCAGACATTACGGCACGGCGGACATTCATTCCTTCAGACAGCGTGCAGTCGCAGTCCATGGCTAGTTTGAAAAATTCCTCTGCCTTCGTTGCATTATCTTCGGGAAGGGAGCGGCTGAGTTCGCGGGCTAGCTTATCCAGCGAGCTATGGTCGCGCATGGTGTCCGCAGCAAGCTCGGCAAACCGAGTCTTGACGTTCTCCGGGAGCTTTGCTCCCAGGATGAAGAACAACAGGTACTTCCAAAAGTGCGGGTGCTCGTACATTTCTTCGTCGCTGTGCGCGTTCCGCCGGAACAGCTCATGTCGAGACGACTTCCGGTTGCCACCGTTGTACTGCGGGTCAATGAAGTATCGCAGGCGCACCTCGGGAATGGCGTCTCGCTGCACCAGAAGCTCCATGAGGCTCCGAGAAGCATGGCCGGCGTGGATCGTCCGTTCGTAGTCGTGATCCTCCAGAGAACGTCGGTTGGCCTCTTTTACCTGAGCCGCCAAGGCAGCCTCATGTTCGTTTAGTTCGATTGCTCCCAGCATCTAACTCACTTTCCTAAATCCGACGACCGGCTGCGAAAATTCACTATTCAAAAGAGCTGCGATAGTAAACGCCGGTGCCGTTGGCGGCTTCCCGTAAGGTAACAATCTGATGCGCGGCGCCAGAACTTATTTCAAAGCCGAGCCCGATCTTCCCAGCGAGACTAGCCAGCTTGTCCACGGTCGGATACAAGCCGAGATATTCCTGGCCGGAGAATTCATGATCATAAGACACCACCAAAGGCAGGATCCAGACATACTTGGGTTTCCTCCCATCGAAGTAGCCAAGTTCCCAAGGCATCCATTTCGAGTTCGGTGTATTGGCAGAGTGAGCATAAACGAGACTTTTGGAATTGTTGAGCCGATGACGTAGCACCTCAGCAGTGCTGCGAGTTACCGATCCACGATCGAGCCCGGGATCATCCACCCAGTCGACGTATACAGTCAGCCCAAGCGCCTCGATCAGTTTTTTGACGCCAAGGATCGTGTCCGCATCATCGTAGGAATGAGATAGAAAGACGTCGAACCTGGCGTCCCGCGAAACCGAGCGCGCTTCTTCGCGAAGGGTGGCGGAAGCGCTTTTCTGCACTCGGTAGCGCATTGCGTCCACTGAAGCAGCCTGAGCATCCGCGATCCGAAGGTATGCCATGTTCTCCAAAGCTCCTAAGCGGTTGAGATTCAATAAACTCCAACGCTTTTACGTCCCGTTGACAACTATACTTGCAGCACAAGAAATCATGTCGTTTGGCGAAGTCTGCATGGAGGCGGGATGGCAAGGAAGGTTTTCTTCAGCTTTCACTATGAGCGAGATTCTCAACGGGCGGCTGTCGTCCGAAACCACGCGGTGACTAAGGATGGCGACGAGGCAGCAGGCTACGTCGACAAGGCCGCGTGGGAGTCAATCGAGAAACAAGGTGAGGCTGCGATCAAGAAGTGGATCGACGAACAGTTGTCGGGAACATCAGTCACGGTCGTACTGGTTGGCCCGCAGACGTCAAACCGGCCCTGGGTCAAGTATGAACTCCAACAGAGTTATGCACGTGGAAACGGGCTACTCGCAGTGACGTTGCACAATATCAAGGATTTCGGTGGCAACACTGACTCGAAGGGCGACACAACATTCGGTGCTTTAGCGATAGACGCCAAAGGAAACGATATCTATTTTTACCAAGTAGCGAAGACTTACGATTGGGTAGACAACGACGGATATAGCAATTTCGCCAAGTGGGTAGCCGAAGCTGCACAGGCCGTGGGCCGATGAGGAGCTTTTCATGAACACCGTCTACCTTGTCGCGCCTGAGCTAACGCTGAGGACCTCCCCAGAAGCACAATCGTTTTTTAGCGCCGTTCACGAGACACTACAAGATTTTGTGAGTGTACCCATCCTCAGGTCGGTCAGCCAGCTCTTGGCGACGCAACCCGATGCAGGAGATGTCATTGTCATCTTCAACAGAGAGGATGCGGACTACCTCGGACAGCTCTTGCAGTTTTTGGAACGAGCAAAACGGGTTGGCACCAAAATCTTGCCAGTCGCGATCTCTATCGCGACTCGAAGGCCACCCGATGCCGCTGGCACTGCTCAGAGTTTCGATTTGACAGAACAGCTTCGACAGCGAGCCCTTGGGCTGCCACAAGCTGAAACCGTTGCGAAGGTCTTTGCCCGGCAGGTGCTGTCGATTCTCAAGCCGACTCTCATAACCGAACCGATGCATCTGTTCCTGAGTCACAGGCGTCTGGACGGTGAGGATCTGACCGCAGCTTTCACCCGCCTTCGTACTTCGACTACCGAAAGGACCTTTCGCGACCTTTTTGATGTGAAGGTCGGCGAGGACGCGCAGGATGTGATTGAGACGCGCCTCCGCGACAGCGATGCGGTAATCTTCCTCGACACCCCTAAGACGGGAGAATCGCCTTGGATAGCGAAAGAACTACGTGTCGCACTTCAATTCGGTCTGCCCATCGTATGGGTAAGAATTGGCCCTGACACCGACCGCGTCCCGCTGCAAGTACTTCCCGCTGGCAGCCCTCATTTCGTTCTCCCGGATATCGATTCACTCACCCAAGAGATTCCTCGCGAACTCGTAGAAGAGATCGTCCACAAGGCGGCCCAAATCCACCACAGGGACTACGTCGATCGCCTCTTCAGCGAATTTCTGCGACTGCAAGATATTGTTGCGCAACACGGGATCACATTGACGCAAATTGATCCTAGAAAGATGGTCTATAGCTTGTCGCTACAGCGGCCCCGCGACCGCTACCGGCAACGGCCCTTGACCCATCTTCTCCAACTGTTCGGTCGCACACCTACGCGCCAGGATATAGCCGATTTTGCCGGTTGCGCTGAAGCTGGAGGCTACCAACGTCATCCCACGCATGGGAATCACTACGATAGCGCCATTTTGCTCGCCTCCACACCTCCGCGAAATGCGGCCGGTTTCGACGAAGCAGGCGTCCACACAGATTCCATTGGGGACTACGTAGCCGAAATTGAACGCGTGATGAACCCTCAACCGCAGATCCGCCGGAGGATTGTTCTCTCCGGAGCCTTTCCCGACTGTGAACCTGAGTTCCAACAGAATATGACTGCCGCCGTTCATGCAGTCGCGGAAGCAGCGCTGCGCTCGGGAATCGGTCTGTCATTCGGTGCTCACCCAACCTTTCAGTTTATGATGTTTGACCTGGCAAAAAGGCTTCGGGCGGAAGACTTTCGCCAAGCCTTGCGAATGTACGTATCGAAACACTTTGTTAAGGACGCCACGGTCGAAGAGTTTCAGCAAAATGCAGAGATTTTTGCCACCGATGCGGTTGCCGGAGATAATCCTCGCGCACAAAGCCTCACGCTCATGCGCAGAGCGATGTTAAGCGATTCAGAAGCAGGAGTCCTCGTTGTTATAGGTGGCAAAACGGCTCGCGGGGGTCATTCACCGGGCATCGACGAAGAGATTGCGATTGCGAAGGAAAACCGTCTCCCGATCTTCATCTTTGGCACCGTCGGCGGACGGTCGATGGAAATTATAGCAGCAATGCCCACTGCAGAGCGTAGTGCTTTGAATGGTCAATCCGCCAAAGTTAATGATGCGTTCGCTACGAGCCTCGACTACAGCAGACTGGCGCAGATGATTGTTGCGTCTTTACGGTAATCCAAGTTTCGAAAGGAAAAAAAGCAATGGCACGACATGTCTTTTTTAGCTTCCATTACGCTGACATCATGAACGCTAATATCGTCCGAATGTCCGGGCAGTTCAAGCCCACTAGCGGAACCGGATTTTACGACAAGTCCCTCTGGGAAGAAGCGAAGACAAAGGGGGATGCCGCAGTGAAACGCCTTATCGACAAAGGTCTAGAGAACACGAGCGTCACCTGTTTTTTGATTGGCGATAAGACCCATGGCCGGCCATACTGCAAGTACGAGCTTGAGCAAAGTCTTGCATTGGGCAAAGGTATCCTTGGGATTCTGCTGCCAAACCAGAAAGAGCACGGTCCCAAATGTATTAGCAAACACGGCGAAGTCCATGCCTGGAATCATGACAAGTTCTCGGCATGGGTTGAGAAGGCAGCTAAGGACGCGGGGCGATAATTCAGCGAGATGGCGAACAGGGTTTTCTTCAGTTTCCACTACCAGGACGTGATCGATTTCCGTGCGAACGTAGTCCGCAATCACTGGCTAACTAAGCCTGATAGAGAAGTTGCGGGGTTTTTTGACGCGTCACTTTGGGAAGCGAGCAAGAAGACTGGGGGCGACCCTGCTCTGAAAAAATTGATTAATGAGGGTCTGGAGAATACCTCGAACACATGCATCCTCGTAGGAACAGAGACCTGGATGCGGCCATGGGTTCGATACGAAATACTTAAGAGTTTCAAGAGAGGCAACAGACAGTTTGGAGTCAACATCAACGGGGTCAAAGGCCGCGATGGCCGCACAAAGTTCGCTGGACCAAACCCTTTCCTTCACGTCGGTGTGACATTTTCTGAGGACGGGCGATCCGCCACATTATGGCAGAAGATCGGCGAACAGTGGTTCGAGTATTCGATGATCGACAAAGGTTCTACCTACTCGTGCACTCAAGTTGCCGCGCAATATAGGGGAAAGGGTTTCAATTTCTCCAGCTTTTACAAGCTTTACGATTGGCAGACTGATGACGGATTTAACAACTTCTCTTCTTGGCTTCGATAGAGCATCATTGGCGCGGCTCATTTGTGGCTCTTAATGTCTAGCGGGTTCATGCATTCCCCTGTGGATCGTCACGGCAGTGCGTACCTCCGATGACTACTTTCGAAACCGATGTCTTTCAGTGAGGAGCAGGTAAATGACGGAGCCGCCCGGAACCATAATCGAGAAACGCGGCTACTTCCGTTGGAGCGACGAGAAAACGCCAAGAGGACGTTCTCTTCCTCAGCAAGGTGTGCCGGGAGTACTCACAATTCGCGAGGATGGAAAGGCCCGCCTGAATCTCACTGAGTCTCTTTTGCAGTCGAAAGCTCTCAGCCTCAAACCGCTCGATCGCAATACTCTCGATGGTGATCAAGAAAGATTCAAAGACATGTGCATTGCCGGCGTGATCGATGGACAAAGCCGATCCGTCTATTTAATGAAGCTTGTCTATCGCTCGTTTGGACGGCAAATCGACGGAAAAGTAACCGAAGAGTTTGAATCTGAGCTTTGCATCGTAGGAAACACTTCAAGCAAGCGCGCAGAAGGCTCTCTAAGATTTTCGAGGCTATCGATCTCGCTTGCCGGTCTCGAAGAATGGAGAAGAGGGGATCTGCTGGTCGCAGGCAACGAGAAAGCAGATGGACCGAATCGCTCGCGGGATGTGACCTACGTGGACACGTCGATCAGATACGAACTAAAAGATGGAACAATCTCTCTCCGAACAGACGTTCACTGTACTGCAATAGAGGGTGTTCCATATCGCGAAATATCTCTACAGCAATACGACTGGCTTGATTATCAGCTCAAGAGAGCCACGACTCCTGAAGCGATGCAGGAACGGTTCACCCATATCGAAGAGCTTCTCGCGATCCTGACGGGCTCATACTACAGTCTCGACTGGCCATTGATCTACCTGAAGAACAAGGGCAATGCCGAAACATACACGCTCTACTTCTGGCGGAACATCGAGCAGGCCAGGCGACCCGAGATCTACAATCTTTGGACCATCTTTCCTCAAGTGCGAGATGCGTTCGGTGTGCTCTATGAGAACTGGAAGAAGAAACGTCACCAGTATGGCCCTGGATTCTACCTTTATCTCGGTGCGCTGAGGGGACAACCGATGTACATTGAGCATCGCTTCACAAATCTCATCTGGGGCATCGAATCGCTTCATCGGGGGATGGAGCCAAGTCCCCCTGAGTCCCTTAGACTACAGAAGAAGATCAATAGCATCTTGAAAAAGGCCGGATCCATCCTGAACTCTGACGAGCGTGGCTGGCTTAAAAGTCAGCTTCGCAACAGGACTGAGCCGCCGCTCGAATATCGTATTGCCAGCACGTTCAGCGCACTGCCGTGGAAGATCACCAAGTCCAGTCTCGACGAATTCGCGAAGCGCTGCCGAGAGCGTAGGAACGAGATCTCGCACTATGGTGGCCCCCGGGACAGAAAAGCCAGCTATGCGGTCTTTCTCCGAGACCTTATGGAGCTGACAGAGGGCTTGACGCCTCTCTATCATGCGGCCCTACTTCAAGAGATTGGCCTTGATACGAAAACGCTTGACGGCTGCGGCAGGATGCCGATCGGGTTCCGGATCAGACGCGGCCTTGAACTCGCGAAACTAAAGGCCGACGGGCTCAAGGAGCCGGATCCGCCCGATATGGAGGCTCATCGAAAATTTCATGAGCAAGCAGTGCGAAAATGGCGGCGCCGGCAAGATAGAAAGCAAAGACATAGAGCCGCGGGGTCATGAACCTGAGAGTGTCGCGATGGCGCTAGTGAATCAGGCCGATTCTTCATTGGCGATAACGGCTGATCATATCGAGCGAACACCCTCTGATATGCGAGGCAGACGGACAGTGCAAGATAAGCACCCCTAAACACCCACGGTGTCGAAGAGGCCTTGCGTAAATCGATGCTTTGCTGTGATTTACGGGTGAGCACACAGTTGACCTCTGCCGAACCCCGGCAGAGGTCATAGACCGGCTACTTCCTGCTCCCGATTTCGACTGACGAGAACAGGCGAATGCACTCATTGAACAGGCTTAGATCGATTCGGACCATCGGTACTGCGAGACGCGCTTCTCGTCAGAGTACGCGTGACTTCGCCGCTTTCGCTGTGACAGTGCAGAGCATTTGGAATGTGGAAATCCCTTCGGGATTCCCACATTCCCAATGCTCCGGCGA
>VFSW01010187.1_pt1 | contig 13345 bp, 12 predicted proteins | sample 5358111 | NCBI WGS metagenome assembly VFSW01 (sample SAMN11554181, study PRJNA540505) | mine drainage metagenome | isolation source: sediment from site ElyBrook_90M | place: USA: Ely Copper Mine, Vershire, VT | collected 2017 | reverse complement strand
CCGGCCCCGGCGCGCCCCGGCGCACCGCGGGCGGTGAACGCAGGCGCGCTGCCCCCCTAAAAGCAGCACCCCGTGCCCTTCGAGGTGCGGGTAAGCGCGGGGCGCGGCGCGCCGCCCGCGGGCCGCGACTGGCCCTTGATCGTCGTCTCCCACGGCTACAGCAACGACCCGGCGGCGCTGTCCTGGCTCACCGAGAATCTCGCCTCCAAGGGCTACGTGGTCGCCGCGATCCACCATCAGGATCCGCCCATCACCGATCGCGCCAAATTCGCCGGACCCATGCTGCGCCGGCCCCTCGACATCGCCTTCGTGGCGCAATCCCTGCAGCATTCGCTCGGCGAGGCGCACCGCATCGACCCGCAGCGCACGGCGCTGATCGGCTATTCGATGGGCGGGTACGGGGTGCTCGCCGCGGGCGGCGCGGTGCTCGACCCGGACGGTCCGCCGACGCATGTGGTGCCGGGTGGACTGCTGCTGCCGTATGTACGCGGCGGCGCCGGGCGTGCGGCGGTGACCGTGAGCGGCCTGCGCGCGGTGGTGGCGCTGGCCCCGGCCGGGGGCGGGACGTTCGCCGCCTTCGGCGCGGCCGGCATGGCCGAGGTGAGCGTGCCGCTGCTGTTGATTCAGGGCGACCATGACAGGACCGTGGACTACACCACGGGGGCGCGCGCCTTCTTCGACCAGGCGGTGCATGCCGAGCGGTACCTGCTCACCTTCGAGGGCGGCGGACACGCGATCGGACTCGGGCCCCCGCCGCCGTCGATGCGCTCGACCCTCTGGGACCTGTCCTGGTTCGAGGATCCGGTGTGGCGCAAGCAGCGCCTGATGCAGATCAATGCGCATTTCATCACGGCATTCCTGGATCGCTACGTGAAGGGCGAACTGAGCCGCGGCGCCTATCTCGACGTCGCGCAGCCCGAGTCCTCGGCGGGTCAGTGGCCCGCGGGCGCCGCGCCCACCGCCTATGACGCCTTCAGTCCAGGCGGCGGCATCACGGTGTGGAAGGGGTTTCAGCGCGGCCAGGCGGCGGGGCTGCAGCTGCTGCACGCGTCGGCGCAGGCCGACTAGCGGCGCCGGCGGGCGAGACTCAGGGCAACGGCGCCGGAGAACAGCATGAGGAACAGGCTCACGGCGTTCAACACCGGGCTGGCGCCCTCGCGCATGCGGCCATACATCATGACGGTGAGCGGCGAGTCGGCGCCCACCAGCATCAGCGTGGTGTTGAAATCCGCGAAGGACATCAGAAACGAGATCGCCGCGGAGCCGAACAGTGACGGCCGCAGATAGGGCAGCAAAATCGTGCCGAAGACCGCCGCGCGGGAGGCGCCGAGATTCAGCGCCGCCTCCTCCAGCGTGCGATCGAAGCGCCGCAGGCGGGCGCCGATGGTCAACGTGGATATGGTGGCGATGAAGGAGAACTGGCCGAGCACCACCAGCGGCAGGCCCGGGCGCAGGGAATCGAGTTGCCAGCCGAACAAATCCTCGGCGCCGTCCGCGACGCGGCTGGCGAAGGCGAGGATGGAGATGCCGAGGATCACTCCGGGGATGACGAGCGGCGCGAGCATGAGGATGGACAGCGCCTGCTTGCCGGGGAAACGACCGCGCTCCAGCAGAAAGGCATTGCACAGACCGATCGCCACCGACAGCAGCGTCACCCAGACCGCCACCAGGCAGCTGGTGCCGATGCTGCCCAGAAGATCCTTGTCCTGGAACAGGCCGATCCGGCCGGTCGCACCATGGCCGAGAAACCAGTCCAAGGTGAATCCACGCCAGGGCGGCGCGGGATAGGGGGCGTCGTTGAAGGCGAATATCGCCACCACGATCAACGGCAGGAACAGAAACGCGAGGAAGGCGCACACGTAGGCGGCGGTCGCGACCCGCAGCCAGACCGGACGGGGCAGGGAGGGGATCATGTGCGCCGCATCACGTCGCCGAAGCGCTGGCCGGTCAGCTTCAAGCCGATCATCACCATGGCGCTCGACAGCGCAAGCAGCAGGAAGCCGAATGCGGCGCCCTGTTCCCAGTTGAAGCGGGTGATGAACTGCGAATAGATCTGCTCGGTGAACCACTGCGAGTTCTTGCCCCCCAGCAGCGCCGGCGTCAGGTAGTTGCCGAGGGTGAGCATGAAGACGATGATGCAGCCGGCGGTGATTCCCGGGGCCGCGTGCGGGACCACGATGGTGCGCAGGATGGTCGGGCCGCCGGCGCCCAGATCGTAGGCCGCCTCGATCAGGGCGTTGTCCAGGCTCTCCAGGCTGGAGACCAGCGGTATCACCATGAACAGCAGCGAGGTGTAGATCAGGCCCACGAGAATCGTGGCGTCGTGATAGAGCAGTTCCACCGGCGCGGTAGTGATGCCGAGGCGCACGAGCAGCGCGGGCAGCACGCCCGATTCGCGCAGCAGAATCATCCACCCCAGCGTGCGCACCGTCTCGCTGACCCAGAAGGGGATCAGGCACAACACGAACAGCATGGGGCCGGAGCGCGGTCCCGCCACCTTGGCGATCACCCAGGCGATCGGAAAGGCGAGCAGCAGGGTCATGAGGGTGGCGAACACCGACATCAGCGCCGTGCGCACGAACACATGCCAGTAAATCGGCTCGCCGAAGAATGTCGCGTACTGGGCCAGACTTGGCGCGTACTGCCGCGGTCCGATCCGTTCGCGAAAGGACAGCACGGCGAGGTCGATATGCGGCAGGATGATGAGCGCGATCAGCCACAGCAGGGCGGGCGCCAGCAGCAGGCCGAGGGCGAGGCGCGCGCTCCAGCGGCCCCGGGCGGCCCCTTCAGACATCCGCGCCGCCCGCCGCATCGGCCGCGAAGCACACCGCGCGCTGCGGGTCGAAGCCGAACAGCACCGCCTCCTGCGGACGCAGGTCCGAGAACCGGCCGGTCTGCGGCAGGGCGATGCGAAATTCGTGCGCGGTGCGCTCCTCCTGCAGCAGCACCGCGGAATTCGCGCCGTCGAACAGCAGGCTCTTCACCCGCCCGCGGTGCGCCGGCAACTGCGCCGGCAGCTCCTCGGGCGTGCGCGCCAGCACCGCGACCTCGGGCCGCACGAAGGCCTCGACCGGGTCCCCCGCGCCGATCGTGCCGTGCGCGCGCGCATGGATGGTCCAACCGTCCGCGGCGGTGACCTCGACGCAATCGCCATTGCGCCCGGCCGCGCGGCCGGCCACGCGATTGTTGGCGCCCCCGAAGGCGGCGACGAAGGGCGTCTGCGGCCGGTAGTACAGGTCCTGCGGCGAGCCGAGCTGTTCGAAGCGCCCGCGGCTCATCACGGCCACGCGATCCGAGAGCACCAGGGCCTCGGACTGATCGTGGGTGATGTACACGAAGGTGGTGCCAAAATCCGCCTGCAGCTGCTTGAGCTCGATCTTCATGTGCTCGCGCAATTTCAGGTCGAGCGCCCCGAGCGGCTCGTCGAGCAGCAGCAGGGTCGGTTCGAGCACCAGGCTGCGGGCGATGGCGACGCGCTGGCGCTGGCCGCCCGACAATTCGTCGACGCGCTTGTCGGCGGCGCCGGCCAGGCCCACCCGCTCGAGCATCGCCCGGCTGCGTCGCATCCGCTCGGCGCCCGGCATGCCGCGCCGCGCCAGGCCGTAGGCGATGTTCTCGCCGACGGTCATCATCGGGAACAGCGCGAGTTGCTGGAAGACCATGTTCACCGGGCGCCGATTCGGCGCCACCTCGCGCATGCTGCGCCCGCCGATGCTGATGTCACCGCCGTCCGGCGTGATGAACCCGGCGATCATTCTCAGCAGCGTCGTCTTGCCGCAGCCGGAGGGCCCGAGAATGGAGAAAAAGCTGCCCCTTTCGACCGCGAAGGACAGCGAGTCGACGGCGATGTGATCCGCGAACCGCTTGACGACGGCCTCGGCCACCAGGTCGGCGCAGCTCAATCGGCCGCCTTGATGCGATCGAGCACCTTGCCCTCGATCTCCTCGAGGCCCGGCGGGATCGCCGGATACCAGTGAATGCCCTGGATCGCCGCCGCGGGGAAGCTCGCCGCGAACTGCGCCTTGAGGCGCGGGTCCACATAGGGGGCGGTGTTCATCGCCGCCGTGAAGTTGCCCACGGAGCGGATCACGCGCGCCGCGTTTTCCGGGCGCATGGTGAAGTTGATCCAGGCATAGGCGGCGGCATCGTTGCGGCCGCGTGCGGGCAGCGCGAAGGTGTCCAGCCAGCCGAGCGCGCCGGAGCGGGGCACCACGTACTGAATCGCCGGGTTGTCGCGGTTGAGCGTCCAGCCGCCGGTGTCCCACATCATCGCCGCCACCACCTCGCCCGCGCGGATGCCGTTCAGCAGTTGATCCTTGTTGTCGTAGAAGAACTTGAAATTCGGCTTGCAGGCGATGATTTTGGCGCCCACCTCATCCATGAGGGCCGCATAAGCGGTGGGATTGCCATAGAGCGCGAAGGGGTCCCTGCCCAGGGCGAAGGCGAAGGCCATCAGGGTCGGCCGCCGCAGCCGGATCGCGGTCTTGCCGCGCAGATCCGCGCGACAGAGGTCGGTGTAATCGGCCACGCTGGCGAGCCGGGTGTTGACCACCATCCCGTCGGTGCCCCACAGGTAGGGCAGCGCATACAGCCTGCCGTCGACGGTGGCGTTCCGCTTCACGAGGGCGAGCAGCGCGGGTTGAAATTCGGCCACCTGAACCTTGGCCAGGTCGATGGGCTTGTAGATGCCGAATTCACGCTGGATGGCGACGATACGATCCTGGGAAGGCTGCGCCAGATCGAAGCCCGCGCCGCCGGTGGCGCGCAGCTTGGAGATGATCTCCTCGTTGTTCGACAGCGTCACCTCGACGTCGATGCCGGTCTCCTTCTTGAAGGCCGCCACCAGATCCGCCGGCACATAGTCGGCCCAGGTGATGATGCGCAATTTCTGCGCGTCCGCCGCCGCCACCCCGCTCGCCAGGGCGAGCGCCAGCATGCCGAACAGGCTCCACATCAATCTCATCGGTTCTCCTCAGGCGCATCCCACCGGGCATCGAGCCGGGCACCCCGCGACGCCAGAGGCTAGCACAACCAAACCGTCCGGACGGCACCGGCCCCGTCGACGGCGGGCGCGCCCGGTCAGCGCAACGCCTCGCGCACGCTGGCGATGCGCATCTCGGCGTCCACCAGCACGGTGAGGCAGTCGGCATGGGTCAGCCCGGTGCTGAGAAAGGCGTTGATGCCGTCGGTCGCGATCTGGCGTGGCTCCGGCGTGCGCAGCGCATCGGCGAGCACCAGGCTGGCGATGAGCACGTCGGTGAGCGAGGGCTGGTGCTTCCAACGGCGGTCGTAGTCGCGTTGCTCGCCGACGGCATCGCACATGTCCTCGGCGAATCCCCAGTTCTGCAGCACCGCCTTGCCGATCGATGCCTGCCAGCCCTGCACCAGTTCGAGCCACGAGGGGTCCACCGGCCGATCGCCCCCCTCGGTCACGCCGCGGACCATGATGTACAGGCTGCCGATGCCGTGCAGCAGGCCGGTGAGGAATGCGGCCTCGGTATCCACCTTGGTGCGCCGGGCCACCAACTGGCAGATCGAGGCCACCGTGATGCTGTCGTTCCACAGCGCGGTGAGGGGTTCGACGATGGAGCGCAGCGAGGCCTCGTTTTGCACCTGCTGCAGGGCATAGGACATGGCGATACTGCGCACCATTTGAAACCCGAGCCGCGTGAGCGCGGTCCGCAGGTCGGCGACCGGCTTGCCGGTGGTGTTGAACGCCGCCGAGTTCGCCGTCTGCAGCAAGCGCGCCGCCAGGCGCGGCTCCGCGCCCACCACCGTCACGGCCTGCTCGGCGCTGGTGCGCGGGTCGTCGAGCGCGGCACTGATGCGGATGACCACGTTGGGGAAGCACGGCAGGTCCACCGTGCCCCGCGACAACTCCGCCGCCAGCCGCTGCAGGAAGGCAAGCGCGGCGCCGTGCTCCTCGGGTGTCATGCCCGCGGCATCCGCGAGGACGCACGCGGCGCGCGCTCGGTCGCTGCGGGCATCATGCCGCGGGCCGCTAGAAGGAGTAACCGACCGACAAGACCAGGGCCTGCGGTCCGAAGTTGATGTTCGACGTGCGCGTCACCCCGGCGGTGTCGGCGGTCAGCCTGGACTTCAGCTGCGACACCGAGTAGGAGCCGTAGAGGTTCCAGTGCCCGCCGAGTTTGTAGCGCAGGCCGGCGGTGGCCGCGGGGCCCACCGAGGAGGTCAGCGACAGGCGCGTCGGGCCGCCGGTCGCCGCATTGCCCTGCGCGGTGGAGTTGCGATCGTAGAACACGGTGTAATTCACCCCGGCGCCGATGTAGGGCTGGATGGGGGAATTCTCGCTCAGGAACTTGTATTCGAGCAACACCGTCGGCGCGATCCAGCGCGCCGTGGCGATCACCTGGCCCGCGTAGGGCACCGACCCCAGGCTGGCCACCCCCTTGCCCTCGGTCTTGGTGAGCGGCGGCCAGCCGGTGGCCAGTTCCACGTCGAACTTGGACGACAGGCGCCGTACATAGCCCAAATACAGGGTCTGGAAATTCTGCGGCTGCAGGTTGGTGCCGGGCGGCACGTACGGCCCGGAGATGTCGTCGGCCTTCGGGTGCAGAAAGACGGCGTACAGGCCGAGTCGCACGCTGTTGTTCTCGATGCCGTCGTCGGTGGCCGGCGTGTCCGCGGCGAAGGCGGCCGGACAGAACGCGGCGGCCGCCAGACAGGCGGCGAGGGTGGACAGCAGGCGGCTGCGCAGGGTGTTCATGGCGAGGTTGATCATGATGGGCATTCCTCAGAATTGCGCGAAGAACGCGCGGGCGGCCGCGGCGCAGAAGGGAGCGACGGCGCTGTGGTAGCCCTGCACGAGCTGTTGCTGCGCCGCCGCCGGCGAGAGGCTGCCGCCGGCCGACGATTCGTAGAAGGCGAGCAGCGCCGCCTGGCTCTGTTGAAAGCCGCCCTGGACCGCGGCGAAGGGTCCCGCCGGCGGTGCACTGACGTCCAGGACCGTGACCAGGCCGGCCGGCAGGGAACTCCAGAACGCGGCCATGGTTCCGGTGTTGACGCTGAAGAACACGGTGGGATCCTGATCGCCGCCGCACAGCAGGGTGGGCGATTTCGGCGCCCAGGCGCCGCCGCGCAGATCGTTCATGTACACCGCCTGCCGAAAGCTCTGGGTGGGCACCACGGCGGCGAGCGGCACGCCGGCGCTTGGCGTCGGCACGGCCCCGTCGGGATTGGTCGCCGCATCGAGCGCGTAGCTCTCCCGGAAGGCGTTGTTGATCAGGTAGGGCGAGCCGAAGCCGGCGGCGAACAGCGGGGTGAGCGGATTGTTGGGGTTGTTCGGCACCGCCAGCGCCAGGGTCAACTCGGCCGACAAGGCCGCCTGCCCGGGGACGTTGACCACGGGAGTGGTGCTGTCGAACAGCGCGGCCTGCGGCAGCAGGCCGTTGGCGAACAGCGTCGCGACGGGCGTGACGCTCGGCAGCAGTGTCTCGATGCCGCTTGCGTAGGTCGAGGAATAGACGTCGCTGGGCGCGGCATAGATGTTGCCGTAGGCATGCTGGTAGCTGGTGATCAGCAGCGGAGCGAACACGGTCGATCCGAGGTTCACGCTGCCGAACACCAGCGCGTCGCCGAAGGCCTCCATCGCATAAGGCCCCGACATGGGCGCCGCGGCGGTGACCGCGGCACCCGCACCCTGCATCGCGCGCAGGGTCGCCATGGCCACATGCCCCCCCTCGGAGTAGCCGGTGACGAACAGCTTGCCGCTGTCGCTGGTCGCCGCCGCCAAGGTATGGGGCAGGGCGGTGCGCGCGGCGGCGAGAATGTCCATCATTTCCCCCGACTGCTGGGCCGCGTTCAGGAACGGGTGATAGCCGAGGGTCGAGATGTCGTAGCCGGCGTAATTCGGCGCGACCACGATGTAGCCCTGCGCGGCGAACATGGCGGCGATCAACGCCCCTTCGCTGTTCGCCGGGTTGGTGATGTCGGCGATGTTGGCGGTCTGGTCGGTCTGGGTGCCGTGCGCGTACAACACGATCGGCCGCGGACCGGAGCAGGCCGGGGCGGCGCCCGTGGGCACCATCAGGGCGCCCGAGGATTGGGTGGTCTCCTGCGCGCCGCCGCGGGTCCAGAATTTGACGTAGTAGAAATCCACCCCGCAGGCCGGATTGCCGGTGATCTGCAGCAATTGAGCGCCGGCCGAGGAGGCGCCCAGATTGCTCTGCAGCGCGGCGGCGTTCAACGAGGCGATGCGAAATGGTGGATCGAGCGCCAGCGTTCCGTGGGCGGTCGAATTGGCGGGCACCGAGGTGCCGGAACTCGAGCCGCAGGCGGCCAGCCAGACGCCCGCGAGCAGCGTGATGCCGAGTCTGAGGGAATTGCGCATACCAGCCTTCTCCCGACTGCCTCAAGGCGATCAAAGGTCGCTGACGCCCGCAGGATCAGTCTTTGGTTGTAATGTCGATGGGGCTCCCCCCCGTGCCGCCAGTCTACGCCTTCAGCCGCCGGCGTGTCCGGCCGGCGCTTCGCGGCCGGCCAGCCAGGCGTGAATCTGACCGACGATGGCGAGGGCGATGCCCTCGGGCGTCACGGCGCCGAGGTCGAGACCCACGGGGCCGCGCAGCCGCTCGCGCAGCGGGCCGGCGGCCTCGCCCAGTTCGGCGGCGATGCGCCGCCGACGCGCGGCAGGCCCCAGCAAGCCCACGTAGCCGGGTGCGTCCGCGGCCGCCAGTTCCCGCAGATAGCCCACGTCGGAGGGCAGGTGGTGACTCATGACCACCGCCGCATGGAAGGCGGTCAGGGCGCCGAGCGCGCGCAGCGAGCGATCCTCCAGGAGCCGCACCCGCGCGCCCGCAAAGCGTGCCGCCGCCGCGTAGGCCGGCCGGTGATCGACCACGGTCACGCGCCAGCCGAGGGTGAGGGCGGCGGCGGCCACCGGCTGGGCGTCCGGACCGGCGCCGCAGATCAGCAGGTGCGGTGTCGGCGACAGGTACTGCACCAGTGCGCGCAGGCGTCCGCCGCCGATCGGGTGGTCCACCTCGAGCGAGCGTCGCTCGAGCAGCGCGCGCTCGGCCGCCGCGGTCAGTTCGCTGGTTGCCGCCGGCGCTTGCGGCAGCATCGCCGCCGTGCCGGTGCCGAGGGCATCGGCCGCCGATTCGTGCACCACCACCCGGCAGGCGGGCAACCCCGCGCGGGTCGCGCGACCGGCTTGTTCCAGCGCGGCCATGGCGGGGCTGCGCGCGCCCAGGGGCTCGAGCAACACCCGCATCGCGCCCTCGCAGCCGGCGCCGATGCCGAACAGGACGTCGTCGGGTCCGCGCATGTCGTATTCCACGGCTCGCGCCCGTCCACTGGCGGCCACCTCGGCGGCATGCAGCTTCAAATCCGCCTCCAGGCAGCCGCCGCTCAGCAAGCCGTGATAGGCGCCGTCGGCCATGATGAGCATGCGCGCGCCGGGCTTGCGGTAGGTCGAGCCGGCGGTGGCAACCAGGGTGGCGAGCACGGCCGGCGCGGCGTGCGGCGGGAGCCTGGCAAGCAACATCTCGAGACTGGTGTCGAGGCGAACATCGGGCCGCGCGGCGCATGAGGTGGCGGCGGCCAACAGCGGCAACATCGGCGCACATTGCCACCGGCGCGCGGGGCGGTCAACCAAGCGGCGGCTCGGAGCGCAGCTCACCCTCCCAGTTGGCGACCAAGGTGGCGGCCACGGCGTTGCCGACGACGTTGGTGGCGCTGCGCCCCATGTCGAGCAGGTGATCGACGGCCAGCACCAGCGCCAGACCCTGCTCGGGCAGCCCGAAATCGGCGAGCGCCGCGGCCACCACCATCAGCGCGGCGCGCGGCACTCCGGCGATTCCCTTGCTGAGAACCATGAGCATCAGCAGCATGGCGATCTGCTGTTGCAGGCCGAGATCGATGTGGTAGGCCTGGGCGATGAACAGCAGGGCGAAGGCGCAGTACATCGTCGAGCCGTCGAGGTTGAAGGAGTACCCCAGCGGCAGCACGAAGGCGGCGATGCGCGGCGGGACGCCGAATTGCTCCAGGCGCTGCAGGGTGCGTGGATAGGCCGCCTCGGAGCTCGCGGTGGAGAAGGCGACCAGCACGGGCGAGCGGATCGCGCTCCACAGCGGCCGCGCCCGCGCGCCGATGGCCGCGAACAGGGCGGCCGCCAACACCGCCCACAGGCACAGCAGCGCCAGATAGAAGCCGCCGACGAACTTCGCGTACGCCAGCAGCACGCCGGGCCCCTGCGACAGCACGGTGGCCGCCAGGGCGGCGAACACGGCGAATGGCGCCACCGCCATCACGGTGCCGGTCAATTCGAGTATCACCCAGGAGGCCTGTTCGAGGGCGTCGATCAGGGTGGCGACCCGCGCGCCCAGCCGCGAAGCGGCCAGGCCGAACAGCGTCGAGAACAGCACCACCTGCAGGATCTCGTTGGCGGCCATCGCCTGCACGATGGAGCTGGGGATGAGGTGAGCCAGCAGGTCGGCGACGCCCGGCGGCGTGGCGTGCGCCGGGTTGAGCGCCCCCGCCGCCGGGGGCGCCCGCCCCGGGCCCCGATGCAGCCGATGCGCCATGCCCAGCCCGATGACCATCGACAGCAGGGAGGCGAACACGAACCAGCCGAGCGTCCGGGCGCCGATGCGCAGTATCGATCCTGAATCGCGCATGCGGGCGACGCCGACGCTCAAGGTGCAGAACACCAGCGGCGCGATGAGCATTTTGATCAGCCGCAGAAAGGCGCCGGTCACCAGGGAGAAGTCGGCGAGGGCCGCCGTGACGGCCGCGGGATCGAGCCTTGATCGCAGCAGCAGTCCGCAGGCCGGCCCGCACACCATGGCGACGGCGATCCAGCCGGTGAGGCGTGACTTCATGCCTTCCTTTTACCACGGCGCGACACCGCCCGGCCGCGGGCGGCGCGCTGGTAATATGCCCCCATGCTGCCATCTTCACCCTGCACGCTTGTCGACGGCTACGCCAATCTGCCGGAGCGCTTCTACGCGCGGCTCGAGCCGACGCCGGTCGCCGCTCCGCATTTGATCGTCTTCAACTCCGCGCTGAGCGGCGAGCTCGGCCTCGACCTGCCGGCGGGCGAGGAGGCGGCGCTGGCCGCCCTGTTCTCGGGGAACCGGCTGCCGCGCGGCTCCCGTCCGGTGGCGCTGGCCTATGCCGGCCATCAATTCGGCAACTTCGTGCCGCAACTGGGCGACGGGCGCGCGCTGCTGCTCGGCGAGACGCGGGACGCCGCCGGGGCGGCGCGCGAGGTCCAGCTGAAGGGCTCGGGCCGCACGCCCTACTCGCGCGGCGGCGATGGTCGGGCGGCGCTCGGTCCGGTGCTGCGCGAGTACCTGGTGAGCGAAGCCATGCACGCGCTCGGAATTCCGAGCACGCGCGCGCTGGCGGCCGTGAGCACCGGCGAGGCGGTGCTGCGCGAGGCGGTGCTGCCGGGCGCCGTGCTGACGCGGGTGGCGGCCAGTCATGTGCGGGTGGGGACGTTCGAGTTCTTCGCGGCGCGCGGCGACGTCGAGGCGGTGCGATTGCTCGCCGATTGGGTGATCCAGCGGCATTACCCGGATTGCGCCGGCGCCGCGGCGCCGTACGAGGCGCTGCTGCGGGCCGTGCTCGAGCGACAGGCGCGTCTGGTCGCCGCCTGGATGCAGGTGGGCTTCATCCACGGGGTGATGAACACCGACAACACGGCCGTATCGGGCGAGACCCTCGATTTCGGTCCCTGCGCCTTCATGGACGCGTACGATCCGCGGGCGGTATTCAGTTCCATCGACCGCAATGGCCGGTATGCCTACGCCAATCAGCCGGCGGTGGCGCGATGGAATCTCGCGCGCCTCGCCGAGGCGCTGTTGCCGCTGCTCGCCGCCGAGCCCGCGCGCGCGGTGAGCCTCGCCGAGGAGGCGCTGGGCGAATTTCCGCAGCGCTTCGCCGACCACTGGCTGGAGGGCATGCGGGCCAAGCTCGGTCTGACCTCCCGTGAGGCGGGCGATGCGCCGCTGGCGCAGCGCTGGCTCGATGTGCTGCGCGATGGCCGGGCGGATTACACCGTGGCATTCCGGCGGCTGGCGGACGGGGTCGTCGCGCAGGCGACGCCGGCCACCGTCGCCGACGGGTTCACCGTGACGCCGGCCTTCGAGCATTGGTGGGCGGATTGGCGCGCCCGGGGCGAACGCGACCCGGCGGATGCGGTCCAGCGGGCGGCGCTCATGCGGCGCACCAACCCGTGGCTCATTCCGCGCAATCATCGGGTCGAGGAGGTCATCGTCGCGGCCGTGGGCCAGGGCGACTTCGCGCCCTTCCACCAGCTGCGGCGCGCACTGGAGCAGCCTTTCGTCGAGCGGCCGCAGGCCCTCGGGTATGCCCTGCCGCCGCTACCCGAGCAGCGTGTGCTCGCCACCTTCTGCGGGACCTGACATGAACGAAGAGCTTGTCGAACAGCTGCAGACCAAGATCGCCTTCCTTGAACACGCCAATGCGAGCTTGAGCGAGGTGCTGTACCGTCAGCAGCGCGAAATTCACGACCTCGCGGCGCAAGTGGCGGCGCTGGCGCGCCGCGTGCACGCCGCCCAGAGCGAGGAGCGCCTGCGCTCGGCGGAGGAGGAGCGGCCGCCGCATTACTGAGGAGGATGCCGCGGGTGCGAAGGATGCCAGCGATGCCGCAGGAGATTGCCGCGCTGCCCTATTGGCAGGATGCGCGGGCCTCGCCCGGCGCCGCCCGGGCTGCGCTGCCACCGCCCAGCGAGGGCGCGTTGCCGCGCAGCGCCGAGGTGTGCATCGTGGGCGGCGGGTATACGGGGTGGTCGGGGGGGCGCGGAAACCCCGCCGCCCGGCGGTGGACCCGGGGGGGGGGAGGCCGCGGTACGGGCGCCGGCTGCTCGGGCCGCAATGGCGGCCAGGTGGCCTACAGCATCAAACCCTCGCTCGCGGACCTCACCACCCGTTACGGCCGGGAGCGCGCCTTGGCGATCTGCCGCGAAGGCCGCGATGCGGTGGCGTATCTGCGCGAGCTGGCCGAGGAGCAGGGCCTCGACTGCGACTGGCGCGGCAATGGCGGCTTCGTGGGCGCGCACACGCGGCGTCATTTCGCGGCCCTGGCGCGCGCCGCCGACCGCCAGCCGGCGGGACTGGAAGAGCGCATCAGCATGGTGCCCAAGGCCGAGCAGCACCGCGAGATCGCCAGCGACTTCTATCAGGGCGGCTGCGTATACCACGAGGAGGCCTCGGTGGATCCGGCGCGCTTGCTGGCGGCGCTGCGGCAGCGGGGCCGTGAGGCCGGCGCGATGCCCTTCGACCGCTGCGCGGTGCGCGCGCTGCGGCGCCCCGGCGACGGCGTCGAGATGGTCACCGCGCGCGGCCTGCTGCGCGCCCG
>VFSW01010186.1_pt1 | contig 13345 bp, 25 predicted proteins | sample 5358111 | NCBI WGS metagenome assembly VFSW01 (sample SAMN11554181, study PRJNA540505) | mine drainage metagenome | isolation source: sediment from site ElyBrook_90M | place: USA: Ely Copper Mine, Vershire, VT | collected 2017 | reverse complement strand
CTTGCCAACGGTACTGTGGACGGGCAGCAAACCACCATAGAGTTCTGCCAGAACGCGACCGGCGCGTTTACCGTGGCCGGAACGCCCGCGACGGTGCGGGGATTTATGACCATTCCATCCGCGCAGGCGGCCAACAAGTGCAATGTACAGACGTTCCTATGGAACGTCGGCCAAGCGGCATGGCTCGCCACTGGGCCTGGAATCGTGGGAGAATAATGACTCGGAAATTGTTACTTATCTTGGTTGCATTGGTTGCGGTCCAAGGGAGAGCGCAGACTGCCGGTCTCGCCAGCTCTTCCCTGCAAACGGCACCCTCCACAACCAGCAACATCAATGCGATCACCACCAACTGGTCCTTTTACACGGCAACGTCCGCGACCGGGGGGGTGACGGTCCCGGCTTCCGCCGCGCAAACATTTGGCGTAACTTGCCCGTGGAACACGGCGCTTACCGACTGCATGGAGCTGACCGAGACCACCGCTGCTACCAGCACACAGACCAACATCCTTGCCACTTACAAGGGAATTGTCCCCAACTTCAGCCACTCGAATTTTACCAACAGCTTTCTGATTTATTACACAGGCACCCCCTCCAGCCTTGAGTTCGACGTTCCTTTCTACGATGCGCAGACGATGCTCACGTACATGTTTGGGGTGCAGTGCAACCTGGGCACCGGCTATATCCAAATCGACAACCAAAATACTTCCTGGAAGAACTCCAACGGACCAGCCTCATGTTCGGCGCTGACTGCAGGTGCTGTCCACGCGATAAGCTACAACGTGAGCCTCGTTCCATTGGACACAGATGGATGCGCGAGCGCCTCGTGTGAGTACTTCAACTGGGTCACCATCGACGGTACAACCTCCTACAATTTCGGCACGGAGCCCGCTACACCCTTGACCTATGGATACGGCGGTTTGGAGGGGCCGCAGGTTCAGGTGGACATCGGAGCCACCAGCGGAACCGCCTTGACGGTAGACGCTTACTACGAATCGGCCAATTTTTCCGCCTACTCGACATGCGCGAATGGAACCTGCTCGCCGGTGACCCTGGGCTACGCTCAACTGGCGGCGGCGGCTACGACGGCGACAGTGGCGAATGTCGCGGTGACAGCCAACAGCATCATCGACCTTCATTTCGATGCGTCTCTCGGATCGAGGATGGGCGTCACCTGCAATACGACCGACCCAGCGGCCTATGTTTCCGCCCGCTCGCCCGGCGTGAGTTTTACGATCGTCGGAAGCGCTCCAGCGACCGATCCGGCGTGCTTCAGCTACACGATTATGTATTAGCGTAGGTGATGTCCCATGGAGACGCAATGCAGGAGTATACCGGCGATGAATGGAAAAAGAATATGGAGGAGATCATCCGTGAAATCCGCAAGGACTTGTATGTAGGCAACGGGAGACCGGGGATGACCTATCGCATGGCATCTGTCGAAAAAGACATTGAGGGAATCCGCGAACGCGAGGAACATCGTTCGCGTAAATTGGATCGTATCGAGGCGGCGGTCTTGACGGGGATCGTGTTGATGATCCTCAATCTGATCGCTACGCACCTGAAATGAGGCAACTATGATTACTAAGGAAGTTTTACGCATCGGACGCCTGCTCGCATGGGGCTTCGGATCGCTGTTGTGGGCGATACCCCATGGTCAGGCACAGGTCTCCACCTCTCAGTTGAACTCGGAACTCAATGCTGTCACAATCCAGATTCTCACGACTAAGGATCAAAGCAAGTTATCGGTTCTGGTAGCACGCGAACAGTCTCTTGTGGACGAGTTGACAGCGCGCAATCGCGCCACGTTGCAAGCGAACGATGCCGCTTTCAACTCGTTGGAAACACAGATGACGGGCCTCGATGCGGAAATACAGGCGATAGCGTACAAGAAGCGGTGTCATACAAACCCGTGGCGCTGGCTTAGGCGCTACAGAAAGCCGGACTGGTGCGGACAATGAGCGCGGTAGGCGTAAAAGGAACGTTCAAAGACTTGCTGGCGGTCGCGCAGCCGGCAGATTACCTTTTCTTCTGGAATCGCGACCCAATCGCTTACGCGATCGAAGAACTGACATCCGGGCCGAGTCACGTCATCCAATTGACAAAACTGCATCCTTCGATGCAGATGTACGAGTTTGAGGCCGTATTCCCTAACGGGTGCCGACTGCTACCATTATCGCACTATGCCAACAGCAAGAGCAGGATGCTGCTGTGCAGGCGCAAAGGCATCACGGACGCCGATGTGTCGATTGCTACAGCCTCCGCTCTACGGACGCTTGGACGCCACTACAATTGGCCGGAGGAAGTCAGGATCGCGCTGCACGATATTCTGCCGTTCATCCCTATCGGCGCATCGACAAATACACTCTACTGCTCCGGGTATTTGCAACTGAATTTCTCCGGTACAAGCGTACCGTTTGCATCGATGCCGAATGAGAACGACACTCCTGAATTCGAGATGAAGGACGCGGGTACTGAACATGCGATGTGGGTAAACTGAAAGGAGACGCTCATGCCGGAACCGATGCAAAACGTCTTAACGGGTATTGCCCATGCGAAGCCGAGTGCGCATGTCGCGGCTCTGGCGCTGGGATTCATCGGCATTGCCTATCACCAGCTCGCCAAGCAACCTCAGTTCGTGGCTTGGCTCGCGCCGCACTGGTTCGTCGGCACATTGATTAGCTCGATCAAGATTGCCGCCCCGATGATCGCGCTGTATTATCCGAGCGTCCGAAGAGCGGCTTAACCTTATTCAGGGCAGGCATATTGACCGAAATATCGTTGTGGCGGCGCTGAAGAAATGGGAGGCTTCATGAGCCAGAAAAGCGCAGAGCGAGAATTGACCTTGGCCATTCGCAAGATAATTATTCACTACAAGGGCAATCTGAATAAATTTTTCGAATATGTTCAGCGGCAAAAGGAGACTGCTTGAGCAATTTTATTATCGCCTATGGTTGGATGCTTGACTTTGAAGACCCAGACAAGCATTTTCAGGCGCATCCCGATGCGACGCCAGAGGGCAAGACAGGGCCGTGCATGGCCATTGCGGGCATCAATTCCTGCGAGTTTCCGGCGCAATATGCGGCGATTGCAGCGGCGTTCTTTACGGATAGGTCTCCGCTGATTCAGCGATTCTATAAAGACAATTTCTGGAATGGCTGGCTCCAGGGAATCTTGTCGGACGAAGTGGCCAAGCGCGTCTTCGACTTCAGCGTCAATTCCGGGCCTGAAAGGGCTGTTCTGACACTTCAGCAAGCCGTCAATGGGCTTCATGTCCCCGTTGCGGAAGATGGTGAGCTGGGGCCGATAACAATGGCAGCGGTAAATGTTTGCGATGCCGAATCGCTAGTCAAGGCATTTTGCAATCTAAGGCTGGAGTTTTACCAAAGTCTGCCGGATTGGAACCTGTACGGGGCAGACTGGGAAATGCGTGCATTGGCATAAAACTAGGTGTAGAATGCATGGAAAGAGGCAAGCATGACGCTTTCAAAGAAACATATTCTCTGGGACATCGCACTGACAACCACGATGTTTGGCGGAATGATTGCGTATCAGGGCTGTAAAACCGCCAGCTCGGGAACCTCAAGCGCACCAACGCTGAGTTTTGCGACCGCGACCAACGCCAGCCTACAGGCGGCGCACAAGTTCGGAATGGACATTGCCGCGAGCGTGCAGTCGGGTAAATTGGCGCTGACGCCGACTGAGAAGCAGGCATTCGATGCTTTCGCGACGAGCCTGAACGCGACGGATGCGCTGTTTATCGCGTTCGAGCAAGGCTCGGCCACGCAGACCCAGGTGGCGACGGCGCTGGCTAACACCGCGGCATTGCAAGCAACGGCGCAGGCGACGTTGACGCGGCAAGGAGGCAAGTAATGGCGACAACCCCTGTAACTCCGACGGTACCAAGTTGGCTGGCGCTGGTGCAACTGTTTTCCAACGTGGCGCTGACCGGCCTGACGGCAAGCGGCGTTGTGCCGCCTGGGACATTGGTCCTGGCGAATGGCATTGAGACCGCTTTGTTGCCGCTGTTGCAAAGCATTGCAAGTGGCAAGACGAAGACGCAAGACACTCTGGCGGCATTCGGCGCAATGGTGGGGATTCTTCAGGCTACCAGCAAGCAGACGGGCTTGAGTCCTCAGACAATCAGCAACATTCAGGCGCTGGAAGCGGCGGTTGCGGATGCGATAGCCGCATTCATGGCTGGCGAGAGTGGAGCGCCGGATCTGGCCACGCTCCAACAGCCGGTGCCGACGGTCTAACCAAGTTTGCAGCGTGCCTATGCCGCAATGCAATGGGTCAGCGTCCGCTGCAATTCGATCCTCCCCTCCCGAGAACCAGGCAGCTTAGGGCGTCTCCCGACGCCCTCTTTTTTCCCTGAAGATTACATGGAATCCGTCGCAGAACCGGCAGCTTTCCATTCTGGACTTGTTCCCATACATGGCCGCGATGCGCATGACTTCGATGCCGCGGTTGTGGTTCGGGTAGCGCATCGAAGTCAGACAGTGCCAGAGTTCCTTGAGGCGCGTCATTCGGAGATGCACCAGTCCGGCATGTTGTCGCCATCGTCGGCAACGGCTTCCAGGAATGCTCCCGCTTCATCGATCAGGGCCTCCGAGGTCTCCGATGCCATGTCGCGATTCGCCGATTTCCGCGCGCGCTTGCCATATTCGAGCAGCACATAGCAGGCATCTCGGACTTGCTTCAGCGCCTCTTTCTCGGCGTCGTCGGCCCTATCGTACATCGCCTGCGACCGGCAACGGAGACCGCACACCCAGCCGGAAGGCGTGTCCGCCGCGTCGTAGAGCGGACTACCTGACCCTGCCACATACGGACCGTCCTCGTCGGTATCGACACAGGTATCCTCGTACCAACTGCCGGCGGCAACGAGATATCCTGTTCGGTCGCAAATGCAGCAATTCTCTTCGCGCCGTGGTTTCAGATCGTCGTAGGGATCGGGGGGAATGGGCAATGCAATGTGGTTTTCGACGGTCATGGCTTTTCCTTTCCGCTGCCTCGAAACCAGTAACCCGCCAACCCCGCAAGGACGACGGCAGCAAGCGTAGCCGCCTGCTGCACAAGCGTAGGCGTCCACGGCGCGACGGCGAGGGCGAACATCGCCAGCCAGAACACGCATAAGAAAGCGGCGAGTGCTTTCATGCCGACACCTTCCTCAGTGAGATAAATGTAAATGGCCATTCATGGCCGCATTGAACGCACCTGAATTTGCTCCAGAGCGGTTGACCGCGCTTCCAGGGATCGTACCGGCTGCCGTCTTCGTTGAGCGCGATATTGTCCAGTGAGCCGCATGCGGGGCATCGATCGGGTCGCGACATTGCCGCCTCCAGTACCGCCGGAGGGACCGACCGCATCCCGACCGGCGATGATCCATCGTTGCACGCGGAAAACGACGTGTCAACTATTTTTTCGTTGCCCACTACGATTTTTTAGTTGCATTGAAAATACCCATGTGATATTATCCTTTTTATGGGAGCGCTCAAAAGCTACAAATGCGGTAGTGGCCACATTCTGAAAAGGTCCAATCTCTACATCCGAAAGGATGGATCGAGAGAGTGTCGCAAGTGTTCTCTGGAAAGGAATCGCGCATGGCGGTTGGAAACTCGAAAGAAAGGCCGAAGCTAGCTTTCCTGTATACGCTTTCCGATCCTATTACTGGAAGAGTTCGTTATGTGGGATCGACTTTCGATATTACACGCAGATGGAATCAACATATTCGGATGGCAAGAACTTACGGAGAAAACAAGGGAAAGACAAGGTGGATTCAATCTCTGATAGCTGCTGGATTATGGCCGCAATTGCGAATTGAGACCACGGTAACGGTTACCAAGATATTCTCTCGAGATGCTGAACATCTGGCGCTAGAAAGGGACCTTATTCAGCGACTCACAGACAGCGGAGAAGATTTATTGAACGTAACGAAGCAAAAGGATGGCTGGAAATGAACAGGTCCGAGCAGATAGGGGATTTAATTGCGGCGCTGGCCAAGGCGCAGGCGGAATTTACGCCTGCATTTAAGGAGAGTGAAGCAATCGTCAAAGGCACCTCGAAAAAGACGGGCGCCAATTACGAATACAAATACAACTATGCGGACCTGGCGGCCAATATCTCGGCTGTCCGACCGGCCTTGAACAAGCATGGCATCGCTCTTATGCAGTTCGACGACACAGACCTGCAACATCAGACAGCGAGCGTTACAACGGCCCTTCATTATGGGGAGCAATGGATTTCACAGACGGCACAGGCGCCAGCGTCGGGCATCGCGGGGTTCGATCTGGACAGCATTTCCAGCTGCTGGACAAAACTTAGGCGCTACACGCTGCAGGCATTATGCGGACTGGCAAGCGAAGATGACGATGCGAGGGTTTTGGCGGGCGCGAATGACCATCCGATCCAGAAAACAGCTTCACAGGTCCAGGACGAGGCTCGGCAACGCGCGAAAGAAATGGAGCAGCCTGCTGTTGACCAAGGTCCATTTAAGCTCACCGGAGACATATTGGAATGCGTCGTCAGGAGCGTCGTGCAAAAGGAAACTTCTGGAGATAAGCAGCGGCCCTTTAGTCTCGTGATGTGGAATGGGGCGCTCCAGGGCTTCAACTTCGGCACCTGTTTCGATACGGCCCAGGAAGAGGCTTTTCAAGTGGGAGTGGGCAAAGTTTGCCATCTGAAAATCAAGCCATGGAAAGAAGGCGACAAATTTCTGCGCATAGAGGCTGTGGCCGCCATCGACGGCGCCGTTTACGAGCGCGGCAAGCCCACCGGGGAGAGTGTGCCATGACCCTCCACGAACTGCAAAGCGGCATTGCCGAACTACTCGACGTGGCTCCGACGGAGATTGATGGAGATTCCAGGGCTGCGGAGGCGGCACAATGGCTGGAGGGAGAGAAGTTGGCCGAAGCCGGGGCAGAAGAGATTCTGGGACCGCGCATCAAGATGGCGTTCGAGACCCACCGCAAACTTACCGGACAGCGAAAGGCTTTGCTGGAGAACCTGCTGGCCGCAAAAGAGACGGCGCGGGCACAACTGGCACACTGGATCGTCGGCGGCCATGCAGTCGAGAATTGTTCAATTCGCACCAGGTACAAAATAATGGTGGACGATGTGGAGCTGCTGCCTTCCGAATATTGGACGATGGTTCCCGATTTGGAAGCGATCCAGACGGCGGCAGATGCCTCCGAAGGCAGAGAAACTATACCGGGATGCACCATTCAAGCTGTGCACACGCTCTATCGGGGAGATTCCGATGGAAAGTTGGGATGAAGATTTCGACAACGAGGAAGTTTGCCCTGAATGCGAGAATCGCATTCGAGGAATGCGAATGTCCGGAAGACGATGAGCTGTATCCAGTTTCCAAACCTTCTCCTCGCTTCCATGACCCCATCGACGAGGACACCTTACCATTTTGAACAAATCAATCAAGGAGAACATGATGAAAACTACAGCAACGCCTTCCGCCGCGCCGAAAAAGCCGCGGCACGTCAACATCGCTACCAACCACCTCGTCATCCAGCGCGAAAAGGCCATTGCCGTCCGCGACAAAGCCGCGAAAGAAGTAGAAGATTTGGATGCGGCGCTGCTTGCCCTGGGATGGCCAGAAGAATCTCTACCGCTGTTTCCCGGGAAGTAGGCGATGGCGACTACTCTTTTCGATCAGATTGCAGGAGATGCGCTTCGTCCTTTACGTCCCTACCAGACTACGGCCATCGAATCGATCCGGCAGGCCGTGCGGGAAGGGCACAGGCGCATCGTCCTGCAAATGCCGACAGGCGCAGGAAAAACTTTGCTTGCCGCTCACCTGATTACCTCTTCTATCGATAAGCGCAGGCGGATCCTGTTTACCTGTCCGCGCAAAACTCTCATCAATCAAACCCTCAAGCATTTCGAGCGGGACGGGATACGAGACATTGGCGTCATACAGGCCAAACATGAGCGCACGGATTGGAGGGCACAAGTCCAGATCGCCAGCGTGCAAACCTTGATTCGGCGCGCATTGCCTGAAGTCGATTTTATTATCGTCGACGAAGTGCATATGAACTGGAACGCTCTCAATGAACGGCTGGACTGCGAAGAGTGGAAAAGTAAGATCGTCATAGGTCTATCCGCGACACCGTGGGCCAAAGGTATGGGTCTACGATGGACGAAACTGATTGTGGCCGTATCGATCCATGAGTTGATCTCCGAAGGGTATTTGTGCCCATTCATCGTCTACGCGCCCGCTGTCGATCCCGACCTTACGGACGTGAAAATCCTGGCAGGCGACTACGAGGAAAACTCGTTAGCTGCCGCGATGGACAAGCCGCAACTGGTGGCCGACATTGTGACGACGTGGCAGGAAAAAGGGGCGCCGGATCGAACGTTCCTGTTTGCCGTCAACTGCGCTCATGCAAAAAATTTGCGAGATGAATTCGAGAAAATCGGAGTCACATGCGGCTACATCGATGCCTACACGGAGGACGACCAACGCGATCACGTATTCGAGCGGTTTCGCAACGGGAAAGATAAGATTATCGCTTCCGTCGGATGTCTCACCACCGGCGTAGACGAAGATGTGCATTGTATTGTCGATGCGGCTCCTACAAAATCCGAGATGTTGTATGTCCAGCGCATCGGGCGCGGATTGCGAACGGCCAGCGGAAAAGCGCAATGCATCATTCTGGATCATGCCGGGAACACGCAACGGCTAGGACTGGTGATAGACATCCGCCACGACCATCTCGACAGGCGCAAGCCTAGCGAGATGGGAGAAGCCTATTCCGGGGAGAAAGCGCCGCCGAAGCCGCGCAAGTGCCAGAAATGCCATGCGCTGATTCCGCCGGGGAAGCCGGCATGTCCGCAGTGCGGAGAGAAGATCGCAGCGGTGAGCGATGTGCTGGTCGCAGACGGAGAATTGGTACTGTACGGCTCCGACGCCAAGCCTAAAAAAGAAAAAAAGTCGGTCTACACAATAGAGGAAAAGCAAGAGTGGTTTAGCGGATTCCTCTATCTCGCGCAAGAACGCAATCGGCAGGAAGGTTGGGCCGCGCATCGGTACAGGGAAAAGTTCGGCGTTTGGCCGAACCAACTGGCGAAAATCCTAGCGCCGCCGTCGTTCGATGTCCAACAGTTTGATCGTCATTGCAGGATTCGATATGCCAAAGCGAGGAAGACGGCATCGGCATGAACAAAAAATCTCGTGGCAAGGATGTTCACCACAAGGACGGAAACCGATTGAATATCGACTCCAATAATCTCGAAGTTCTGAGTTGTCGAGAGCATGGATGCGTGAGCGCCAAGCAGCACTCGTATGTAAAATTGAACGACATTCTCATGAAAAATGAATTCGATGAGTATTTCGGAGATGTGAGCTTTCCATGACCGCCGAGGAAATTGCCCGATCCCTGCACGGCAAGAAAGCTGGAAAGCGATGGTCCTGCCGCTGTCCAGGCCCGCTGCATAAACAGGGAGATCGCAAGCGCAGCCTGAGCGTCTGGGAGTCGGAAGATGGCTGGATCGTCCTGAAATGTTTTGCGGGCTGCACGCGGGACGACATCTTGGCCGCAATGGGCCTCAAGGTACGCGACCTGGCGGTGAACAGTAGTTGGAAGAGCAGCCCGAAATGGAACCAGCGGCAAGCCGACAGAAAGCGATTGGAGAAGTTGGAGCGCCGTTTTGGACTCGCCATGTTCGCCGGCGCGATCATCCCCGAGGAGCGCCGATATTGGCTGGCGGCAGAGCGAAATATCCGTGTGGAAATCAGGGAGCTGCGAGATAGAATGTTTCCCGAGGAAGCTCTTCAGCGCAGCCGTGAAGCCAAACTTCGCCGCGCCGTTGCCCGATGGGGATGGGACGGCCTGATGGCGCGATGGTGCCGGACGGAGCGCGGAAAAGCCGCCTTACACGTCTGCGACCGGAGGCTGCCTTGAAATCCTCTACATGTCCAAATATTGGACACCGAAACGTCACAATGCCCATCGGCGTTCTCGACTGGAGCGTCATCGACAACTTGTCTTCCCCCGAGGCTGGGCGCGTCCTGAGCGACCGCGTGCACTTGTTGGACGGCATCCTGCGCACGGCCTTCATGGAGCTTGGGGTCATTGTAGGCGAAGTCCAGAAGCGAATGCTCTGGCGGGAGATGTGTCCAGAATCTGGACACCCTTACGAATCCTTCAATGCGTGGCTACTGGATGCCGCGCCCTACAGCCGGAGCCATTGCTACGCGGCCAAGGGAATTGTCGAGGAATTGTCGAAAGACATTCCGCGCGACACATTGCTGCGCATCGACGAAACCAACGCTCGCACGCTGCTGGAAGTGTCGAGCGCGCTTCGGCAGGACGAAGCGATCCTGCGCGCCGCTCAAACCATGCCGGGGCCGGAGTTCCTCGAACACATTCAAACACAACATCCCCTGCAGCATGTCGAGGCAACGAAGCGTTTTTCCGTGATCTTGTCGGCCACGAATCACGCCGCTGTGATGGAAGCGCTGGACAAAGTCGGAGAATTGATGCATCTTGACGATCGCGCCGGGGAATTGGTGGCGCTGTGCATCAATTTCGTACTGGAGCGGCAAAAGTGACGATTCGATCTGGCGTACCAGGCAAGCTGGGCATTGTAAGACTCAAGGGCGAGGCGCTGTCGAAGCTGCGGATGCACTGCTTTATTCGAGATCACTGGGAATGCACGATGTGTGGAAAAGTCGTCACCTGGCAGACTGGCCACATGGCGCACATTGTCGGTAGAGGACGCGGCGGATCGGACGAAATATCCAATGTGAAAACACTTTGCGGTCGATGTCATCTCATCGATGAGCACCACCCAAAGTCGGTCCCGTCGAAAGGGCAACATGCGACGTAAAAAAACTCCGGAAGGCTACATTAAGTTCGCGATCATGGAGTATTTAGCGGCCAGGAAGATATTCTTTCTGCGGGTCAATTCCGGAGCGATCCTGGGAGCCCGGGAGGGAAGGACCTGGTGTGTGCGTTTGGCCCCCGTGGGCACCCCCGACATTTTGGTATTGTTGCCGAAGCTCGACGGCCGCCAGAGGGTGATCGAGACAATCCCTGTCTGGATCGAGACCAAGGCTGGGAAGAACGTCCAGACACCGAGCCAAATCGAGTTCCAGCGCGACGTGGAATCGCGCGGCCATGCCTATATCGTCGCCCATTCCATCGACGAGGCAAAGGAGTTTATTGAGGGTCTGTGAGACGCCTCAGGCTTTCTTTCGCGGGACAAACACCGGCCCTTCCGGGAGCCTCCCGCACAAGGCCGTTTTTTCTTTCTTTTGCAGCTACGCGATCTCCAGGTTTCATGTCGAGTTTCCTTTCCTTCGTGCAAACTTCGATGGATACACCGAGGGCGATCCCCATGGGTACTACCTCATGGTGGCCAATTCGTCAATCTTGTCAATTCAGCGAAACGGTTTACTGATCGTCTTTTCCAACCCATTTTGGACCGGGACGTTGCCCTCGTTTGCAGGATCGACTACCTGCCCGTAGCCCGGAGAACTGGTGAAAAAGCCAGAGACAATCTTTGCGTCTCGTTGCAGCGGCAAGGTTGCTGGCCAAGCCGCCTCCACATCCGCCCATGACCGGCAGGAAATCGACAATGCCTGTGTGTATGCAGGTAGCTCTACTCCTGTAGCGGTGCATTCTCATGGGAGGATCGCCGTGCATGAGCCGCGTCCAGACGCAAAATGTCGATCCCGCGGACTCTGTCCAACGAATTATAAGGGGATTTGTCATCTAACGAACCAGACTGTTGATATCATGCATCATATTGCGGTAAAATGCAAACAGGCTGGGGTGGGGTGCAAATCCTCGACTCTTAACGGGCCAGACACCTTCTTCGAGAGCATCCCCGGCCTCCATTCTCCCACGAGGAAAAGGCCACCGGAAAAAGGTGGCCTTTCTTGTGTGCGGAAATCGAGAGTCAATCGGCGATGGGTCGGGCCCCCCAATCGGTTTCCTCGTGCTGAATGGTTACGCTGTATTCGCCGGGCGCCACAACATGTGCCTTGTGCTCCTGATGGACCAGCGAGACAGCGCCTTCCGCTCCTAGCACACGCACGTAGGTTTTTCCGTCGTTGCCCTCGTACATTTCAATCAGATCGGCCACATCCACCTCAGCCATATTCGAGATGAAGCTGTGGTGATGACCGGTGACTTCGCCGAGCGCGACCGGGCGAAGCGGAATGCGTTTTGCATTTTTGGGAATTTCATTTTTCATTGCGAGTCCTTTCTTCGGTTGAAATTGCGGTTGAAATTGTACGCCGTCCTTGCGGGGCTGGCTAGGAATGGGCTTGACCGGCTGGTCCCCCCGCCAGAGGTTGCAAAAAGACATCCCCTTGGCGCAAGAAGCGACCGTACTTATATTGCTCCTCGGAGACGCCAAAGGTCCATCCGACCGCCTCATAGCAGCGCGTATGGTCGTGCTTGACGCGCAAGACGTATTGTCGGCCGGTCGAGGGGTCGGAGAGCCGCACAAAGCGCAGAGGGCGACCTTCGAAGTCGGACAATCCCGTGGCTTCGAGTAGTTCGGCCTTTTCTACACCGGCTCGGTAGGCAGCGATGAGCCGATGCCCAGGAGCGACCGCCTCCGAGATTGGGATATCCGGAAAATGCGACTGCAGCTCGTCGGTGTGGATGATTTGCAGGTCCGCGCCGAGGAAAAATTTGTCCCATCCCATGCGTTCGATCATTACCCGCCGGACCTCCGTATTGGTTTCGCGGCGCACCTGGTCCACGGTCAGCGACTGGGAGTCCATGACGATCTGGCGCGACACGCGGACTCCGTGGATATAGTAGAGTTCCCAGCCGTCTCGCCAGCGGTGCGAGGGCCCGTCGTCGCAATGGGGTCGTTTTTGTTCGTCCACGTGGAGTGTTTCCGGAAAATCGCTTACGATGCAGAACTCATCGTGCATCCAGCGAAACCCTCCCTCAATGGCGCATTGTTCCCAGGCGGCGTATCGCTGGTAGATAGGCAATTTGAGGCCAAGAATGTCTCGCACGGCAGTTAGGTAGCAATCGTAGGCAGCCCACATGTTGCCGCCCTGATAGCTGTTGTGCCAACGTTTGGCACAACAGAAAAAAAGTTTTATCAACGATGATCGTTGTTTTGCGGACCTGACGGCGCCCCAGGTGGTGTCAAAGGTGGCGTCCCGGGTGGCGGCCCAGGTGGCGGCCTGGGTGGCGGCAAGGGTGGCGTCCCGGGTGGCGGCCACGGTGGCGGCCAAGGTGGCGGCAAGGGTGGCGTCCCGGGTGGCGGCCACGGTGGCGGCGAAGGTGGCGGCAAGGGTGGCGTCCCGGGTGGCGGCCAAGGAGGGGGCTAAGGGGGCGGGCCGAGAGGGGGGGAGGGAGGG
>VFSW01010185.1_pt1 | contig 13346 bp, 10 predicted proteins | sample 5358111 | NCBI WGS metagenome assembly VFSW01 (sample SAMN11554181, study PRJNA540505) | mine drainage metagenome | isolation source: sediment from site ElyBrook_90M | place: USA: Ely Copper Mine, Vershire, VT | collected 2017 | reverse complement strand
CACCCACCCCGCTCCCCACAGCGGCGCTTCCTCATTCCTCACTATATCCACTGGCACCAGCGCCATCAGGTACTCCATTTTCTCTTTGTCCACGAACGCCTCGTTGAAACGCCCGTCATGCAGGAACGGTAAAATTTTCAGCGCGATGCCACCGGCCACGAATACTCCGCCGCGCGCCACCAGCCGTATGGCCAGGTTGCCCGCCTCCGAACCGTAGATGCCGCACCAGAGCTGCAGCGTCTTCACACAAATGGCGCAGGATCGTGCCAGCGCCCGCCGGGTAATGTCCGGCGCGGATTCCTCGTCGCTATGATCGAAGCTGGCGTGCCGCTGTGTGGGGGATAGAAATTCGTGAACAGCGCGGAAGCCGCGTCCGGAGAGAATCCTTTCGATGCTCACCGGATTCGGGCTTTCCCGGCGCATCAGGAATTGCAGCAGCTCGATCTCCTCCTCAGTGCGCGGCGCAAAGCCTGCGTGGCCGGCCTCGCTCGGCGCCACCACGTGCTTCCGCCCATCCCAGACCAGAATCGATGCGCCTAATCCCGTGCCCGCGGCGATCAGCACCTGGTTGCCTGCCACCCCGCGCTGGCCTTCTTTCAGCGGCTCAAAATCACCAGGAGATAACGTGCGCAGCCCATAGGCTGTCGCTTCCAGGTCGTTCAGCACCCGCACCCCGGCAATCCCCAGGTGCCTGCCGAGCGCGCCCCCATCCACAGTCCACGGCAGGTTTGTCACCTGAGCCCGATTCTCCATCACAGGTCCGGCAACGGCAAAACATGCGGCGCGCACCTTTGCCCCCGTCTCGCGGAGAAAGGCCTGCATCAGCTCTTCTGCGGTCGCGTGTTCACGGCTGGAATACCGCCGGCTGGTCAGCAGCACCAGGACGCCCGCCCTCTTCTCAAACAATCCAAGATTGGTTTTCGTGCCGCCGAGGTCTCCGGCCAGGATCATCGCGCGCGCCCCCGCAACGATTTTACGCGCAGCCGCGCCGGAATCGAAATTCAAACCGGAGGTGTAAAAGCCTCCAGCTCTCCGCTCGCCGCCGGTCCCCATGTGCCCGCGGCGTAATTGGGAAAAGCCGGAGCGGGCAATTCGCGCCAGGCGGTGAGGATCGGGTCCACCAGGGACCAGGCTGCTTCCACGGAATCGGCGCGGTCAAACAGCGTGGCATCACCACGCAGGCAATCGTTCAGCAGCGTCGCGTATGCGCTTCGTGATCCCGGCCCGAAGGCCGTGTGATAACAAAAATCCATACTCACAGGGCGGATATCCAGATTTGTGCCAGGCGGCTTTGCGCCAAACGTGAGCGAGATGCCTTCCTCGGGCTGGATGTTGAGCCCCAGCCGGTTTGGCTGCCCTTGCCGGCCGCCAAAGACAGGATGAGGCGCCTGGCGGAAGTGTATGGCCACTTCCGTGAGTGCGCGTTCGAGGCGTTTGCCCGTGCGAAGGAAAAAAGGAACGCCCGCCCATCGCCAGTTATCCACGTACAGGCGAAGGGCGGCAAATGTCTCCGTGCTGGAGTGCGGGTTAACGCCCGGCTCCTGCCGGTATCCCGCCACGGCGCGGCCCCCGATCGTGCCGGGGCCGTACTGCCCGCGAATCGTTTGCGTTTCCACCATCCGCGGCGTGAACGGCCGGACGGAAACCAGCACTTTCAGCTTTTCGTTCCGCACCGCCGTCGCGTCGAAGGTGGCCGGCGGCTCCATGGCAATCAGGGAGGTGAGCTGGAGCACGTGGCTCTGGATCATGTCCCGCAGCGCTCCGGCGGATTCGTAGAAGGCGGCGCGGCGCTCCACGCCCAGCGTCTCCGCGGCGGTAATCTCCACGTGGCTGACGAAATTGCGGTTCCAGATGGGCTCGAAGATGCCATTGCCGAAGCGGAAAACCAGCAGGTTTTGCACCGTTTCCTTTCCCAGATAGTGATCAATCCGGTAGACCTGGGATTCGTCGAACACTTCCAGCACGTGGCGATTCAATTCCCGCGCGCTCTCCCGGTCCCTGCCAAACGGTTTCTCCAGAATGATTCGCACCCAGGCGTTCCCCTCTGCCCGCGCCAGCGCCGCGTTGCCCAGTTGCTTCACCACCTGCGGATAGATTTCCGGAGGAGTGGCCAGATAATAGAGCCGGTTGCCTGCCAGCCCGCAGCCACGATTCAATTCCGCAAGTTTGGCCGTCAGGCGCTCAAACGATGCAGGGTCCTCATACGAGCCGGGCGAATAGTGCAGGTGAGAGAGAAACTCCTTCAGCACATCCTCATGAATGGGCTTAATCTCGTTTGACCCTCGAAGCGCCTCCTCCGCCGTCTTCCGGAATCCGGCGTCGTCCATCTCGGTACGTGCAAAGCCCACAACGCAAAATCGTGGCGCCAGGCAGGAATGCGCCGCCAGATCGTAGAGCGCGGGAAGCAGTTTGCGTTTGGCCAGGTCGCCCGAAGCGCCGAAGATGACGATGGCGCAAGGATCGGCAGGCATCTCGCAAAAATAAGCATCCGGCGCGGCCGTCTCTGCCTGGCGTGTCCCAGCGGGCGGGCATTCGATCATGGTATCGCTCCATCCTCCATCCGCTTTTCGTTCTAATGCAAGTTGTACCATCTTAGATGAGTCTGGCCCCGCCGCGTTGCAAAGCTCTTGCGCCGCAGTTCGGTCCCGCTCTATTCCAGCCGGCGGCCGGTGCCGCACCTCCGCCCCCGGCTGGGAATTCAGCCGGGATTCGCGTATCTTGGGGCGAGGGGAAAACGGGGAGGTAAGCATGGCGGAAGAGAAGGCGGCTGGAGGAGAAGCGGCGCCGGGCGGGCGCATGGTGATGTGCGTGAAATTCGGCAAAATGTTGCCGGGGCTCGATCGCATTCCCTGGAAGGGCGAAATTGGCAAGCGCGTCTTCGAAAATGTCTCGAAGGACGCGTGGAAGCTTTGGCTCGAGCATTCAAAGATGGTCATGAACGAATATCGCCTGAACCCTCTTGATCCCCAGTCGCAGAAAATCATGGAAGAGCAGATGGAGCAGTTCTTTTTCGGAGTCGGCTCGAAGCTGCCCGAAGGCTACGTCGCTCCGAAAACCAAAAACTAGCCCGCCATTTTCGCTGGCGCTCGCCGGCCGCGTGCCGGCCAGAAGCCTTCCGGCTGTTTCTCCGCCGCTTCCCTACTTCTCATCTCTCCGTGCCGGACAAGGGGTGGCGCACCGGCAGCCGGGGTGAAAAGACAAATCGCAATCTGCTGTGCGCCTCGCGCAGGGCCGCTTCGGCCTGCGCCGGCGTTGCGGCACGGGCGAAAAGGAAGCCCAGGTAGCTCGAGCCTTCCGGCCACGCGGCCACGAAATCCCGCAGCCGCGCCGTGATGCGAATTTCGGTAATTCCCGGGACCGCTTCGGCTTCGTCCAGCGCCTCCACACGCTCAAATATTCCGCTCCGCGGCACCGGAATCATCATCACCCCGCTGGCCGCTTCCTCCCTCTCGAGTCCCTGGCTCGGCAGCCCCGCCGCATACCGCAGCAGCAGCTCCTCGAACGGGATCGATTCCGGCCCGAATCGCAGCGCCCTCGAACACAGCCCCCCAATCGAGCGCGGCGCAATCTCGATGGGCCATATCCCCTGCTCATTCACTCGAAATTCCGCATGCACAGGACCCCACTTCAGCCCCAGCGCGCGAACTGCCTCTCTCGCCGTTTCCAAGATGGCTTCCTGGATGGCCGGGGTGTGCCGCGAGGGCGTCACGTAAATGCTTTCCTCGAAGTAGGGGCCGGTGAGTGGGTCGGGCTTATCGAAGAGCGCCAGAGGCCGCAGCGTGGCCTCTTCCCCGCTCGCATCCAGCAGCCCTTCCAGCGCCACTTCCTCCCCCGGAATGTATGCCTCGGCCAGCAGCCGCTCCAGCTCCGGTTCCCGCTGCACCTGTATTTCCGGCGATTCCAGCAGCGCGCGAATCCGCCGCACCGCCGCGAAAAATTCTTCAGGGCCATCGGCGCGGATCACGCCCTGGCTGGCGGAAAGGCCCGCGGGCTTCACCACGCACGGAAAAGGAATGCGGGAGAGAATCTCTTCGAGCGGCTGCCTGGGAGGGAAAGCCGCGAATTCCGGCACGAGCAAACCCGCCTCGCGCAGCGCTTCCCGCTGCAGTATCTTGTCGCGGCAAATCTCCGCGGCCCGCGAAGGATTTCCCGGCAGGCCGAGCCGCTCCGAGGCCAGAGCGGCGGTGACCGTCGGCCGGTCGCCCAGCGCGAGAATGGCCGCGGGCGGAGCCGAAGCGAAATGCCGCACAATTTCTTCCGCGGCTATGGCAGGCTCCTCGAAGCGTAGCGCGATCGCTCCATCGCCCCAGGGATCGTCGATTTGGTGGCAGCGATCGGTGCCGAAGCTCAGATCAATATCCAGCGATTCCGCCGCCGCTGCAAATCCTCGCGCCTGGTAGCCGAGCTTCGAGGATAGAATCAGCACGCCCACCCGCGGCGAGCTCTTTGCCGTGTTCATTTCCATGGACCGAGCCTGAAGCAGAACGCGGTCCCCGCCAACGCCCACCACCGCGGCTCGGAGCCTCCCTTCATACGAAGCATTCAGCTTGTGGTAGTGCATGCCGGGCCGCATGTGCGAAGGAGACCAACTGGTCTCCGGAGGGCTCCGCTCAACAATACCAAGGCTCGTTGAGATACGGGATGGCTGCTCGAGAGACCATGGCGGCGGGCGGCATCGGCGCGTGGAGGGGCGAAGCGCCGCCTGCCGCATCGAGTGCGGCGCGGTGAATGCGCGCGAAAATCGCGGGCCGCGGCTCCTGGGCGGATTCGCCGCGGCGCACGATCTCCTGAACCTGCGCACAGAGTGCGTCCATTCGCGGATCGGCATGCCGCCAGGGATGGAGCAGCGCGGCAGGATCGAAAGCTGGAGCCAGCGCCTTGATCTCTGGCAGCTCCAGCAGCCTCGAGCCCGCCGGAATCAGCAGCCGGATGGCCATCTGTATGGGCGCAATCACGCGGTCGAATCCCATCTCCGTCAGCGTTTCCACCATCTCGAGATACGATGCCGGCGTTGTCCATGGTGTGAATGGCACGAAGGTGGGCTGCAGGCCGATGCCCTGTTCGTCGCAGAGCGAGGCGGCGCGAAAGAAATCCGCCCGTGTGTGCCCTTTTTCGAGCCGCTCGAGCACGCCATCATCCAGCGACTCCACCGCCGTGGTGATGAACAGGCATCCGTCGCGTCGCAAGGCGGGCAGCTTCGCCGCGTTGCGCAGCAGGTGCTCCACTTTGATGATGGCGTCCCAGCCGATCGAAGGGAAGCGCCGGTGAAATTCCTCCGCCAGCGGCAGGGCGTGGCCCGGCGCGTTCAGGAAATCAGGATCGCCGAAGGTGATGTGGCCGGCGCCGGCGTCCACCTGGCTCGCCACGTCTTCGAGCACAATGTCACGAGGTATAACCCGAAACGCCCCGCCATACACCGGCACCACCGGGCAGTGGCGGCACAGATGCCGGCACCCCCGGCTGGATTCCGTGTACCCCGCCAGCTTCTGCCCCCCTTCCGGCAGCACCAGCCGCGCGTATTTTTCCAGTCCGGGCAGCCCGTCGCGCCGCGGCACGCGGAATCTCTGCCGCGCCAGCGAGATCACCGGCTCCCTCTGCGCCGCGCCGCCCGATTCATGGGCCCCTGGAACTGCCAGCCTCCTCGCCAGTTGCGCCAGCCCTTCTTCGAATTCTCCGCCCAGAACGGTGTGGACGCCAAGTGTGCGCAGCCAGCCTTCATTCACTGGTGCGTAGAGCCCGTAAAAGCACAAGTGCGCACTGGCATTCAGCCGCCGAATCGGTGCAAGCATCTCGATCGCCAGCCGCGTGGCCGTGTGCATGGGCACGTGGAAAGCGATCAGTTCCGCCCCGCGCACCATCTCTTCGTCAAGCGGTTGCCGTGATAGATCCAGGCAGCGAACTTCCTCCTCCTCCGCCAGCCAGGCCGCCGGCGAGGCCAGGCCAAAGGGCGGCCGGCCCAGCTCATAGGTGGAAATCAGTAGGACCTTCATCGGCGGAGGGCCGCTCCTGCGGCCCTTTGCATTGTAGCGCGCCGCGGCGATCGGCGTGCAGTGGCGCCCGCTCCTCTCCCTCGCCTCCGGCCCGGGGCGCTCCCGGGCAGGCCATCCGCTTTCCACATCAGCCGCGAGCCTGGGGGGAATGCGGTATCATGGAAGAGGAACGGAGGAACTAATAATCCGATGACTGCTTCATCGAGCGATTCATTTTCGGCGCACGCCAGCCTGCGGGCCGGCGGAAAGAGCTTCGAAATCTTACGCTTGGCAGAGCTGGAACGCTCTGGCGTGGGCCACGTCTCGCGCCTTCCTTTCTCGCTGAAAGTGCTGCTCGAAAATCTGCTGCGCCACGAGGATGGCCGCGTGGTCAAGGCCGCGGACATTGCCGCTCTCGCCGGCTGGGAACCCGGCGCTCCGGCAAAGGAAGTGGCGTTCATGCCCGCCCGCGTCTTGCTCCAGGATTTTACCGGAGTCCCTGCCGTGGTCGATCTGGCGGCCATGCGCGAGGCCGTCACCAGCCTGGGCGGTGATGCACGCAAGATTAACCCGCTCCTGCCCGTCGATCTTGTCATCGATCACTCCGTCCAGGTGGATCAGTTTGGCACCAGCGGCGCCCTCGCTTTCAACACCGAAATCGAGTTTCTCCGCAATATCGAACGCTACGCGTTCCTCCGCTGGGGCCAGCACAGCTTCCGCAATTTTCGCGTCGTGCCGCCGGGAACCGGCATCTGCCACCAGGTCAACCTCGAATATCTCTCCCAGGTGGTGTTTGCGGAGAAGTCTCCGGCGGGCGTTCTGCGCGCCTATCCCGATTCCCTGGTCGGCACGGATTCGCACACCACCATGGTGAATGGCCTGGGTGTTTTTGGATGGGGCGTGGGAGGCATTGAAGCGGAAGCCGCCATGCTTGGCCAATCGCTCACCATGCTTGTCCCGGCCGTGGTGGGATTCAAACTTCGCGGCCGCCTGCCGGAAGGCGCCACGGCCACCGATCTTGTTTTGCGGATCACAGAGATCCTGCGCAAGAGAGGAGTGGTGGGCAAATTCGTGGAATTCTACGGGCCTGGGCTTTCGAGCCTCACGCTGCCTGATCGCGCCACCATCGGCAATATGGCTCCTGAGTATGGCGCCACCATGGGATTTTTCCCCGTGGATGCGGAGACCCTCGCCTACCTGCGCTTTACCGCCCGCGATGACGGTCACGTCCAGCTCGTCGAGGCCTACACCAAAGAGCAGGGCATCTTCCGCACAGACGATACACCGGATCCCATCTTCAGCGAGACCCTCGAGCTCGAATTGGGCGAAGTAAGGCCGGCGCTAGCGGGGCCCAAGCGCCCGCAGGACCGCGTCCTGCTCGGCGATGCCAAATCCTCCTTCGCCAAATCCCTGGGTGGCGCACAGATGAAGCATGCCAGCGTACGCCAGAACGGCGATTCCTTCGATCTCCACGATGGCAGCGTGGTGATTGCCGCCATCACCAGTTGCACCAACACTTCGAATCCCTCGCTGATGCTTGGCGCGGGGTTGCTGGCGAAAAAAGCGGTCGAGCGCGGCCTGGAATCCAAGCCCTGGGTGAAAACCAGCCTCGCTCCGGGCTCGAAAGTGGTCACCGATTACCTGGCGAAAGCGGGCCTCACTCCTTACCTGGAAAAGCTGCGCTTCAATACCGTGGGCTATGGCTGCACCACCTGCATCGGCAATAGCGGGCCGCTGCCTGAACCGATTGCTCAGGCGGTGAAGGAAAATGATCTCATCGCCGTCTCGGTGCTCAGCGGCAACAGAAATTTTGAAGGGCGCATCAACGCTTTGGTTCGCGCCAATTACCTGGCCTCGCCGCCTCTGGTCGTTGCCTATGCGCTTGCCGGGCGCATGGATGTGGACCTGACCACCGAATCGCTTGGCGCCGACCGCGAAGGCCGCGCCGTCTATCTGCGCGACATCTGGCCCACGCCCGAAGAAGTGGAAACCACAATGCGCGGCGCGGTCTCGAGCGAGATGTTCCGCCGGGAGTATGCCGACGTCTTCACCGGCGACAACCGCTGGAAGGCCTTGCCGGCGCCTGCTGGCGACCTCTACGCCTGGGACGGGCAATCCACCTACATCAAAGATCCTCCTTATTTCCAGGGCATGCCCGCGGCTCCCGCGCCGCTGTGTGATTTCCACGCCATGCGCGTGCTCGCCGTCCTGGGAGATAGCGTCACCACCGACCATATTTCTCCCGCGGGGTCGATCCAACCCGATGGCCCCGCCGGGCGCTACCTGATTTCGAAGGGCGTGCCGCCGAAGGATTTCAATTCCTACGGCGCGCGCCGCGGGAATCATGAAGTGATGATGCGCGGCACCTTTGCCAATATCCGCTTGCGCAATCTGCTCGCTCCGGGAACCGAAGGCGGCTGGACACTCCACCTGCCCGGCGGCGAAAAAATGAGCATCTACGATGCCGCTATGCGATACCAGGAAGCGGGCACGCCGCTGGTGGTGCTCGCCGGAAAGGAATACGGCTCGGGATCCTCTCGCGATTGGGCGGCGAAAGGGCCCTTCCTGCTCGGAGTCCGGGCGGTGATTGCCGAGAGCTTCGAGCGCATCCATCGCAGCAACCTGATTGGCATGGGCGTGATGCCGCTGGAATTCGAGCCTGGGGAATCGATTGCCTCGCTGGGCCTCACCGGCCACGAACTCTTCGATGTGGAGGGCCTGGCCGAACATTTCGAGCCGCGCAAGCGTGTGCGCGTGCGTGCTCACGGAGAGCGCGGAGCCGGGCGCGAATTCCACGCCATTGCGCGCGTGGATACGCCCGTGGAAGCCACCTACTACCGGCATGGCGGCATCCTGCAATATGTGGTCCGGCAGATGCTGGCCGGCTAGACTGGCCGCGCGCCGGCAGAGGGAGGCGAAAACGATGGAGAAGGCAATCTTCGCGGCAGGCTGTTTTTGGGGTGTGGAAGCGGAGTTTCGAAATGTCAAGGGTGTGAAGGCCACCTCCGTGGGCTATACGGGAGGCCGAACGGATCATCCCACCTACAAGGAAGTATGCACAGACACCACCGGGCACGCCGAAGCCGTCGAGATCGAATTTGATCCCGCGGAAGTGAGCTACCAGCAACTGCTCGATGTCTTCTGGGCGAGCCACGATCCCACGCAACTCAACCGCCAAGGACCGGATTCGGGCAAACAATACCGCTCGGCGGTCTACTTTCTCACCCCCGCGCAGGAGGCGGCGGCGAAAGCTTCCCGCGACGCCCTGGCGAAGAGCGGAAAATTCACACGGCCGATCGTCACGGAAATTGCGCCCGCGGCCACGTTTTGGAAAGCTGAGGATTACCACCAGCAGTATCTCGAGAAACGCGGTCTCGCTCACTGCAGGATCTGATTCGCACGCTAGCTACGCATGCTGGCGGGCTTGCGGCTGCCTGACCCGCGCCGCTGGCTTGGTGTGCGCGCCGCGTTCGCACCCGCGAGGTGCTCCAAAATGGCTTTGCGGCGTGCGCCCCTCAGCCCGGATTGGTGCGGTAATGCCACCCTGGCGGGGCGAGCGAATCGGCAGGCCCGAGAGATGGCGAAGAACCAACGCCCGCGGCGGCCAGCGCCTCCAGCACCACGGAGTGGGTCGGCGCAAGCGAACAGACGGGATCTGTGGCGCGGGCATCGCCCGTGAGCAACATCGCCTGGCAGCGGCAACCGCCGAAATCAATGCTCTTGCGCTCGCAACTGGCGCACGGCTCCGGCATCCAGCCATCGCCGCGGAACGCCTGAAAGGCGGAGGATTCTTCCCAGATGGCGCGCAACGAAACATGCCGCACGCTGGGAAAAACCAGGCCGGGAATCACGCGCGCGGCGTGGCAGGGCAGCGCGTCGCCGGCGGGCGTGATGAGAATCGTCTTGCGCCCCCAGCCGCCCATGCAGGCCTTGGGGTAGCGGGCGTGATAATCCGGCAGTACGAAATCAATCCGCAGCTTCGAGCCCAGCCGGGCGCGTGCGGCCTCGACGATTTCGATGGAGCGATCCAGCTGCTCGCGGGTGGGCAGCAGCGCCGATCGGTTTTTCAGCGCCCAGCCGTAATACTGCACGTGCGCAATTTCCACGCGCTGTGCGAGGGAGCCCTCGGCGAGGGCGATCATATCCTCGAGGCGGGCCAGATTTCCGCGGTGCACCACAAAATTGAGGGTAAGGGCCAGGCGGTGGGCGCGGATGCGGCTGAGGAGCTCGAGTTTGCGCTGGTGGGCGGCAGCGCCGGCGAATTCGTCGGCGGAGCCGGCCGCGGCATCCTGGAAGCTCAATTGGATGTGGTCGAGCCCGGCGGCGGCGAGGGCCTCGAGGCGCGCATTGTCAAGTGGTATACCCGAAGTGATCAGGCTCACGTACAGCCGCGCCCTTCGCGCGTGCCTCACCAGCTCCACCAGGTCCGCGCGGGCCAGCGGTTCCCCTCCGGTGAGGTCCGCATGGAGCACGCCCAGCGCCGCGGCCTGCTCGAAGACGCCTGCCCACCCGGCCGTATCCATTTCGCTGGCGCGCGCCTCCATCTCGAGAGGATTCGAGCAATAGACGCAGTGCAGCGGGCAGCGGTGGGTGAGCTCGGCGACGAGCGATAGCGGCGTGTAGCTCACAGCAAATCCAGAGCACCGCGCCCGGCCAGCGCCGCCAGAAACTCCAGCGATTCCCGCCGGACACGACCCGGCTCCGCCACGGGGAATTGCAGTTCGATGGCGCCGAGCACTTCGGCGATCGTCCGCTGGCCGTCGCACAGGGCCAGAATTCGCCGCCCGGAATCATTCAGCAGCAGCGCGCTTTCCGGCAAGAGCAGCGTCTGCTGCTGTCCCGGCGCATCGCTGATCCGGCAGCCGCGCGCGAGCAGAGGGCGCTTCTCGAGAGCCAGCCCCGCGGGTGGAAATTCATCAGGCATCTGCGGAGCCGCTGGCTGGGAGGAAGGCGCCGGGCGGAGGCCAGCCGGGATGGACGTAGGAAAAATACAGGGCATCGAGCTGCGCCCAGAGGATGGAGCATTTCTCGCGAAGCGCGTCGCAGACCTCTTCCTGCAGTTCGCGCGTATGCGCATGGCGAATGGCGAAATCCAGGGCGAACTCGGCATCCTCCGGCGCCTGCGTCAGCCGCGCCTCGAAATAAACCAGGCTGTCCGCAAGCCACGGATAGTGTTTCTTCAGCGCATCCACGCGGAGGGCGATGAGCGAGCCGGAAAACATCTCGGTGAGGGAAGAGGCCACAGCCTCGAGGAAGCTGCGTTCGCGGACAAGCTGGACATAAGCATCTACGGCGTAGCGAACGGCGGGGAGCACGCCTTCGCCGGCCAGCACGCCATCGCGCGCGAGGCCTGTGCCTTCGGCCAGGATAAGCCATTTGGCGATGCCTCCGGGCGTGACGCCATCGCCATCGTGATCCACGATGCGCTTGCGCCAGGCGCGGCGGAAGGCGGGATCTTCGCTGCGCGAGAGGATGATCGCGTCTTTGATGGGCACGCGGCTCTGGTAGTAATAGCGGTTCAGTGCCCAGGCCTGGAGCTGGCCGCGAGTGAGCTTCCCCTGGTGCATCAGCAGGTGGAAGGGATGGCGGTGATGGTAGCGCTGCTCGCCGATGGCGCGGAGCCGCGCGGTGAAATCAGCGGGAGCGAGCAGACCATTCAAAGCGAAAGCTCCATGCCATCGTGCGCCAGTTCCCAGCCGGCATCGAGCACGGCGCGGTATTCCGCCCCGGATTGGTCAAGCATCGGGTTGGTGTTATTCATATGGATGAAGAGCTTGCGCGGCCGGCGGAGAGACGCGAGAGCCTGGAGCGAGCCGCCGGGCCCGGAGAGCGGCATGTGGCCCATCTGGCGCGCGGTGCGGCCCTGGCCCCGGATGCGCGGAAGTTCGTCGTCGGTCCAGAAGGTGCCATCCACAAGAATTACATCGCACGAATCCATCAGGGAAAGCAACCGGGAATCCACCGCCGGCAGCCCCGGAGCGTAGAGGAAGCGTTTGCCCGATTGCATCGATTCGAAGAGCAGGGCGGCGAGCGCCTGATCGCGTGGCAGCGGGTTTGCGTCCCGCTCCGTGCAAGCATAGATGGGGAAATTTCCCGGCATCGGAACCGGATGGCAGATCACCCCTGCCGTGTTGGCGCCGGGCGGGAGGGCGCCGACGGCAGGAGCGGGAGAAATCTCGAAGGGCTCACCGGGGAGCCAGGAAATCCAACTAGCCTGGGATTCGAGCTGCTCGAGCATGCGGAAGAAGGTGTTGCCGCCGCGCAGCAGGCGTTCCACAGCCGGCGTGGAATAGATGCAAAACGCCTGGAATTCGCGCAAGAGAAGCAGACCGAGCACGTGATCGAGATCCGCGCAGGCAAGCACCACAGCGGAAATGGGAGTGCCGCGCGGCGCCTGGCGAGGATGCAGATCCGCGGTGCTTTCGAGCTGCGCGCGGAGGTCGGGAGACGCGCCCAGCAGGCACCAGCGGGAATCATCGAGCGAAACGGCAATCTGCGATTGGCTGCGCGCGGGTCCGGCGAAGGAACCACGACGAAAAGCGCGGCAATTTGGGCACGCGCAATTCCACTGTGGAAAACCTCCCCCGGCGGCTGAGCCGAGGACACGCAGGCGCATCCGAGAATTAGAGTTCGGCGTTAGAGTAGGAACTGATTTCGCAGTTCAGGCTGACTTCTTCGAAGCAGGGCGTGGTCCATTCCATTTTCAAGCCTCCCATACTGCCCTAAGGATACCGCACGAGGGAGGAAGCCCGCAAGGCGAAATCGCGTGGCGGGCGGCCTGGATGGCAGGGTATATGGGGGCGAAATGGCTGAGAGAGGGGGCGAAAAGAGCGAGGAGGGAAATGCGGCGGAGCGCAGGAGATGTATGAAAAAGTGTGACGATCAGGGAAGGTACCCGTGGTGAAAACAAAGGGGTTAGGAGGAAAGTTGATGGTATGCGTGTGACGATCAGAGTTTCGCCTTTTATTCGCTTTTGAGAGAAGGAAAGTGGTAGCGAAAATGTGCGCGAGCGAGCGGGGGCGCGAGGGAAAATTTTGCGATGATTGTGCGTGGATTTTTTTGCGAAGCATCGAAAAAACTCCGGGAAAATGATGTTGGGCGGCGCTAGGCGCTGGCCTGGATGCGTTTTTGGTGCTCTTTGGTTTGAACGGCGGCGGGCTGGATTGCCCGCTTTGAACGCTAAAAATGAAGCTAGCATGAGGATACAGGAAATTTGCGGGATTGTCAAGGACCAATTGAGGGAATTTTTGGGAGTCGGGAAATGGGAAATGTTGAAATTAAAGGGGTTAGGGGAAGAGGAGGAATTTGGAAAATCGTCCAAGGCGAAGTTGGGCGCGGGACGGGGATTTTTGGGAGATTTTGGGCGGGGATTTGAGG
>VFSW01010184.1_pt1 | contig 13347 bp, 10 predicted proteins | sample 5358111 | NCBI WGS metagenome assembly VFSW01 (sample SAMN11554181, study PRJNA540505) | mine drainage metagenome | isolation source: sediment from site ElyBrook_90M | place: USA: Ely Copper Mine, Vershire, VT | collected 2017 | reverse complement strand
CCTCTCGCAGCCAGACTGCCCAAGCCTACATTCAGGTCCTGGACGGATTGCCCGCGGCCACGCGTCAGCGCAAAGCGAATCCTGCCGTCTAGAGGATGCTGGCTAACGATTGGGAAAAGACCAGGCCAAGATCTCGCAAAGACCAGGCGCTAGGGGTGGACGGTATAAATCGACAGTGCTGCCGCGGCCGTCAAGGCTGCATCAATCGTCCTCCCGGCCGCCACTCGTCCGCCGCTCACCGGAACGAAAAGAATGTCATCCGCTGCCAAAGTCACATCCGGAGCCTTGGCTTCCAGCATTTTCTTAAGCGGCACCCGGGTTTCGGTCATTCCAGTGGGTCCCTTGTGGATAATGCGAACCCCACCCATCTTCGCGGTCCGGTTGGTTCCGCCCGCCAGCGCGATCGCCTGCAACACCGTCAGTGTGCCGTTGTCCACCAGCAGACCGCTCGGCCGCCCCACGTCGCCCACCACATAGATAATCGGCGCGCGCGGCACCACGATCGTATCGCCGGGAAGCACGTCTACATTCGCACTCTGATCGTCCCCCAGATTTCTGGGAAGGTCCACGCGGATCGGTTGCGGCCGGTCGTGCCGAAAAATGCTTATTTTCCGCGAGGAGGCCGGCGTAAATCCTCCCGCTTCCGAAATAATCTCGTAGAGCTTATGATCCCCCAGGTCAGGGTAGATGCCCGCTTTGGTAACTTCCCCCAGCCCCGTCACTCCCTGAGAAGCCGACTCGTCCACAAAGATCGTCACATGCGGATTGCGTACGAAGCCGCCGTCTCCAAGCCGCTTCTCGATCAGCGTTTGGGCCTCATCGACCGTCAGGTCGCCCACATGCACATAGTCGATCAGCGGGAGATACACGTCTCCTGAGTTCCCGACCCTCGCTTTGGTCGCAAGCTCTGGGACGTTGTAGACGTTCACCTCGATCAGATCTCCGCTGCCCAGTCTCATGAAGGCCGCGTCTCCGCTGGTGGCTGCGGAATCGCTGGCCGGAGCATTGGCGTTTGCCGCCGGCAAGGGTTGCGCGGCTGAAGGAAACGGCTCCGCTGCTTGACTTTGCGAAGGGTGCGCTTCCGCCTGTGTTTGCTGGGCGCCGGCCGCTGCGGCGAGACAACCCAAACTACAGCCCAAAAAAAACGAACACCCTCGGCGGATGAGATTCAACCTGCCCGGCCTCGTCAACAAGTCCTCTGAACATGCATGAAGTTTTGCCAGCAGTTTAGCACAGCACCGTTCGCCGATGCGGCCTTCCCATGACCATTTGGGGAAGTTTTCCACAGGTTTTTCTCTCCAGCGATTGAAACCTGATTCCGGCACCTGCTAGATTTCATAGATCACTAGCAGACACGCGAACCTTTACAACCACTCACTCTGGCCTTGACCAGTTGTCAAACTCTCGCATGAGGGCGGGAATTTCGCGCGTTCACAAACTAATTCGGCGGCCGAGGTGGGCTAGTTGACAGTCATATTTTTGGCGATTTTTCTCGTATCGCTGTTCTTGGCGTTTATCCTGACCCGGTCCGTCCGCGACTTTGCCACCGCACGCGGCTGGGTGGCGGTTCCTTCTCAGGAGAGACACCTTCACATTAATCCCCTGCCGCGTCTGGGCGGCGTGGCGATTTTCGTTTCTTTCGCTTTGAGCATGGGCGTCGCCGTGGTGCTGATTCTGGCTCGTCCGCGTCTGCATTCCGTTTTATCCCTGAAGACGCTCCTCACCATTTTCCTGCCCGCGACGCTCGTGTTCTTGCTCGGGGTCTATGACGATGTTCGCGGCGCAGGTCCGTATTTCAAGTTTAGCGTCCAGGCGGTTGCCGCCACCATGCTGTTCCAGGGTGGCTTGCGCATTGTCGACATTCCGGTGATTTTCGGAGCCCACAAGCTGCCCTGGTTTGTGGGTTTGCCCGTCACCATCCTGTGGGTGGTGGCAATCACCAACGCCTTTAATCTGATTGATGGCCTAGATGGGTTGGCGGCGGGGTCCGCGCTTTTCTCCACCCTCGTGGCCTTTGTCGTATCGATGTTGTATGGCCAATCGCTGATTACCGTGGCCACCATCGCGCTGGCTGGTGCGATTCTTGGGTTTCTCCGCTTCAACTTCAATCCCGCCACCATTTTTCTGGGGGATTCCGGCAGCCTGTTTATCGGCTTCCTTCTCAGTGCCCTGGCCCTCGCAGGCGCGCAAAAGGCCCCCACCATCGTAGCTGTTGCCATACCGGTGGTCTCTTTCGGTCTCCCCATTCTTGAGACTTCTCTTTCCATCGTCCGGCGATTGATCAGCGGCCGCCCGGTCTTCACCGCCGATCGTGAGCACATTCACCACAAACTCCTGCAGCACGGCATGACCCACCGCCAGGTAGTCATCCTGCTCTATGGCGTCTCCGCGATTTTTGCCATGCTGAGCCTTTTCCTGCTCTGGCCCACGGGCAGTTCCCTCGGCCTGGTGATGGCGGTGCTGGGAGCCGGCATCTGGATTGGCGTGCAGCATCTCGGCTACCTGGAGTTTGGCGAACTGGCGCGGGTTGCCCAGCGGACGCTCGACCAGCGCCAGATCGTTATCAACAACCTCGCTATCCGCCGCGCCACCGAAGAGCTCAAAGTGGCCCGCGATTATAATCAGGTCCGCCGCATCTTGACCGCCGCCTTCAGCACCAATGACTTCGATGGTTTTGATTTGAAAGTGAAGCTGCTCCCCGGTGAGACGATTCCTCCCGATCCACAAGACGGTTCTCCGTCGCGAGGCAACGAATTCTCGTTCCGCTGGAGCAAGCCTGGAGTTACACAGCCTGGAGTTACGAAGTCTGGAGTTACGAAGTCTCTGGAAGGGGCAGCCGTGTGGACTCTCGGTCTAGACCTGTTAAGCACCGCCAACCGCCGGCGCGGCACGCTCGTGGTTCAGCGGGTCTATTCCCAGCGCGACCTTCAAATTGACGTGAATCTCCTAACCTCGACTTTCCCCACAGCCCTCGCCGATGCGCTGGACCGCACTCTTGCCCACGCGGCGCAGGTGATCGCGCTCCCCGAACAGGATTCCGGAATGATTACCGCGCAAGCCGGCTAAAGCCTGTCTTTGAACCAGCTACAATCGTTGCTCGGTCCCAGTTTGATCTGTCACCGAGCCCCTGTCATCCCGAACGCCGCGTTTTTCATCGCGGCGGAGGGATCTCAGTCTTGACGGCTGTGGAGTGCCAGCCAGGAGCCCGCCGTGGTCGATGCGGCGCAATAGTCGCGCGTTCGGCTCGCTTCGCGGATACTAATTGCCATGCACATTCTTCACGTTGTCGGCGCGCGTCCCAACTTCATGAAAGCGGCCCCAGTGCTGCGCGCTCTCGCGGGCAAGTCTGGCGTTCGCCGAACCCCGATTCGCCAAACTCTGGTTCACACCGGCCAGCACTACGACCGCGCCATGTCCCACGTTTTCTTCCAGGAACTGGAAATGCCCCAGCCCGATTGCAACCTGGAAGTTGGATCAGGCAGTCATGCGCAGCAGACCGCTGCCATCCTCAGCGCTTTTGAGCCGGTCGTCTTGGAGCGTAAACCAGATCTCGTGCTGGTCTATGGAGACGTTAACTCCACCGTGGCCGCTGCCCTGGTGTGCGCCAAGCTCGGAGTTCGAGTCGGGCACGTGGAAGCGGGACTGCGTTCGCGCGACCGCACCATGCCGGAAGAGATCAACCGCCTGCTTACCGATCAGCTCTCCGACTTGCTGTTTACACCTTCCGCCGATGGCGACGAGAATCTGCTGCGCGAAGGCGTGGACGCTTCCCGCATCCACTTTGTCGGCAACGTCATGATCGATACCCTGGTCCGTCTGCTGCCTCGAGCTGAGCAACATCGCCGCACCGATCTTGCCGCGCCTTATGTTCTGGTCACCCTGCACCGTCCTTCCAACGTCGACGACCTGCCCTGGCTCCGTGAACTCCTGGCGACCCTGGCCGACCTAAGCCGGCAACTGACGGTGGTTTTCCCGGTTCACCCCCGCACCCGCCAGCGCCTCGCCGATCTGACGCGGGAGTCCGCTTCACACCCCCGCCTGCAATTGCTCGATCCTCTGCCCTATCTCGATTTCATGGCGTTGCAGCGTTACGCTGCGCTCGTGATCTCCGATTCTGGAGGGATTCAGGAGGAAACTACATTTCTGGGCGTGCCTTGCCTCACGGTACGAGAGAATACCGAGCGACCGGTCACGATCACGATGGGAACGAATCAGTTGGTAGGGCGGGATCTTCAGCTGTTGCGCGCAGCGGCTAATGGCATTCTCAATAGGCGCTCAGAAACCGGTGCGAACGAAAATCTCACGCCGTGCCAAGTACCGCTCTGGGACGGACATGCCGCCGAGCGCATCGCAGAAATTCTGTTGCGACCGGGACCTGCCTAGCGGCCGACCCATTTGGCCTAGAGCTTCGCGCTGGCGTAGGAATTGATTTCGCAGTTCAAGCAAACTTCTTCAAAAGCCGGTGCTGTCCATTCCATGATTTCCCCCAGTGTCGCTTCGAGCGTTTTGCTTCGAAGCGTTCTCTAAGTCTAATTCACCCACCGATCAAAATCAACGATAGATTGCAAAGCCCCGCATCCGCTTCCCGCAGCCCACGAGACTTTGAGAAAAAAATGGCTGCTCCACGTAGAGCGTCGTCAGTCCGCTGATTTCCACAGCCGGAACCAGTGCCGTCACTTTTCCCCCGCGTGCCCCATGTTTACCGTTGCATCTCCAACGGGCAAGCAAGGATGACCCAGTAAGGAGCTAGGCAATCATGTTTGGCAAGACGGTCTATGGCACAACTTTCAAAGACGTTAATTTTGTTCCCTTACAATCGGCCACGTTTTGCATCCAGTGCGAACTGATTAGCGCGAATCGCCGTCCTCATTGTCTTGCCTGCGGCAGCCAGTCTCTGGTAAGCCTGTCGCGCATTCTTGGCGGATCGCTGCTCAACCAGCAAACCGCTCATCTCATTACCGACTGCGAGCTCGATAGTCTTGTCCGCAATCTATTACGCACCGTTCCTGACCCCCAGGTTCTGGACACTGCCGATCATTTCCGCATGCCGAGCCTAGCCCTGCGAAGCCAGTTGCGGCTGGCGAATACGGCGCATCCGGCTTCCGGTTTCCGCGCCATGCCCACAACGGGGGAATGGACGGAAGACATGGAAATTCGTCCTTCCGAACTGGAACTGGAGCCAGCCATCAGCGCGATAACCGAGCGGGCTCAGCATCTTACGGGCGCAACCGGTGCAGCCATCGCTCTGCGCGCCGGCGACGAGATCGTTTGTCGTGCTCGCGCCGGCCGCACCGCGCCCGATCTGGGTGTTCGGCTGCAAACCGATGCCGGCATCTCTGCCGAAGCCGTTCGTACCGGCGAGGTCATGCTGTGCAACGACGCCGAACGCAATCCTCGCGTCGACCTGGCCAGTTGCCGCCGCCTGGGGGTCCGCTCCATCCTGGTCTCCCCGCTGCGCCATTATCGCCGACCTGTGGGTGTGTTTGAGGTGGTTTCGTCTTCGCCCAGCGGCTGACGAACATCAGCCACGGATCACACAGATTCTCCCGGATGCCCCCCTTCATAGCTTGTTCAATGTTTGCGTTTTATCCTGCGTGAATCCGCGTAGATCCGGGCCAAGAAGTTTCTGCGACTTTTCCACAGTCTCGGGGTAATATGTACAGGCGGTAATTCGCGCCCTTCGACCCTAAATGGCTGCTACCATCACTCCACAGCAAGCCGTCCCAGTCAACCGTCGCCGCCGTTTCCGGCACAAGGTTCGGACCCCGGCCTACGCCAGTTTTATCGGCGAGTCCAAGGGCATGGCGCTCGATCTGAACGCGATCTCTGACATCAGCGAAGACGGCATCGCGATCGAAGTAAACTCCGCGCTGCAAACCGCGCGCCGTTTTGAACTCTATCTCGACCTGGCCGAATCTTCCGGCCCCATCTACACGTCGGGCGAGGTCATCTGGTGCGGTTCGGGTCGCTGCGGCATCCGCTTCGCGGAGCTTCCCCCGTCCAGTTTGTTCCGTCTGCGTGGCTGGCTTTTCCTGAATGCCATGACGGCGGTCGCCGATGCCCAGGCCTCTTCCGATCGCGCCCGGCTCGTTCCCTTGGAAGAAGCCGCACCGCCCCCGAACTACAGCGACACGCTGGCCGCTCTCGCTGCGGTGCAGCGGGAAGTTGAATCTCTCGGTCCCGATCTGGTCGCGGCGCTGCAGTTAATCGCCGCCCGCGCCCATGTGCTGGTGCGCGCCTCCGGCGCCGCGATCGCTCTCAGCGCGAAGAACCCCGGCGTCATGGTATGCCGTGCCAGTTCCGGCGAGGACGCTCCTCCCGTTGGAGCCGAGCTGCAAATCGCTTCCGGTTTTTCCGGCGAATGCGTTCGCGCGGGAAGGCCGCTGCGTTGCGACGATGCAGAAACCGACACGCGCGTGGACCGCGCCAGTTGCCGCTCCCTCGGCATTCGCTCCATTCTCGCCGCTCCGGTCCGCGTTGCCGGTCGGGTCATCGGCATCCTCGAGGCTTTTTCTCCCCAACCGAATAATTTTTCCGAGAGCGATGTCGTAGTCCTGCAGAGGCTGGCGGACACCGTGCTTGCCGCGGTCAACCGCGCAGCGCGTTCCGAAGATCTGCAAGTCCAACCTGCGGCGCCGGCTCCGCTTGTTCCTGCGCCGGGCAGCGTCCTGTTCGCGGCGGAAGCCACGGCAAAGGCCAAAGAAAAAGACCAGCTCGAAGCCGAGAGCCCGGGCAGCATCCATCTTCCCCGGTACCACCTGATCGTGCTGCTCTGTGCCGCCGGCTTGATCACCGGCGCGCTCGCGGGGGTACTGGGATTCATCATGGCTCCGTGGCTCCAGTTGACGTTCGCGCCCTGGGTCCGGGCAAAAATGCGGGCGCAGACGCCTGTGCAGGTGCAGACGGTTTTGGCATCAGCCCCAGCGCGGAATGCCGTAAGCCCTTCTTCCAAGCCTTCGTCTACGGCAGTCGACACCGCGACGCTCGCCCAGTTGCAGCGGCTGGCCGAAGCAGGAGACCCATTGGCTCAGAATGCGCTGGGCCTCCGCTACGCCCAGGGTGACGGCGTCAACCTGGATGAGCAAGAAGCGGCGCGCTGGTTTACCAAAGCAGCTGAACAAGGCAACGTGGCCGCCCAATCCAAGTTAGGCTCGCTGTACTGGGCAGGACGCGGCGTCCAAGCCAGCCTGAGGGAAGCCTATTTCTGGACCATCCTGGCTCGCGCCGGCGGAGACAAAGGCAGCAAAGAACTTGCCAAGTTCATTGCCGGTCACATGAGCCGCGCTCAAGCCGCCCAGATCGAACAGGACGCCGATGTCTGGCTGCAGCAGCACCAGTCCACCGCCAAGCCCGTCCCCGGTCACTAAGTGTGATCTCGAGAAAGTTCACGGCATAAGTTTCAGCCTGTCATCCTCAGGGAAGCGAAGAGCCTGCCCTGAGCTTTGTCGAAGGGACCTCTGCACTGTCACGGGGTCAATGCGTGTAATTTTGCCTGGTTGGTACTGGGTCAGTTTGAAACTGACCCAGTACCGCCTGGTTACATCAGTTGACACTCGCCAATCCGTCTAGGACTAATTCTTCCGGGGCGGGTCGAGTGTCCACGGTGGGACGACGCCTATCGAGCGGGCATACGCGATCTGCTGGCCAAGATGCTGTGCGATGTGCTGAACGATATAGAGTAAGACGCCCCGTTCGGTAATCTTGCCTCCGTTCCACTCCAGAGTCTTTTCCAGGTCCGCGTCGGGCATGGAGCGGATGGCCGCCTTGGCGTGAGCGTAGGAAGCCTCGAGCGTAGCAATGACTTTTGTCTTGTCGGTGGTGGACTGCTCAAGGGTTTTCGTGTCGACCCCAGCCGGAGTGGGAGTGCCCACGAGCTTGTAGAGATTGTAGTTCGCAGCGCTGGCGTGCAGAAAAACCTCGGCGATCGTGCGCACATCCGGGGACGGTCTCCATGTGTATCTATCGGCAGGGATAGCCTCGGCCAAGCGGACGAACTCGCTTTCCTGGATCATGACTTCGGCCACCACTTCCGAGCGGTATCCGGTCACGCCGGGAGTTCCGTCGCGGTATGGGTAGACTTGCGCCGACATGCGGACTGCGCTTGTCGTCATCACGACCAAAGAGAGAGCAGAGATGATTCGTAGCATGACGGTCTCCATTGCTGCGTCAGCAACTAACGGAATCTGCGAAATTATACCCACTCGCCTCGATGGTCGTTGGCGAAAAATCTCCATCTCAATCATCGGCATGCGGAAGGGATGCCAGGTCTCCCGCTCTTGCTGTACTGAGATCGTGTTGAGCAGGACGCTGCACTGTGCGTGCAACGTCCAACCCTTTTGCCCGGAAGCTCGAAGCTCCTCCCCGCATCGGCGTTAAAATAGACCTGAGGCCGTCCGTGTCCACCCTCCGCACCATTCTCGATGATCGAGTCCGCGAAGCTGATTCCCATCTTTACGAGCGGCTCGACAAGAACCGCGTGCGCTGCTTTTCCTGCGGACATTGTTGCCCCATCCCGGACGGCCAGCCCGGCGTATGCAAAGTCCGCTACAACCGCGGCGGCACGCTCTACGTGCCCTGGGGATACGTTGCCGGAACGCAGTGCGATCCCATCGAGAAGAAGCCTTTCTTCCACGCTCATCCCGGCGCCCTTGCCTACAGTTTCGGCATGCTCGGTTGCGACCTGCATTGCGCCTATTGTCAGAATTGGGTCACGTCCCAGGCCTTGCGCGATCCCAGCGCGGTCTCGCCCCCGCTTGAAACGTCTCCGGATTCTCTGGTTCACGACGCCATCGCGCAGGGCGCGAAAGCTCTGGTCAGTACCTACAACGAGCCTTTAATCACCAGCGAATGGGCCATTGCCGTTTTCAAGGAAGCCAAGGCCGCGGGCCTGCTCACCGCTTTCGTTTCCAATGGCAATGGAACGCCGCAGGTGCTCGATTATGTCCTGCCCTGGATCGACCTCTACAAAGTGGACCTCAAGAGCTTCGACGATCGCCACTACCACGAACTCGGCGGCCGCATCGCGCCCATCCTCGACAGCATCCGCCGCATTCACGAGAGGGGCGTGTGGCTGGAGATCGTCACGCTGCTCATTCCCGGCTTCAACGATTCCGCGGATGAACTGCAGCGCCTCACGGAATTCATCGCCAGCGTGTCGCGCGATATTCCCTGGCACGTGACCGCATTTCACGGCGACTACAAAATGCAAAACGATGTCGCGCGCAACACCAACGCAGACGATCTCTTGCGCGCCGTGGAGATTGGCCAGCGAGCCGGCCTGCGCTATATCTACGCCGGCAATCTTCCCGGCATGGTCGGCCACTGGGAGGACACGCGTTGCCCGCAGTGCAGCGAGACACTGATCAAGCGCCAGGGGTACCTGATCGAAGATTATCGCCTTACCCCAGACGGCCGCTGTCCGCAATGCGCCACCGCAATCCCCGGCCGCTGGTCTGCCCGCTTCGACGGACAGATCGCTTCCCGCCCTTTCCTGCCGCAAAAAAAGTCGCGTTTCGTTACAATCACAGGTCGTTGAAGTGTGTGCGGACTGCCGTCCCTTTGCGGTCTGGCCCCGTTGGTCTGATTGCTGAATGCTGAGTGCTCTCGTGCGTCGTTCATGCGAAAACAATCTATCTTCGTTCTGTGCCTGATCGCCGCGTCGCTGCTCACCGCGTGTTCCCCGCGCGACCTGCTCTCGCGACGTCTCGCCGCCGATCTGATCGAGGGTTCCGATACGTTCAAGACGCCCCAGGCGTTTTTTCTTCGGACGGGCGTTGTCTCGAACAAAGACTATCTCTCGCCTGAATACCTGGTGTTGCAGCATCACGGCTGGATTTCCGCCACCACCGCAGCGTGCCCTCTGGCCCTTGTGCCACCACCCTGCTGGGACCTGGTGCTGACCCCCTTGGGTGTGGAAACGATCCGGCCGCTGATTGCGCCCGCGGACGCGGGCAAGCCGTCGTACAGTCTTCCGGCCGCCAGAAGGGAACTGATCGCGGTGACGGGCGTCAGCAAACAGGGCAACGTGGCCGACGTCGATTTCATCTGGAGATGGCAGCCTCTGAACGAAGTAGGGGCGGCTCTCTACTCCGGCGACCTGCATTACCGCTCCACGGCTGCGTTTCGCAACTATGACGACGGCTGGCGGGTAGTGCAGACTGCTCCCCGATCGAGCCAACCGCTCGACGACGCGCTTAAGAATGCCGAGCCTGAACCGTGATCCAGCTTTACAAACCGAGCCAGGGGAGTGCTGATGCAGTTTGTGATTCTGACGACGAACATTTCTCGTCGGCGTCATCCCGAGCGCAGCCGTTCTTCAGGCGGAGCGAGGAATCTCCCTGCTGCCGGCGACCAAGCTGCACCGCTACAACCGCGGGTCACAATTTGCCTCTATAGAATGTGCCGTTGTATAAACCTAATTCCCGGGAACCTATGCGAATCCAAAAGGCTGTGGGTGTGGTCGTACTCGTGATGAGTTATGCGCTTGTTCTTTTTGCTCAGAGTAAGCCGAAATTAACCCTCAACGAGTTCTTCAATTCCGTAAGCTTTCCCGCGATTGCGCTCTCGCCCGACGGCAACTGGGTGGTCGTCGCCACCGAGCGCGCTGACTGGGACGAGCAAGTCTTCCGCAACGACCTCTGGCTCTACCGTGATGACGGCAGTCATGGCGACGCAAAGCACGACGAAGGAAGGACCGGTTCGCTCATCCAGTTGACCCAGTCCGGCCATGACACCGAACCCAAATGGTCGCCCGACAGCCGGTGGATTGCCTTCATTTCCGAGCGCAAGACCTCGTCCGAGAAGTCTGACAGCTCCGACTTCGACTCCGACGGCGATGCCAAACAGAAAGCCAAAAGCAAAGACAAAGGCACGACACCAGCCAGATCTACCTGATTTCTCCCAGCGGTGGCGAGGCTTTTCCGATCACAACCGGCGATGAAGATGTCCACGATTTTTCCTGGTCCGCCGACTCGCGCACCATCTACTTCGCCACCCGCCAGCCCTGGTCGAAGACGCAGAAAGACGCATACAAGAAAGCATGGAAAGACGTGGTGCAGTACCGCACCGCCGAGCGCGGCGACACGATCTATGCTCTCGATCTGGCAGCCGCGATTGAACGCCACACCGCCGCCCCGGCGAAAGCGGAAACCGATGCCGACAAAGATGCAACTGGCACGCCGGGCGCGCGCGCCATCGCGACCTCGCCGCTGCGCGTCGATAATCTCGTCACTTCTCCCGACGGCAAGAAGCTGGCCTTCGTGAGCAACGCCATTAACCAGCGTCAGGAAAAAATTGATGATATCGAAATCTACCTAATCGACTTGGCAAGTGTGGCGCGGGCGCTCTTGCCCGCGACTACGTCCAGTTCCTCGGAAGCCGTCGCAGCCCAACCGCGCCGTCTGACCCACAACCAGGCGGTCGAAGTCAGACTGCGTTGGGCCAACGACAGCCGCCACTTGTTTTTCAGCGTAGAAGTTGGAGACGTGACCGGACCCTACCGCGATATCCAGCCGCATCTCTATTGGGTGGATAGCGAAAGCGAAGGCGGCGCCGTCCAGCAATGGAGCAAAGACTTCATCGGTCCAGTCGATCACTACGCGGTTGCGGGCGAGAACGTGCTCGCCGCTGCGCGCGCTGGAACCGAAGTCCAACTCTATTCCGTAGGCAAGCCCGCGGAGTCGCTGCATCGCCTGAGTGGATGGCCGGGCACTTATGAGAGAATCTCTGCTTCACCGCACTCTTCTCGTGTGGCCTTCGTCTACTCCTCGCTCGGCAAACCCGCGGAAGTCTATCTCGCCGAGAATGCATCGTCGCTCGATCAGGCTAGGCCCATCACGGCGTTCAATAAACAATTCACCGAACGCGATCTCCCGCAGGGCAAGCCCTACCAGTGGAAAGCCGACGACGGCACTACTGTCGAAGGCATGTTGATCTATCCTCCGGGCAAATTCGAGGCTAAGCATCTGCCCATGCTCACGTTCATTCACGGCGGCCCCGCAGACGCCGACGGCAACCACTTCGAAGCCGACTGGTATCAGTGGGCCGCGCTGGCCGCGACCAATGGCTGGCTGGTCTTCGAGCCCAACTACCGCGGTTCCACCGGCTACGGCGACAAGTTCCTCGAGCAGATCGTTCCCGTCATCGTGTCGCGTCCCGGCAAAGACATTCTCGAAGGCGTCGACGCGCTGGTGAAAGACGGCATCGCCGACCCCGACCACCTCACCGTCGGCGGCTACAGTTACGGCGGCTACATGACCAACTGGCTCATCACCCAGACCACGCGCTTCAAGGCCGCGGTCACCGGAGCGGGCGCGGTTGAGCACGTGGGCAATTGGGGCAACGATGACACCACTATGGACGATGCCTACTTCCTCGGTGGACGTCCCTGGGAAGCCCAGCAGCGCTATCACGACGAAGCCGCCATTTTCCAGATCGACAAAGTCCGCACGCCCACGCACATGGTCGCTGGCGGTGCCGACATCCGCGTCGCCGTGCTGGAAGATTATTTGCTCGAGCACGCCTTGTATTCGCTCGGCATCCCGAACAAGCTGCTGGTATTTCCGGGCGAAGGCCACGGTCTCGGCAAGAATCCTTGGCACGGAAAAATCAAAGTGCGTGAAGAACTGAAGTGGCTGCAGAAATACGGAGGCGTCCCGGCAGGGAACTGAGCAAGAACTGCGGAGGGTGCCCTCCTTGTTCCGCCGTTCTTTGGCCGGACAGGGCAGGGATTTCGACTTCGACTCAACCGCTCCGCAGCGAAAAGCGTCAAAGTCCCACCCTTTCGCAAAGAACGCGAAAAGGATGGGGCACCCGGTACAAGAGTTTTTCATGTCGAGTGATCACACACCACGCCGCGACTTCCTCCGCATCTCAGGCGCGAGCCTGGCCGGAGTCGCGCTGCACTCACGCCCCGCCGAAGCGCAAACCACTCCGCCCGCTCCGAACTCTGGCGTCTTCGACGTGAAATTCTTCGGCGCTCTTGGCGACGGTAAGACGATCGACACTCCCGCCATCAACCACGCCATCGAAGCCGCAGCCGTCGCCGGAGGCGGCACGGTGCGCTTTCTGGCGGGAAACTACCTGTGCTATTCCATTCGCCTCAAAAGCAACGTGGCTCTCAGTCTCGATCAAAATGCAGTCATCATTGCGGCCGACCCCACATCCTCCGACAGCTACGACCTCGCCGAGCCCAACACTCCCTGGGACAGCTACCAGGACTACGGCCACGACCACTGGCACAACAGCTTGCTCTGGGGCGAAGGCCTTGAAAATATTTCCCTCACCGTCCCCGGTCTTCTCTGGGGCCGCGGACTCAGCCGCGGCTGGGGGCCGGGCCCCGTGGCCGCC
>VFSW01010183.1_pt1 | contig 13348 bp, 18 predicted proteins | sample 5358111 | NCBI WGS metagenome assembly VFSW01 (sample SAMN11554181, study PRJNA540505) | mine drainage metagenome | isolation source: sediment from site ElyBrook_90M | place: USA: Ely Copper Mine, Vershire, VT | collected 2017 | reverse complement strand
CTCCTTCAATGACCGTAGCGCCGCGTTGCAGTTTTTTAGTGCAGCCGTGAGGTCACGGACAAGCCCGCGTGTCTCGGCGAGATATTGCTCCCGCTGTGCGTCCTCGGTGTCGTGGGCGCGGATTTTCGCCCTCAATGTCGGGCCAACGAGATGGCCATCGTCGCCATCATCATCGCCAAAGTACGCATCGAGAATCGCCTCCACCCCGGCGGGCTGTGCTGCCAACGCGAGGAGGCGGAGCGGGTGCTGGCTGCGGAACGGCACGGTTGTCTTGGCGTCAATCTCTGCTTGAGTTGGCGGGGCCTCTCTGCCGCCGCTAGGGCCGGTAGCGCCACCACGGGGGCCTTCCGCCCCTCCGCGTGGCGTGGTGCCACGAGCACCACCCTCACAAGTTTCAGACACCATGCCCGTTGACCGAGCCATTATGACGAGACTGTGAGTGCGGCAGTAGTTCTTGTCACCGAATCCATGCGTACTCACTTCAACGCACCGGACTTGATGCTCCGGGCAACATGTGTACTCACACTGGGCCATTGTATGTCCTCCCGCCGGTCTTGATGAACTGCATCAACTCAGAGTACGACCGTGCTACTTCGCCTTCCTCCAGCTTAGTGTCATGGAGGCGCTGGGTCTCCAGTGCACGCTCTCCGTACAGCTTCTGATACGTTGGCGTGCTCTGCATGCAGAAGTCACAGACGATATTTTCCTTCTCTTCGAAGAGGGAGTCCTGTGTCGGGCGCGGGATGGCGGCAGGCGGAATCAGCCACCCACGGAGATAGAACCCACCTGTAAACCCAGAAGGATTGATGCTGCCCCGCACGAGTTCACCGCATGTGTCGCACCGGACTGTCACCTTAGGCATTTCAAATACTCCTGTACGGCTGTGACCGTCTGTCTTTCAAACAACCCCAGCATGGAATTACACCGGATGCACAGCAGGCCGCGAATGCGCCCTGTGCCGTGGTCGTGGTCAACACAAAGAACGCGCCCTGTACGTTGTACGCCTTTGCAGAGAGCGCACACGCCACCTTGTTCTTGCAGCATGATAGCATACTCAGCAGGAGTCATGTCGTACAGGCGCAGTTGAACAGCACGAAGCTGCTCATACGTTAGCTTAGACCGATTGACCCGAGACCTCTCAAGAGCTTTGTCCTTGTTCTCGGTGTAGTAGGCACTTCGGCAGGCGCGGCATAGGCGTTTCCCTTGATTCCGGTAGGTGTTGTCAGCCTCGTAAGGATGACCTTGAGGGCAGGCTGTGCGGTCTCTTGCCCGTATAGACTCAGGCATCTGAATCAACTCCATCGAAGGAAGTCTTCAGTACGACCACCTTACCTACGTCCTTTACGCGCTGCACGTCGAGCACCACGTCGGCCACCTCGCCGTACTGCCGGTCTTGGGTCACGAAAATAATCTGAATGCCAGTATCTAAAACAAGCTGGCGCAGAAGTTGTGCCACGTACGGTACATTCTCTTCGTTGAAACCCCCGAAGGCTTCGTCGAGCAGTATAACACGGCGCAACTCAGGCCGGTGCGCCAGTGTCACCATGAGGCGCAGGAGGAACGAGGTAAGTTCGATGGCGCTGCCGCCGACCTTGCCCATGAAGGCCGTCTCGCCGTAGGCAGTTTCCAGCGAGAACGAGACCGCGCTAGCTCCGTTCTTCACGCTGGATTTGATGTGCAGGTACATGTCTTCGCCAAAGACTAGCGTGAGCCCGTCGCTCACTACCTCTTCCAGCGAGGCTTCGAACGTCTTGCGCCACTCACCTTCCAGTGCCAACGCTAGCTGCTGCGTGAGGTCAAGAATTTCTGCTTCCTCAGTAAGAGAAGTACGGCGCTCCAATGCGATGGTCAACTGCTGCTGGACGCGCTCACGCGCACCCAGTGCGCGCTGCGCACCCCGGGAGCGAACGTCGTATGCTTCCTTGACCGCAGCGAGGTTCATTTAAGCGTCCTTATTGGTGGGAACATACGAACAACATCGATGTCGAACATTAACGGATGCCCGGCTTGCTGCATCTCTAACATGTACGCGGCAAGAGCCGAAAGATGGCACAAACGACAAACCCGCAGGTCGTCAAAGTCGTGCTGGCCGTTATTGCAGCGCTCTGACAATGGGGGCGGGCTAGTGTATGCCAAGCTGCGTCTCCACTTCGGCAAGTTCCGCCTCTAGCTCCTTCTCCGCCTTCTCGATAGCGGTGCGGGCTGTCTTCGGAGACAATCCCCGTTCTTTCAACGCAGCCTCTGCTTCAGCCAAGTCCTTCTCAGCACGCGTCCGGCGCTCGCTTATGGCGGCGCGCTTCTTGATGCAAATGTCAAGGCGTTCTCTTATTGTAGCGGTCGCCATTTCTTGTCTCCTAACTGGATAGCAAAGTCAGTCCGGTATTGAGTGAGCCGACACGTTCGGCACGTACGTAGCTCACAGTTCAAGTCCCATGGGCGATTGTAGTGCGGACTACCCCACGGGTGCAGCCCGAGCCTACACCGCAACGGTAACTTCTTATCCATTGATACCAGCCCGGTCGAGGTAATCTATCAGGCGTAGTCTAGCACGCGCGTCCACGGTCTCGCCACCCAGCCCAGCCAGTACCTCGTCCAGTGAGCCTTCCTCCAGCCGGGTAGCCTCTTCAATGCTGCGGACGAACAACCTCATGCTCTTGGACACCTGCACCTTAGTCGCGCCCTTGGTGAGGAAGAGTTCGCTCGCCGGGGCTGCACTGGTCAGCAGCAACTCATCGAATGCTACCTCGTCCTTCCCGAGTTGGACTTGCAACAGCCGCATCATGCGCTTCTCGTTGTCCTCATTGTTCTGAGTGCGCCCAATGGAGCCGAGACACGCAAAGGTGCAGCCGTTCACCGTGTGGATGCCCACGTCGTAGTGCGGATGGCCAAAGAGGCAGATGTCCATGCCCTCGGTCGGTATCGTGTCCATTGGGACGATGTGGAACGGGTACGGCTTGCCGGGAACTGTGATGGTACCGTGCGCCACCTTGATGGCCCAGTCCACGGAACGAGCATCCTCGCGTGGCCTCGGGATGTCCTGCTGTGCGTCGCGTCGTGTCAAGCCGTAATTCCATGGATTATGGTCTATGTCGTCGCGGTAGTTCGCAGGAGACCATTGAATGAATAGGTCACTGCTCATAGTCGGGCCATTCGGCGTGACAATGCGGTCACATGTCACAAGGTCTTCCTTCAGCCACTCCAGCGCGCCGCTCTGGAAGAGCACTCCAATGGGTTGCGTGGGCACACTCGCTTGCCCAGCGAAAGACAGGTCGTGGTTCCCCACGATGGCCAGCTTACGGCCGGGCCAACCCTGTAGGAGTTCGACCATCCACCGTACAAGGCCATGCGGGACGTTACGTTTGCTATGGAAAATGTCCCCCGTGAAGACAGTGTAGGCGCACCCGTTGTCAACGGCGTATTGTCGCGCCTCCGTCAGCATGTTCTTTACATCGGCCACATACAAATCAGTACAACCCAAGGGAGGGCTGGCGGCGAGATGCACGTCGTTGATGACAAGGATGCGTATCATCGTTCTTCAGCCTCCATCTTTGGGAGTGGCTGCTGACACCACGGGCACACCCCGAGCGCATTCCATTCCTCCACCAGCATAGCGTATACCTTATCGACCTGCTCTTCCTCTTCGAGGGCGGCGACTAAGGCCGCGTCAGCCTGTACAAGGTTACGAAACGCTTCCTTCTGCCCGAGAATGCGTACCACTCGTGCCGAGAAGTCAGGGATGGTAGGAATGGGTTTGTCGGCAACAGCCGCGAACTCTGCAACGGCTACGTCGTAGGCGGCTAGTACCCGGCGCTGTTCACGGATGCGATTGAACTCAGTGGCAAGACGGGTCATTGTCGCCTCAGGCGGTAGTGTCCCCGCGTCTTCCAGCATCCTGTGCGCTATGATGTACTGAGTCAGCAGGGTCTTCTCCCGAGCAATACCAGCCATCTTGGCCTCTGCCAGCCTGATGAAACCCGACACGTTCTCCAGCAGGTGGACTTCTTCGTCCAGCCCTTCAAACTCTCGCTCCTGCTTCTCCAGCCCTTCGATAAGAGAGGTGACCGTCGTTAACTCGCCACGTGCGTGCCGCAGGTCGATGCGTATCAATCCTTGCGCTTCCACGACGACATCCAGCTTGGTCATCTTAGCCAGCGCTCGCGCCGCCTGCCCTTCGCTGCGGTCAAGCAAGAACGAGTAGTCTCCTTGCTCGTGTATCTGCGGGGTGAGTGTGAGCGTTTTGTCTACGACTATCTGGGCGATGTTGAGGGCCTTGGCTATCTCGGGCGGGACGCTAGCGCCAAGTTTGCTGAAGAGTACAGCGTCGTCCCGGTGGGCTTCTCCGTTGGCGTCTACTTCGGCGAGTCGATACGTTGCGCCGCCTTCACGCCGCTTGAGCCACGTAACTTCATGCGTGTCGCGGTCGCCTTCCGACAACGTGAGTGTGATGACAGACTTGCTGGCCCCCTTGCGGATGTCGGCGGTGCCGGTCTCGTTGAAACAGGCAGACTTGATAGCCCGCAGGAGGGCAGACTTGCCCGCGAAATTATCCCCGATGATAATGGTGAGCGGCCCCAACGGAACGTCGGCATTCTCAATGCTCTGGAAGTTCTGGACGCGGAGCCGCGAGAAACCGCTTCTCTTCATGCCGTAAACCGCCCCTTGGTGTTAGCTCTCATCACTACCCTCCAGCGGTCGGCGTAAGCTGCTCGACGCACACCGTGTCTTCCTCGATATGCGCCGGGAAAATCCACCCGGTGTAGCGGCCCTGCATATACTCGATAACGCCGGTGCGTGTGTTGACCTTCGGCGCTTCGTTGAAGTACATCACGTGCCCGGCGATGTCCGTCACCGTCCAGCATCCCCGCTTGACCACTGGCTGCGGCTCTGACGCCGCAGCCTCGATAAGCATGCCAGCAACGATAAGAATGATGGCCGCAACGATGCAGACCAACACGTATCGCGTAAGGAAACTCATCTCGCCACCACAAGCGGCTGCTTCTGCACGACAGCAATCGGCAACGGATGCACGACGCGAATGACGAGGTGGTCGGCGACAATGTGCACCTCGTGCCACTTGTCCGCATAGATAATGTTGACCTGCAAGAACACGCCTTTGTCTTGCATGACTTGTTGGTCAGACGGAGCAACAATGTTGATGCCTTCGACTATGGACGTATGCGAGACGCCCTCACTGTCGAAGTATTCGTGCTTGCGGTTGACGACAAAGAACTGGTCGGTGCCGCTGAAGCGCACTCCGATGAAGTTCGCCTGCACCGCAGTGGGCGGCGTCGGTGGGCCGGGCAGCTTGCTCGGCCCGTTGCGGTGTGTGATACCTGCCATTTTACTTCTCCCTTCGCAGTCTGTTAGTGGCGTAGGTGAACAGCACCGAAATGCCGAACGCTGGCCACAGCCCAATGTAGGGCCACGCGCCCGGTCGGATGGCCGCATAGGTCAAGAAGAAAACCCAACCCATGAGGAACGACACCGCGAGACTGCCAACCACCCGGCTCTCAAATTCATAGCTGTTACCGGTGCGCTTGAATCTCATCAGTCCTCCGCTTCGAATGCTGCTAGCTCTGCGTCGGTGAGCGACCCCGCAACCGGGCCTGTCTCGTCGTCTCCGTCGTCGTCTTCCTCTGCTGCGGTCGGTGTGTAGTCCGGCACGAACCCTTCGAACCGCATCGCCAACTCAGCGTCCATGGCCTTGCGGACTTCTGCGCACACTGTAGCATAGTCTGCACTCTTGCGGAAGTCCTTCGCGTACCACTTGTCGTCACTGCCGCGCAGATGGCAGAAAGCCCCGGCCTTGATGACGATGGCGGGCTTGGCCTCAAGCGCGAAATCGAGAATCCACTGGTCGTTGTCTGGGCCAAGTTCTGGGCCGACTGTGATGAGGTTGAAGCGTGCTACACGCCCCTTCGGGCCGCACTGGTTCTTGGCGACGCGCGCTGCTACTTTGATGCCGATGGAGTTCTCTTCCTTCTTCGCATCCTCTCCGCCACGCCCGGCCACGAACCCGTACGACTTCACCTCGATACGTACGGTGCAGTGAAACGCTAGCGGTTTCTGGGCGACGGTCGCCACTTTGTTAGAGTTCTTACCCGCCGTGAACCCGAGGTATTCCTTCTCTTGGTTGACGGCCAGCATGGTGACGTTCTCACGCGCCAACTTGAAGCACAGCTTCTTCAGTCCGGCACTGACTTGACGCGCTGGAGAGCCCGGCTGCATGTTGTCGTAGTTCGCCTCGAACTCCGCCGTGCTTGGTGTAGCTGCTACGGAATCCCACGCTAACAACACTTCCACGTCCGGGTCTTCGTCGCGGATGTCATCTATCAGCCGGTCTAGCTGTTGGAAGACTTTCTGGATGTGCTCAGGGTAGATAATCATCAGTGGCAGCGTGTCTTCGTCCGCGTCGCCCCGCTTAATGGCAGCCGCCAGCGTCGTGTCATCGTACAGGCCAAGCCGGGCCGCATACTTGCGGTCGAACTTGTACTCGGCGTCGATGTAGACAGCAAGCCCGTGGCGCTTCTGGCACATGGCGAGCATCTTGATGATTTGACTGGTCTTGCTGGCTTGCTCGGCCCCTTGGAGCACCGTGAGGCGTCCTCTCGGTAAACCGCCCGCGTTGCCCGCGCCGATGGCGTAGTTGAGCGCGAGGATACCGGTGTCAAGGTACCCAACGATGTCGCCGTAGCCACCAGATGTGCTGACCGTATCATCACCAAACTTTTTCTTCTGCTTGGCCATAATGATGTCAGTTAGGCGTTCTCTACGTTTCGGGGTAGGGGCTGCTTTGCGCGGCATTACTTGCGACTCCACGGTAGCCCATAGATGGGCTGCACCCGTTATCCGGTTTTACGGTTCTCCCTAAGTCCCGCCACGGGTGAACAGCGGGCCACCTTACTCAGGTGGGAGTTTGCCCGTCAGGCCCTAGTCCTCGTCGCGTGGCCGAGTGGCGATGCGTCGCCCCCGGCGCGGCTCTTCCGGCTCTTCCGGCTTCACATGTGCCTTACTGTCTATCCGCCGTGGCCGTCGCTCTTCCGGCTCGTCTTCGGGAAGGTCGTCCGGGTCTTCCGGTTCGGGCTCGCTGCGCCGTGAGCGCGCGGGTGTCGGCTCGTCGTCATCGATGGTGCGACGGCGAGCCTTATCGGGTTCGGGCTTTTTCCCGTCGTCGTCGTCTACTTCGGAGTTCCATGCGGCCTTCATGGCCTTGTTCGTCGCGGGCTTGCAGAGTTCCGCGATGTCCGGCGGGTCGTTCTCTTCGAGAATGGCTGTGACGCTAGTTGGGTTCCGGCGCGGACGCACGCTGTAATCGGTACCGGTCTTGCCGCTGCCACTCTTCTCGATGACGATGTTGATGCCGTCCTCGGGGTCGGTGATGTCGCCGTACTCCTTGTCCCGCATCAGTTTCGCAATCTGCTTGTGCGCCTTGATACCGATGGCCATGACCTGAATGCCGCGCTTGACGTTATTCGGGTCGATGACACGGTAAAGCCATTGCTTCTTGGCGTAGAGGTCTTCGCCCTTGTCCACGTCGGAGTCGTCATCGCTCGCCTTGAGTTCCTTCATCTTGTCACAGACGAAGCAGGCGGCGGTTTCATCGATTGCACGCGGGCAGTTGAAGATTTTGTCCGCTGGGCCAACCCGCCAGTGCTGGGCACGCTTGATGAATGGCTTCTTCTCGCCCGGTGCGGGTGGGCAAAGCCTCACCTCGTTGTCACCGTCCTTGAACTTGAAGAAATCCGCACCACCAGACTCATCCTGCTCGTACTGGTCGAGCGTTTCCGTCATGTCAGTGGTACCCCAACCTCGCGGGGCTGTCGCTGCCTTTGCTGCCATCTTACGCTGCCTTTCTCTTTCGTGCCACCTGCACGCCTTGACTACTCGTCCTCGCCGTCTTCGTCGAAGTCTCCGTTGTATTCCGCCACTTGAGCTTCTGTACCGGCAACACCGAACACGGTTTCCCTGAAGGATACCTCGACAAATGCCTCGATGCCAAACATAAGAAGCGTCTTACGAAGCGCTGCCTATATTTCAGTCAGAAAAGCCTCGGTAATGCGATGGTCTCCTGCTTGGGTGTCTGTGCTAATGTCGAACTCGAATGCCATCTCTAGTTTCCTTCTGCGCTTGCCGCGCCCGCTAGCTTTGCCAGCATAAATTGACGCATCTTCATGGCGTCCCGTGCGTTCTCCAGCAGAGACGCGTCCTCTTGTGCGTCGATGTATCGACTGTGCAGCGTAGCATACTTTGGGTCGGCTTTCACCTCCGCCTTCGCACTATCCACGGTTGGTGGCTTCTCTCCGCGCTCAACCGCACGGTTGAAGAGATCGCGCCACTTCTCGGACTGCCAGACTTCAAGGTCTTGTTTGCAGCGTTCTGCCTCGGCGATGGCGCACGCTGCGTACTCTGCTATGTCGAAATAGAGGACAGCCTGTCGCGCCATCTGCTCATCAAGGTTGTTCGGGTCAACGAGCAGGTCTTCCGCGCACTCGCTAAGGTTAACGGCGACATCGTGCCCATAGACGGAGACCTTGATTGTGATATCGGGGAGGTTGCTCTTCACTCTAGGCATACGGGTCAATCACTCCTGCTTCGACGGGGCCGATTGGCTCCAGCGTGACGCCCTGCTTCATCTCCAGCACCACGATGCCCATCAGTTGAATCCACGTCTTCTCATCGCCGCCAGTGGCATCGACAAAATAATCGGCATCGTAGGGGGTGCCTTCCATGTCGTCGAGCCAGTGCTCACTACTGTGTGCAAGAAAGTTCTCCGCTAGTGCCTCGCTGAGGCCCCGGATGGTTGTCAGGTACTCCATCTGTCGTTCGTGAGTGGTGACGAGGTGGACGTGCACGGCATTCGCCCACCGGTTCTTTACCGCTATGATTTCGTGCGGGCGTCGCATGCTGTCAAAGACGATGCCGGTGGGAAGTCCCGCCTTGGCCAACGTGTCGTACTGTTGCGCTGCGGCTTCGACACACTGGTCGGCCCAGTAGTTGCCGTTGCGATTGCTGAACCACTCACCATACCCTTGAAGGAATGGGCGGTACTCTTCCTTGGTGGCCGGGTTGTTCATCTCGAAGAAGTAGGCCTCCCAATCATCGTCGTTGCCGTTAAGCTGCATCGCGATAGCGCGCGCTGCTGCCGCCTTCATCACATCGGCCGGTGACCCCGAGGCGTAGTGGAAGTCGGCTATCAATCGCCGCGTGATGACCGTCTTGCCTGCACTTAGGCCACCTGACAAGATGAACACGTTGCGTGGGGTTTCAAGCAATTCGGTGCTGCCGGTGCTGCCGGTGCTCTTGCTCATAGCCTCACCTTCTCCAACTCTGGGACGCCGCCCGTCACCTTCTCGGGTGGCTGGGGCGTCCGCGCTTCTTTCACGTACTGTACCATACCGGCACGGCCCACGCCAGAGGGGTCTTCTCCCTGTGGCAACTCAACGGCTGTCACGCGGTCGAAGGTCGCCCGGAGCCGCTGGTAGGTGTCCCAGATTTCCTTCTGGGCGTCCGAGTCCCACGCAAGGACTAGCTCCTTCACGCCTGCATTGACAAGGGCGTTGACCTGCGTATCGGTAACCTTCTTGCCGAAGGTGGCGACGGCCATGTCGTCGAGTGCAAGGCAGTCGAATACGCCCTCGGTGATGACCACTTGCTCGCGCCCCCAGACTTTCTCAAGGTTGTAGAGATAGCTGTACTGGTCATTGCAGGGCGGTGTCAGCACCTTCTTCTTGGAGTCGCGGATGGAGCGGGCCACCCAGTTGACGAGAGCGCCAAGGTAGTACACCGGGACGACGATGCGTCCTCGGTAGTAGTCTATCGCTGTAAAGCCGACCTTGTATTCCACCATCTGTTTCTCTGTCATGCGGCTCAAGGCATATGCGCGATAAGGTTTTGCAGTCTCACCGTGGCTGTCGGCGAGCAGATGAAAGCCCGGCGGAAGTTCAACGGTGGGAGGAGGCTCTTCTTCTTTGTCCTCTTCGACTATCTCGTAATCGGCATCATCGTAGATGCCCACCCGAGAACTCATCACACGTTCGATGGCTTCACTGGTCGTGCAGCGCGCCACGTACTCAATGAGTTTAATGCCCCAACCGGACTCTTGGCAGTAGTGACACGTGAATACACCAACGCCTGCCTTCACGTAGAAGGACGTACGGCGGTGGTGGCAGTACGGGCATTCGCTGCTTATCTCACCATTGCGCTCCTTCGCATCGAGACCGGCGTTCTCAAGGAACGACTGAAAGTCAAAGTGACGAAATGCGCGCCGTAGTTGTCCCGGTGTTACGCGGTCGGTGTTCACTTGAGTAGTGGCTTCCATGGACGACCGATGTTATCGTGCGGCTGCTGGGGCGGGTGAAAAAGAACGCGACGGTGTATGTGCGAAAGGTACTTCTTGCAGCGCATTGCATTCCACTCTTTGCGTGAAAGCCTTACCGGAGCCGGTACAGGGTTGATGCCGTCTGCGATAGAGGCGCAAGCAGTGGCCATCTCGCGCATGAAGAAGGCACGGGCAACCGGAGGAATCCCGCCCTTCTCCAACACGCTGTGCAACGTCCACGCCTCAAGAGAAGCGCCGTCGCGGAGTTCCTTCTCAGTCGCTGCCCGCTTCAGGAGCATCGTCATCGTCATCAACCGCCTTGCGCTTAGAGCGCCCGTACTCGTACGCGGGCACAGCGATGTCTTCGTCGTTCACCTCAGACCAGTCTTCGCAGATGAGTCGTGCTTGAGCATACCGCGTCTTGGCCTTCACATGCCAGTTGTCGCTGCCCCAGCGCCGCAGCTTAAGCAGGTGGAGGATGCGGATGCCGTTGTCTGGCGCATCTTCGTCTTCCTCCGGGTCTTCGGTAGTTGGTGCGTCGGCACTACGTCCTTCCTTGTCCTTCTGTTCCTTCGACATAGAGATAACAATGTCGGCAATGAACGCCTTGCCGAGCGCATCGGCAATGTGGTGCGTGAGGACGCGCTTACCTTTCATCCCCTCGCGGTTTGCCTGCGATGCCGTCCAAAGAACAACGTTGTGCTTCACCGCGAGGTCGCGTAACTCTTCGAAGACTGTCTGCAACTCTTCGTACTTCTTCGACTGATGACTGCTGCGGCGGCCTGCTGCCATCAGGTCGCCATAGTCCACGATAACGACCGAGGGCTTATAATCTACGTCCTCCAGCCGGGACAGAAGACTAGACAGGTCGATGCACGTCGTGGTAGAACCGGTGAGACGTTTGATTTTTAACTGACTTCCGTACCGCACCATATCAGCCTTTGCCGCTTGGTACTCGGGGGTCGAGACGTTGTACTTGATGAGTTTTTCGCTGTTGATGTGCAGCAGGTTGTACATGTAGCGCGCTAGCGTTTCCTCCGCGCTGTTCTCGAAGGAGAAGTGCACAACGTTGAAGCCACGTCGGATAGCCTCGCTGCCGATGTGGACGAGAAACTGACTCTTGCCGTAGCCAAGGGGCGCAACGATGATGCCTATCTCCCCCTTGCGGCCACCGCCCTGTAGTTTCGCGTCGAGTGGTGGAAGGCCAATAGGAACCGTAGCCAACGCTAGTTCCGCCGGGTCGAAGAAGTCGAAGAACTTGTCTGCGTCGTCGGGCAACGTGAGCCATTCGTCGTTGTAGCGCCGGAGTGTTTGTGAATCCTGCACCACCTGCACGGCGGCATCCCAGTCCTCACCCTCCATAAACTCCTGCGCCTCGCGGATGGCGTGCAGTGTGGCGCGGTAGCGGATGAAGTTCTCGAAGTTGTCCTCGACGACCTGTTGTGCCTCTTCGGTCAGGACGAACTCGTCCAGCTTGTTGATGATGCGCAGGATGAGTTTCTTAGCTTCTTCATCCTGCTTGTCGGCGTCGAGCAACATGCGGAGCGATTGAATCTTAGGGGCCTTCTGGTAGTGCTCCCAATACTCGACGCACTTGGCACATATCCAGCGTAGCTCCATCTCGCCCCAGTGCTCGGGCTTGAGGATAGGGTAGAACTCGCGGAGGAAAGTCTTGTTTATCACCATCAAACGAAAAGCAGACAGCAGCAACGCAGGCTGCTTCTCGAATTCAAATACGGAGTCGGCCTGCACCTTCATCGGGCGTTGTCCTCCGCATCACGGGCAGCTTTCGCTGCTTCATACTCCCGGCGTTTCCTTGTCTCTTCCGCAAGCCGCAGCGACTCTTCGTGGCGTGCTTTGACTTCTTCGTCCGTCGGCGGCAGGGAGCGGGCCGCAGCATCTCGCTCGCCCTGAGTGCGCGCTTCTTCCCACATTGCATCATTACGCGCCGCCGCGAGTATCTTGTCCACCGAGTAGTAGAACGAGCGGAAGCAAAAATCGTCGGGTGCTTGTTCTAGCGGTTGGGTGAAGAACGCCCTTGCCAGCCTGACGGCTTCGTGCGCGTCGCCGCCGCACTTCTCCAGCACTTTCTTCGCCATCGACACATCCTTGCCGTAACGCGGGTAGTCGTGGTGCAGGTGGTGCCGATAGAGAGCGGCGAACTGGTAGAGTAGCGTATGAAGCGCCGTGTGCCGGTCAAGGCCGGGCGTCACGCGTGACATGTGCTCGGGGATGGAATCGCGGTCGAGGATGGTGATGTGCAAGTTGGTGACCCGCTCTTTCTCCGTGAGGGTGTAGGTGAAGTGTATCATCCCAGCATCCTGCATGTCGTACAGGTGCTGCATCCACTCATCGGCGGAACGGTGGAGACCAGTAATCCACTGGATGTCGTGCTTCACGTCGATGGTCGTCCGGCCGAGGGGGTAGCTGCGCATCTTCTCGTAGGCTCTGAAGTGCTGCACTCCTTCCTTCTCCATGTCACGAAGGTTCTCGGGTTCGATAGGGCCAAGGCGGTTCGCAAGCCATCCTGTCCGGTACACGCGTGAGGTCAAAGTCCCCCTAAAAAGACCAGAGTCCCCCTTCTCGACCAGAGTCCCCCTAAACATAGTTGAAGAGTATACTCTAGTATGTTTAGGGGGACTCTGGGGGGACTCTGCAAAGTCCCCCCGCTTTGAATCTGTAGACTCCGCCAGAGTCCCCATTGCTAAATCCTAATCAATCCCAAGATTCGTCGTCGATTTCGACCAGTCCGGCCACCACCAAGCCATCGAGTGCCCGTCGAAGACTGGCCATACTCATGGTGCCCCTGCTCTGCCACCGCATTCCGTCTACTTCATCGCCGACTCCACGAGCAAGCGCCCTGAGGGTGGTCTTACCATCGAATGAAGGGCTGGTGGAGAGCCACCTAAGGTACAGGTAGACCGTCTGCTCTTGAGTCGTCAGGAACCAACGCCAGCGCTCCCACAGCTTGGGCTCTGGCAGGTCGGTGATGCCGGGCTCAGCCGCGAGCGTGACGGTCTCGTCACTCAT
>VFSW01010182.1_pt1 | contig 13349 bp, 13 predicted proteins | sample 5358111 | NCBI WGS metagenome assembly VFSW01 (sample SAMN11554181, study PRJNA540505) | mine drainage metagenome | isolation source: sediment from site ElyBrook_90M | place: USA: Ely Copper Mine, Vershire, VT | collected 2017 | reverse complement strand
CCTGGCGCCGCGGGGCGGGGCGGGGGGGGGGGCAGTCCTGGCGGCGGCGGCCGGCGTGGCGGCCGCCGGCGCCGCCGCGGGCGGCGGCGGCAGGCCCACGCACCGTGAGGGCCTGCCTGAGGGCGCGCTCCAGCAGCGAGTGCAGCTCCGCCTCGGGCAGCTTGGAGGCGGGCGGCACGAAGCCCGGCTGAGACTCCAGATCCGGATCTATCAGGACCTTGTTGTACAGAAGGTCCGAGATCTCGGCGTCAAAGTAAAGCTCCGGCGGTTTCGGAGCAGCTGCTGCCTCTTCCAATGGGGGCTCCACAGGCTCCTCCGCAGCGTCGGCGTCAGGGGCTGGGGGCGGCTCCATATCGGCCGCCTCGAACAGCAGGTCGTCGAAGGTGACGGCCGGCACGCTGTACCTCTCGGCCAGCAGCTTGGCCTGCGTGGTGCAGCCCGACATGCCCTGGCCCTGAAGCACCACCACCAGCCTCGAGGCCAGCGGGTCAGAGATGGTGTCAATGTCCCCGACCTCCGCCTCCGCTGCAACGGGCGTCCCCGCCTCTGCCGCCTCTGCCGCCTCCGCTGCCGCCGCCTCTGCCTGCCTCTTGTCGGCCACCTCCTGCGCCAGGTCGGGCCACAGCGGCTGGCCGGGCAGCAGCGGGACGCGGTGCATCACCCCGGCCTCGTTGAACCTTTTGTCGTCGAGCGCCCGCAGCACTTCTTCCTCAGCCACGTACTGCTTGTCAATGTCCAGGCAGATCACCTGGGTGGAGCAGAAACGGTTACGACATCAGGCAAGAGGGTGGGACACATGAGGACACGTGGGGAGCAGGGCTGGATCTACCTCGATTGGGTATGGGCAGGGGTTGACCATCTTGAGGCGGGACTCGTTGGGGGCCTGGCCCTCAAACATGGGCAGGATGGGGCCGCAGTCGATGGGGCCCGGGGGGTCAAAGACGACCTTGGGCGTGGTGCCCTTGCCGCGCGCAACAAACTCCTTGCTCTTGGGGTTGGCCGTGATCTTGATGTGGAACGCCTGCGAGTAGGGCAGCTCCCTGCCCAGGGCCGGCGTGAAGACCACCCTCGCGTTGAGCTTCTCCCCAGGCTCCAGCACGCCCTCCGAGGGCTCCAACGAGAAGAAGGCCCAATCGCGGCACTTGCTGGCCTCCACCGGGCACTTGACACTCCACTCACACGGCACCTGCACTCGGTGTGATGACAGAGTTGGAGGCAAGACAAAAACGAGGCTAGGTGGAGGAAAGGGCACAGAGGTTCTCCTTTCTCCTCTCATTATTATTACAATTCTTGCCTGCTTGTAGTTGTGCAGCTGAAGGGTGATGACGCCGGCCTTCCCGGTCTGGACGTTGCCAAACTCGAGCACATCCTGGCTCAGCGTGATGTCGGGGATTTGCACGAGGGCGCGCAGCGTCAGCAGCACCGGAGGCCCCCCTTTGACCTCCAGGGGCAGCACCAGCTCAATGGGGCCCTAGAGGTGGCGAGGGGGCATCATGTCAGCTTTTCGACGATGCAACGGAGATAGCCCGCCAGTGTCGAGGGTGCTCTCAACCAGGCAAGGAACCCGACTAGAACGCCGACCTGTACGACCACGGCCTTGTTAGCTTGCAGCGTGAGCGCCAGCTCGACCTCTGCACCCTCGGGCAGCTTCTTGACTGAATCCGGCTCGATCTTGAAGCCCCAGGCCTCTAGAAGCAGCTTGTCGAAGCGAAGAGTCAGAGCCTGTGTGCTTGGGTTGGTCATTTTGAACTTGCGAGTCCTAGGCGTGCCCTTGGTCACACAGCCAAAGTCGACGATGAAATGCGAGGAGAAGATGTGGGGCAGCTTCGGCTGAATGGCCTTGGAGTTGCGCTTGACGGCCTGATCGATGAGGGGAGGGGTCATTTGGGAGGAGAAAGCAAGGCAGGATGGGTCGCTTCGGGCTTTTTAAATCCTGAAAAAGTCTGCTTGAAATCTCCCCACCTGCGACGCGAGCATGGCGTCCGTCGCCGGGGGCGGCGGCAGCAGCGCCATTGAAGCCTCCTTTGACATCTTGGTCGTGGCCTGTGGCTTCGCTCCCTTGGCAGCCGCCTGCTCCTGGTCAGCGGCAGCGACGTCGTCGCTGCCCTCCGCCATCGGCGCGGTGCCCTCCAGTCCGAGCAGCATGGCCTCAAGCGGCGTACGCGGCGGAGGCGGGTTGAGCTTGGCCTCGCGCTCTAGCAGCAGCTGCACCAGCCTCAGCCGCTCCGCCTCCTTGTCCACTCTCTTGGGCAGGGCGGTGGGCAGCTGCGCATGAGACTTACTTGACTTGAGCCTGTACGATTTGGCGGCCGATGTGACCCTGCGAGTGGAAAATACGGTCAGTGAGGTGGGCAGGCGTGGGTGAGGGTGAGACATGGAGAACAGGGGAGTGCAGAAATAGCGTGTGGCGTAGCGTAATAGCATTTAGCGTAAAAGCACCGAGCAGGACCCTCCCTCAACGCACCTGGCGGCAGAGTCCGCGATGGGCAGCGCAGGAGATGGGGGAACCGGAGCCAGCTGGGCAACAGGGGGGAGCGAGCTGCCCGCCACTGAGCCGCGGCGCGAGGGGGAGCGCGACGCCCCCCTGCTCTCCGAGGTGGCCAGGCGGCCGCGGGAGGCCGCCCTCTTGACGGGGCTGGAGCTGCGGATCTGGTCCACGCAGCTGTCAAAGAGGCTGTCCCTGCTCCGAGGGTAGGTCATGAGGTGTGGGAGAGTTTGAGAAAAGGAAAACATACCTTCTTTATCGTATTTCACACAGGTCATTGAGAACATCGCACCTGACGCGGGGGAGGGCCAGGTGCACCGTCGGGTACACGCCTTGGATGGAAACCGCGATGGGGATGGGGTCGAAGTGGGCGATCTCCAGGAAGAGCGTCTCGCTGAGCGATTCGGGAATCCCCGGCAGCACCTGGTGGAGGGTGGATTGCAGGAGGGTCCATCGGGAATATTAATATCAAGAATGAAAGAAATGTACGGCCATGCCGAGGCAACAGACCAAGACGATGGCTGTTACGGTCCCTCTCACCTTGAGCTTTACCGTCTCCTTCTGCCCTGGCCCCACCACGCCCTTTGGAGGCACGGGCTCGATGACCCCCTTCCTCGAGAGACGGTCGGTGACCACCCGGTAGTCACAGGGAACCTGCCGTCACAGCAGAGGGAGCGGCGGCACATCAGCGAGGATCGCAAGGAGCCAAGGTGCCTCATTCAAGGTGGCCAGATCGAGAGAGGCTGACCTTCCCGTTATTGGTGATGACGAGGTCACGCTCGGTCACGCGGTTGTACGGCTGCAGGCCGAGGTCAAAGCTCTGCGGCTCGACCGCGAACTTGATGTTGTTGGACTCGCCGCTCATGGCGACCATGTAGCTCGGCCCGCCCTCGACGGCGCAGGTGGCCGTGGCCTGGCACTGCACGCCGGGGAAGGCGAAGAAGGAAAACACGACCACCTCGCTCTCGCCGGGCCGCAGCGCGCCCTTGATCGGCAGCACGTCGAAGAGCAACTCGGCGCTGGGCGCGGGGGCCCGGCTGCTGGAGGCCGCCACGCCGCCCTTGCTGCCCTTGGACTGCTGCGAGAAGCTGGCGAGCGAGTTGGCGTCCTCCTTGAACGAGTCCGCCTCCCACATCCACTTGTAGACCACGTCGACGTTGGAGCTGTTGGTGATCTTGACGGGGATGCGCCGGGTCGTGTCGGAGAGCACGGACCCAAACTCGACCTTGGTGGTCTCAAAGGCCAGGTTGGGGAAGTCCAGACGAGCCACGAGGTCCACAGAGTCGCGCTGCGGGTTGTCGCTGTACTCAACCCGCAGCTTTTGGGGCACCACGGCGCTCTGCGCAGCGCAGGAATGAGGGTTGATACCGAGGCCATGTCAGGGTGAGAGGCCATGACAAGGGTGGCGAGGTAAGAAAAGGGACGAAGAGCACATTTAGACCGACCTGCAAATCGCCTTTGAAGTCTGGGTCCAATCGGACCGTCACAGTCGCGGCCTCGTCGACATCCAGCTGTGAGGAGTTGGGGGGGCAGAGGGAGGACAAGGATTAAGGCTCAGAATATTCTATTACCAAGTTGGCACAAGAGGACAAACCCCTTGACCAACCTGCACGGTGGGGCAGTCGATGCTGAAGGGAGCGCCGCACTTGAAAGAGAAGCTGAGAGGGAGCTTAGAGATGTTGCGTACCGTCAGAGGCTTCTTGATCACCTCGATCGGCACTCCCTGTTAGTAAGAAAAGACTTACATCAGAAGGTTGCACAAGGGTAAAAACGCACCCGGCTTTTCTCCTGCCCCTACCTTGACGTACGAATGGTGGAACTCCAGCGTGCGCTCAGAAAAGTCGAGGAGAGGCGCGGCGACGTTGGCGATCATCGACACATCAAAGGCTCTCCTCGAGGTTTTCGAGTTGGATCCAATGACGGCCGTGATGACAAGCTTCTCCTTTGCCATGCCCTGATGGTAGGCGAACCCGTTGATGATGAAGGTGCCGCTGCTCTTAGGCTCCAGCTGCAAAGACGAGGGATTAAGCTCAAGGTCAGCGGAATTTGTCTCTTGCTGCGTTGCATTTTTTAGAGGAACATGCACCTCCTGAATTTAGAGCATAGAATCTCACCAGCATCTTGTCCGGGTTTATGAGGAACACCGGCTGCTCCTCGGGGGGGAGCTGCGTCACTTCAAACTTCTTGCCGGTGCCCTTGGGCTGCATCTTCTTGATCTCGTCGATCCTCTCGTTGTTGATGGTCAAGGCCATCTGACGCCGGCCCATGTTGTGGATGGTCACCTCCTTGCTGAAGGGACGGCCGGCGAACTGGTGCGAGAAGTCAAGCACGTCCCCCGACAGCTCGTCCGACACGAGCGTGTTGCCGGTCCCGACGGCCTCCACGCTGACCGGAATGTCCGCGCCTTCCTCGATGAGCACGTGCAGCTCGTCCTTGAACGTCAAGGTCTCATCTAGGACAGCCCGCACCGTCACCTGCCCGTCCTCCCCCGGCGCCAGCCTCATCTCGCGGGGCAGCACCGAGAAAAGCGAGTCGCGGCCCTCGATGAAGAGCTTGAAGTCGGCGGTGATGGGCGACGGGTTGTGTACCAGCAGCGTGCGGTAGTGCTCGGCCAGGACGGGCACCTTGCCGAAGTTCAAGGAGGCCTCGGGCGCCCTTGCCTCGGGCGGCCCAAAGAGCAGCGTGGGGCCCAGGCACTTGGCGTCGATGATGAGGTCCAGGGGCCCGCCGCGGCTGCCGACGACGCGGATCTGCACCGGGATCTGAAGCCGACCCAGCGTCTGAGCCAAGAGCGTGACCTGAGAGTAAAGGAGTGAGGGGGAGGGGGGGAGTGTGGAGGAAGAGCGAAGAATGAGGTTGGGAAAAAATGGCACGAAAGACCTCTGCCCACCTCGAGCTCGTGGTCTCCCATGGCGGCAATGCCTCCAGAGGAGGGCTCCACCGAGAACAGCGCCAGGCACTTGCTCTGAGGGTCCTGAGGGAGCACCTCGAACTTTGCGGGAAGCTTGCTCTCGTTGGCGATGCGCAGCGTCTGCTTGTAGGGGTAGCGCAGGTAGCAGTCGCCGAAGGACATGACGGTGGTCGACAGCGTCAGACGCGGGACCACGCACTCGGCGCGGATCGGGATCGAGTGGGCGTTGTCCATGACCGTGGGCATGTCGAGGACCAGCTTGTGCGTGTACCGCTGCAGAGTGGGGCAGCATATCAGATCGAAATCTGGAAGATGCAAAACGGATATAGGACTGCTCCCCACCTGCACCGTGTGGCTCACAAACTCGATGCTGATCTTCTGCTTGCCCCCGGGCAGGATCGTGCCCTTCTGTGGGATCATCTGGAACTCCTTGGGCTCAGAGGTGTCCTCCGGGACGCGCCACGAGAACTTCATGGGAACCTCGCTCGTGTTGCTCACAGTCAGCTCCTTGGTGTACCTGAGAGGGGGGACGACGTGTGACAGTTGGAGGGAATCGATGATAGAACATGAATCTGAATCCACTCTGTCCAGGGACTCATTCGCACCTGAATCCGTACGAAACGACCCCAAAGTCCAGGCCCTCAGTGTCAACCTCGAACGACGGACCGGCCACGTATCCCTTGAGCTGCAGGTTGAGCGGTACGCTGCTGCCCTTGATGAGCCAATCAAAGGTCTCTGAGAATGCCCCCAGCAGGTCAGACAGCAGCTTGACGCGGATGATCTGAGAAGAGGATGATAATACTTCAGCACTAGCCCTTCAAACAGTTCAAGCATCCAATCCAAGAGCAGGACATAACGGACACACGCATCCTCTCCACCCACTTGGATCTCGCCGCTGCCCAGGTGGCCATGGTCTGGTTCAAACGAGAACTTCTTCCCAAACGGGGAGAGCGGCGCCAGGAGCCTGAACTCGACGTCTATCTTGCCGCGGTTCTGCAGCTCGACCTCGTAGATGTGCGGCGTGTTGCAGTACGTGAGGCCGACGTCCAGCACGTCGTAGGAGAAGACGGCGGCAGGCCCGAGGCCCTTCCCGCGCAGCAGGATGGGCAGCCGCCGTTCAACGCCCTGCACCTCGACGAACGCCGTCTCCTCGTACTCCTTTGTGAAGTCGGGGAAGAACTGCACCGTCACCTCCATCTCGCTGCCCGGCCACACGGTTCCTTCGCAGGGCGTCACGCTGAACGTGGGGCTGCCGAACAGCTGCGCGTCAAGCGCCGCCGAGCGCTGCGCAGGCTTGAGCTTCCGGCGCGCCATTGCCGCTGCGTCCGAGAGGATCATGTCCTCGTCCTCAGAGTCCCCGTCTGCCACGTTCTCTCCGATGGCAGCGAGACCGCCGGCGCCGCCCGTGAGTGAGCTCCCCAGCTCCTGGAGCTTCTTGGTCCTCATCGCCTCATCCAACTCTGCAGCCGGGTGCTGCCTCACGGCAAACTTGACCGCGGTGTTGCTGCGGTTGTAGATCTTGAACGTGCGCTGGCTGTTCCTCGTGACGTAGGTCGGGAGCAGCGTCACCACATCCTGGCTGAGGCCCACATCCAGCTCGTGGCCGTGGCCCCGGAGCCTGCTGTACACCGTGTGCCCGCTGCTCTCAAACCTGACCTCCAGCTCCCCGTCGTGCTGCCCCGGGCCCGGAGGCACCAGCCCCAGCAGCAGCTGCAGTGTCTCGCCTGGGGCCAGGTAGCCCTGCGACGGCGAGACCGTGAATGGCGGCGAGGCGCGCAGCGAGAAGCCCGACGCCCGGGAGCCGACGTTGCGCACGAGCAGCGCCTGAGTGGCCTCGGTGCGCGAGGGGGCCGAGCCGAACTCGACAAGGTCCGGCACGTCCAGCGCGGGGGCTGCGCCCAGGGCCACGATCGGCACGATGAACTTCTCGCGCTCGGTGCACACGACGAGGTCCTGCAGGTAGTCGGCGGTGCTCTCCGGGCGGAACATGATGACGAACGAGACCTCCATCCCCGCCGCGATCTTGCTGCCCTCGTCCTTGCCCGGCGCCACGGAGCGCCTGACCGTGATGTAGGGCGTGTCGGGGTGCACGACCTTGATCCGCCGCGGGACCTGTGGGACAGGGCGGCGGGAGCAAGCGGAGCGTTAGACTTGGCCTCCCAAAAACGGAGGGACTCAAGCCTATAACGCACACAACGATAGCATTGGAAGCACCCTCTAAGGATTCGTCAGCCCTTTGCATGGGAGCGCATGGGCGTTGCGCCTCGCCCACCGTGTCATTGTTTCGAAGGCAGAGCGTGGTCTCGTAGGTCTTAAACGGCTCGTATCCATAGAACAGCACCTCTGACGGGAACGGCTGGAAGATGGGCTCGTCCACCGGCACGTTGCACTGGACCTGAGCCAACATGTTGCGTCGCTCGGCATGCTGAAAGGATAGAGAGAGCCCTGTATACAAACCTGATGCGTGTAGTCCGCGAGGTTTAGCAGCTCGATGATCCTCGGCCTGGGCCTCCATCGCTCGGCGTGCCTCGTCGCCGGGTTGGAGAGCTCGGCCAGCATCTGGCTCGGCAGCTTCTGCGAGCGCGACGCAGAAATCACAACGCCGCGCTGATGACGGTGATTCGGCTGCGGACTCGCCTTGGTCGACCCCTCCTCGAGCGAATCGGGGTCGCTGCTATACTTTCTATATTTGAGAGCGGTCCGCTGGGGGCTCGCCGACCGCTTCAGCGCGCCTGAATCCATGTCGAGAACCATCCTTATATCATGCGTCACGCGCCTTCGAAATCCGACCGCTGCGGCCTATGGGGGCCTCTGAAATATTGTGATATAAAGGAAACGAGCTCTCGTGTATTATCGATCAAATCGATGTTTCTTGAATCAGGGAGCTTCGTCTGTAAATGATGCGATGCGAGTTTTGCTCAATAGCGTTCCTCACGCTCTGATGACGTACTACGTACTCGTGTTGAATGTGCGCCTCATTCATGGAGCCTCGGGAGCTGGCTGAGCTGCTGCGAAACCCCGAGACAAGCAAGCATGTTCTGGTCATAGACGTCAGGGACGAGGATTTTGCTGGTGGCCATATCAGAGGGGCACGCAACATAGGCAAGCAGGAGGGGATCATGCATGGCTCACGACATGTTCCCATGCGCATGTTTGCACGTAACAGAAAAATTAGACGCACCCTACTGCGTGCACCCTGACAGAGAGCGAAGAGTTCCTCAAAGAGAGCGGCGTGGACGCTGTCATAGACTTGGTGATGCAGCCACCGACCAACACGGTCGTGCTCCACTGCCGGTTTTCGCAACAGGCAAGTCCTTCTCCTTGTGCAGCGATGCGTCAATGCTCGTGACGTCTTACGTGCTTCTCTCCCGCCAGCAGAGAGGGCCCAGGAGTGCCCTACGGTTAGCAAAAAGGCTGGAGGAGCGCGGTCTGCAGGAGAAGCAGCCGTCACTGCGGGTGCTGAGAGGGGGCATGGCAGAGTTTGCCAGGATGTTTGCGGGCGACGCCGATCTGGTTGAGGATTACGATCCGTCGGCGTGGTAGATGCAGCGAGAGTTGCTTGAGCTGCTTTCTTTTTGTTTACGTTGCTTTGGCAGCACCCAGGTCATCGAAGAACTACCTGATTGCGGGAAAGAAAGAAGCCACAGAAAAAACAAGGAAGCAACAGCCGAAATAAACAGAAGGCACAGGGGAACAACAATCCAGAAATTGCTAAGCATCTCGTTATCCGTTCTGAGTGTTGCTCTCGGAGGAGACAGCCAAGCCTTCCTGAAGGTCTCGCTCATGTTCAGGTCATGCAAGGCCGCGACGATGGCGAGTTGCATGATACAAAATTCTCGTCACAGAAGTGAGTGTGGCGGCGGCGGTGGGACTCACGTTCAGCACCTGATGCGGAGCGCTGATGAAGTTGAAAAGGCTTGCACTTCGGGATTCGGGATTTCTGTCATCCCTCTGTACATGGGGTATCTGATGAGCACAGAACAAATGTCTGTCCGACGGATCATTGATGAACCACTTATTGGCCCAAGGTGCCATCCCGACGCTTGTTCACTTTCCGCTTTCTCTTCCTGCTGTCGGCACCCTTCCCCATGGCAACGACAAGGCGGTGGCGTGTCTCCCCTGCGAGATGCCAATTGTCAGAAGTGGCCCAGGTCTGGCAAAGAGGCTAGATCACATGGACCATTGCATGGTACCCTGAAGAGAGGACGCATGTGAATTGAGTTTGTGTGCGGCCGTTCACTAGTACGGCGTCGTTAGGCCGGCGTCGAGGCGATTTGTTTCGATGCCTCTGCTACGGGGCTCATCGAGGATACATCACGACGGTGACTACGACGGCCTGGAGATTCACCACGTGCACAAGAAAATCCCCGTCGACGCCATCTCCTTTGGGCCGGCTTCGCGATCATCTCAGAATGATCACACATGGTATTTTTCTCAACCCGACTCTGATCCCAGAGGATATTGGAGCGGACTCCCTCTACGTCTTCAAAACAAGCTCAAGGGGCGTCATAAGAGACTCCCGGCCGTCCAGTACCTCGCCATGGGTCACGAATCCGACATGGAGGTCTGGTTCGTGCGCTTCAAAAATGGGTCATACAGCTGGGGAACGGAAGCGGACAGCAGCCTCTTGCACCTGCTGGAGCGGGCTGACGTGAAAGCCACGTCAGTGTTTTTCGGGCCGCACAACTCTTGGCTCCTTCTGGAGGACGACGGCTACTACGATTCTGGAAATCTCCCTGGCGACCTGTCCGAATATTGCAAGCTGGCGGATGAGGAGCACCAGGGGATCCAAACCCTAGCGATGGGCCCCGATGGCGAGTACTTTCTGAAGGCCATCGACGGCACCTTTTGGAGGAACAGCTTGCACCCCAGCTTGGAACGGATGCTGGACGCGATCACGACGAGCGGATCTTCCGTTGGATGGGTGGATCGAATCAGGTTGGGCCCTCATGGGACCTACTGTGCCATGTTTGAGGATTACACAATGTGGAGAGCAGGAACCGGGTTCACAATGAGTTTTTTGTAGTTAGTTTTACATTAGTTATTTTAAAGCTACGGACATATTCAGTGACGCAATATTAGTTACTTTAAAAAAATGCAGACAGATTCATTCTCAAGTTCAACGCAGACCTCGTCTCAGCGGGTGCACATGTATTGACAAGATCCAGTGTCTCGAGCAGATTCAGCGTTCAGGACCTCTCAGAGAAGTTTACAGGTGAGTGGCTTCTGCCAAGGACGGGGCACCGACTGCCTTCGCGTTGCCGGGGTCAGAGGGAGGTGGTTAACACAATTGGACCGGTTCGTTGCTGTGACAATGATACCTCCTCCGATCGTGATGAACAAGGACCCCATGTGCCTGTTTGTCTGCCACGGCCTGCGCTGTGCCTCCCTCGAGCTGTTGCTGCCGGCGGCGTGAGTAAGGAGCCTGGTGCGGAGAAGAGTACGAGCCTCTGTCAGGAGGGTGCAAGAGGAAGGACCCCGCGAGCATAGGCGGCATGAGCTTGAAGGCCTGCCGCCACAGGCGCATCCTGTCCTTGCTGTGCGGGACCCCGGAGGCGGGCGCCGTCTTCGAAAGCGCAGTGGGCACGCCGAGGCTGGAACACGGGTCAAGCGCAGATGTACACAAGCAAAGTACGAGGTATATAACGACATGGACAGCTGAGCTGAGCTGAGCCAGCTGCGACGCACACGCCTGTCACGACGCGGCCCTCGCTCCTACTCCAAAGCCAAGGTGTCGTCAGACAACCGCATTGGAGGTCGCAACTGGCCGCCCAACAGGGTCAGCGGCTCCATCCTGCAGGTGATCACTTTCAGTTCACATCAGGAGAGCCCCGACTACCTCGAGTACCTTCCAGCAGCAGAGCATGTGGAGTGCGTGCCAGCTCTCAATCAAGTAGGAAGAGAACAAGCACAAGCACCTCGACCAGCACTCCACAGAAAGAAATCTACAGGATTTCCTACTTGATTGAGAGCTGGCACGATGTCAGAGGAATTCCTGATCTGGCCAGTTGCATGATCCCTTGGCGGAGGACTCGGATGAGGATGATCGCCTGGTGTTCATTGGCAAGCCATGGACGGTGGAGACCATCGAGGGGCTTCTGTCCATGGCCAAGTTGGCGGTCCGCTCCCTGTTGCATTGCTGTTGCTGCATCGTTGCCGCATTGTAGAGGTCTAGGGCAGGACGCACAGTCTTCACTTTTGTTGTTGACATGATCTGATGCATGGGGTGCGCCAAAGAGGATATTTGCATTCCATGTGCTGATCAAAGGGCTGAACAGCATCCACGAGCTGTCGATGGCGACTTCGAACGACAGGTGCCTTTTCGCAGCTCGATGTTCGCTCGTTGTTTCGTTCATTCGCTCATTCATTCTCGCAGATTTTTCGAATGAGTTCAAAGCTGGGCAGGTCGCATGGCAAGCATGATCAAGTCGACGCTCCGGACACCGCCCCGACGCAGGACCAGCGAGGGGACTCGGAGGCAGCGGCCCGAGTTGCCTGCTACAAAACCCTCAGCAGCAGCCTTGCCCCAGACTGCAGCCTGTCTGACGCCTTTGAGTGGCTCGCCGCTGCCAGCTCACCCCACACGTTGACAAGCCAGCGGGCAGGCGCTGCTTCTACGCCTCTTGACTCCTCAAGCACATCATCGCCCTCGACCAGCAGGGCTGCCGATGCCCCATCCATGCAGCATGAGGCCAAATCAGCATGCTCGGGGCACTACCGCTATCGCCAGACGAGGAGCTGCGGCCTCCCGGTCCTCTCGACTGTGGTGGCGCAGTGGCTTCCGCGCCAGCAGCGGCGAGAGCAGGAGACGAAAACAACAGGGCGGCCACGCGACGGCACAGTCTCTGGGCAAGACAATCGCTTTTCCAGACCGCTGTCCACGTCGGCCTTGCCATCGATCCCATCTGTTTGCCTTCCTCCAGCCTCAGAGGTCGGCGGCGGGGGTGGTATCCTCCTCGCGCCCGGCTGCAGCCTCGAGGATGCCTTCAAGTGGCTGGCCAAGGGCCACGCAGATCCCGCGATCGAGGCCGAGGGCACAGCGGCAATGGAGGTGGGGCGGACGGTTCCTGCAGTGGCAAAGAGGACCGCATCCAAGCCGCCTCCGTCAGAGCTTGCCGTTGAGACGCTTGCGCCTGCCACACGCCTCGATACGGCGCATTATGCTCGAAGACCAGAGGACCGAGGAAGGCATTATGCCTTTCTGGGCTCCTCTCACGCGGCAGATGACTCGCCGTATGTCCGTTGTTCGTGGACCGGCCTCAGCTCTTTGGGGCCTTCTCCTGGCTCTGTACCGAGGATGCAGCAGCACCCTTCCGATCAGCCTCGGCAGCAGCCTCTTGACGCTGTAAGCCAGATCCATCCATTTGCTTCAGGCTTACGCTCTCATGGGGCAGCGCCTCGCTTGGCATCAAGGGGGCGCAGCGACGTCTCCCCTTCCAGCTCCAGCATTGGCACGGCCCCCTATCGGACTACGCCCATCCGCAATCTGACCTGCGCAGAGTCTACTTCTTCAGCAGCAGCAAGAGCCACTGACATCGAGAAACACGACGGCCTCTGCCTCTGCGTCTCGCCATGCATCTCCGCATGCGTCCCGGGATGTGGGGAAGACTGTCGACCGCCGCCACGGGAGCAGATCGATAGCTCGTCCCAGGTGATAGCAGGCGGCAGCATGCGTCCCACGCAGCCTCAGCCGCCGTTGCTGTCACCGGATGGAGCCACTGCGGCATTTTTTCAGTGTGGACTCTCCAGCCGAACGCTGATGACAGCTACTTCACCAGCCGTGAAGCACAACCCTCCATCCCACGTCCCGGCCCTGACTTCAGCTCTCCGCTCCCCTTCTCCTACAACCGAACCTGGTTCATCACCTCCATGCAGGCCCTCCTCCTCACCTCCTCCTCCCTGCACCCACAAGCCACCAAAGCCGCTACACGTGTCCTCTCCCGATGATGATTC
>VFSW01010181.1_pt1 | contig 13349 bp, 9 predicted proteins | sample 5358111 | NCBI WGS metagenome assembly VFSW01 (sample SAMN11554181, study PRJNA540505) | mine drainage metagenome | isolation source: sediment from site ElyBrook_90M | place: USA: Ely Copper Mine, Vershire, VT | collected 2017 | reverse complement strand
AGCCTTCGCCAACGGGAAATGCAGTCCCTCAAGCAACGGACATGGCGCGCGTCTATATCGAAACCTTCGGCTGTCAGATGAACGAGGCGGATTCGCAGTATATTGCGGATCGCGCCATCGCTGCCGGCTATGCCGTCGCGCAGCGACCGGAAGAGGCGAACGTCGTCGTTCTCAATACGTGCACGGTGCGCGACAACGCCGAGCGTCGCGCGTACGGTCGCATCCACCACCTCAAGCTGCTCAAGGAGCGAGATCCTCGGGTGCGCCTCGTCGTCGCCGGCTGCCTCGCCGAGCAAGACCGCGATCGGATGCGCGCGCGCGCCCCGCACCTCGACGGCGTCTTCGGCACCAAGGAGCTCGCCGCGCTCGGCGACCGGCTCGATGCGTGGCGACCGGAGTACGACGATCTGGCGGCACTCGACGACGATGCGATTGCGAGCGACGCGCTCGTACTCCAGCCCTTCGGCGGCACGGCCGACGGCCTCGCAGACGCGTTTTCGCACCTGCGAGCCTTCGTTACGGTGCAGCGCGGTTGTTCTTACTATTGCACGTTCTGCATCGTTCCGCACGTGCGCGGTCGCTTCGATCACCGCGCGAAGGAAGCGATCCTCTCCGAGGTTCGCGATCGGGTCGTCGCCGGCGCTCGCGAGGTGATGCTCGTCGGTCAGACCGTCAATGCGTGGCGCGACCCGACCGATGGCACGGATTTCGGCGATCTCTGCCGAGCGGTCGCCGCAATCGACGGCGTCGAGCGCCTCACCTTCATCTCGCCGCACCCCAAAGACTTTACCGAGAAGACAATCGGCGACCTCGCGACCGTTGCGGGCATGAACCCTCGCATCCATCTGCCCCTACAATCGGGCAGCGACGCGATGCTGCGGCGCATGAACCGCAAGTACACGCGCGCCGGTTTCGAAGAGCGCGTGGCGTGGATCCGGCGCTCGTTACCCGGCTGGGCGATCACCACCGATCTCATCGTGGGCTTTCCGGGGGAAAGCGAAGGCGATTTCGCGCAGACGCTCGATATCGTGCGCAGCGGAGTATTTGCAAACGCCTTCACGTTCATGTATTCGCCGCGTCGCGGGACGCCCGCGGCTGCGTGGGAGCAGGTGGATCCGGAAATCGTCGCCGAACGGTTTCGCCGACTCGTCGAGGCACAGAACGCAGCGACGCAAGCGTATCACGCACGTAAGATCGGTACGATCGTGCGGTGTTTGATCGCCGGAACATCGAAGAAAGACCACGCACGACTCGCCGCAAAGAGCGGTGACAACGTGACCGTCATCGCGCCGAAGCCGCCCGATTACGACGAAGACGTATACGCGCGCGCGCCATGGGTCGACGTGGCACTCGAGACGGCGCATCTCTGGGGCTGTACCGGCCGCGTCGTTCGTCGCGCGACGCGCGTTCGCGACGAAGGCGTACGCATCGCCGCGCCGGCAATCGATCTCATCGCCGGATGAGACGGGCTCGGGCGTGAGCCAAACACGCAAGTACCCGCCGATGCTCGAGCAGTACTTTGGGATGAAGGCACGGCATCCCGAGGCGATCTTGCTTTCGCGCGTCGGCGACTTCTACGAAGCATACGGAGAGGACGCGGAGACCGTCGCACGCGCGCTGCAGATCGCGTTGACGAGCAAGGAAGCCGGCGGCGGGAAGCGCGTCGCGATGGCAGGCGTGCCGCATCACGCGCTCACGCAGTATCTGGCGAAACTCGTACGACAGCGGTTCGTCGTCGCGCTTGCCGATCAACTCGAGGTGCCGCAGCCGAACAAGCTCGTCGCGCGCGACGTCACGCGCGTCGTCACGCCGGGCACGCTGATCGAGGAGCAGTTTCTCGACGGGAAGGCCAACAACTATCTCTGCGCGGTCGCGGCGCTCGGCGACGCCTTCGCGCTCGCCTACGCCGACGTTTCTACCGGATATTGCGCGGCTACCGCCTTTGCCGACGAGAACGCCTACGACGAGATCGTGGCGGAACTTATCCGCGTCGCTCCTACGGAGATCATCGCGGATCTTCCGGCAGAGATCCGAGCGACGCTCGCCTTTGCCGTCGAGGAGCTCGGCGCGCGCCTTGCGGCCCCCGTCATCGGCGTCGTGGAAGAACGGGTTCGCGGCGCTCTCGACGGATTCTCTCTGGACGAGGCGATGGCAATCCACCGCGCGCTCGATGCGCTCGGCGCATTCGTACGGCGAACCGCGCTCTGCGGCAGCTCGCTTATCCTGGATCCGCAACTCTACCGTCCGCGCAGCTTTCTCGCGCTCGACCCGTCGACGCGCAAGCACTTGGAGCTGACGAAGGCGCAGGGGCAGAATCCGCGCGCGACGCTGCTCGCAACGCTCGACTGCTGTGAGACGACCATGGGATCGCGAACGCTCGCTCGCTGGATCCTCGCGCCGCTGCTCGACCCGCGGCGAATTTCGGACCGGCAGGACGTCGTGCAGGTGTTGCTCGCGGAGCACGCTCGCCGGGAGTCGGTTCGCGAGCTGCTGCGGGGATGTTTCGATCTGGAGCGCATCGCACAACGCGTGCGGTTTCGCCGCGCGACGCCGCGGGATATCGCATCGCTGCGCAGGACGCTCGAGGCCTTCGAGCCGCTGCGCGCGTCGCTCCCCGCAGCGCTGGCTTCGCGCCTCGCGGTTCTCGACGGGTTCGGCGATCTGTTGGACGACCTGCGTACGACGCTCGTCGACGATCCGCCGCTCCTGGTTTGCGACGGCGTGATTCGGCCCGAGGCCGACGCAGAACTTGCTGAATGCACGAGCCTGCGCACCGACGCGCGCTCGCGTCTCTCGGAGCTCGAGGAACGCGAGCGGCGACGCACCGGCATCAAGGCGCTGAAGCTGAAGTACGCAAGCCCGTTCGGCTACGCGATTGAGATCAGCCGTTCGTATACGGGCGAGCTTCCACCGGAATACGTGCGCAAACAGACGCTCGCGAGCGGCGAGCGCTACATCACGCCGGAACTCAAGGAGCTCGAGCTCGCGATTTCAACCGCGCAGGCGCGCCAGGAGCGCCTCGAACAACGGCTCTACGATGCACTTTGCGATCGCGTCGCTGCGCGTACCGACGCCATGCTCGAAGCGGCGCGCGCGCTCGCCGAGATCGACGTGCTCTGCGCGCTCGCGCACTGCGCCGCGGAGCGCGGATATGTCCGCCCGACCTTCGCCGACGAGAGCGCGATCGCAATCGAGGACGGGCGCCATCCGGTGATGGAAGCGATCCTCCATGCGAGCTTCGTGCCGAACGACCTCCAGTTACGCTCGCGCGATCACCGCTTTATTCTCTTGACCGGCCCGAATATGGGCGGTAAGTCCACGTATCTACGTCAGGCGGGCCTGCTCGTCATCATGGCGCAGATCGGATCGTTCGTTCCGGCAAGGACCATGGAGCTCGGGGTCGTCGATCGAATCTTCACACGCATCGGTGCCGGCGACGATCTCGCCGCCGGACACTCTACCTTCTATATGGAGATGACCGAAGCGGCCAACATCTTGCGCCGAAGCACGCGACGCTCGCTGCTGCTCATCGACGAAGTCGGGCGCGGAACCGGCACGATCGACGGGCTCGCGATCGCGCAGGCGATTTGCGAATACTTGCTCGGGCTCGACGAGCAGACGCCGATGGCGCTCTTCGCGACGCACTTCCACGAGCTGTGCGCCCTCGTCGAGCACTGGCCGTTCGTCGCCAACTATCATATCACGGCCGTGGAGAACACCGCGCGCGATGGTGCGCCGGTCTTCTCGCACCGCGTGCAGCCGGGAAGCTCTTCACGCAGCTTCGGCATCGAGGTCGCACGCATGGCGGGCTTGCCCGAGGCCGTTGTCGAGCGTGCCCGCGAAGTTGCGGAGGCGCTTTCGGGCAACGCCGATGTCGAAGCGAACGCGCCGTTGCGACGCAGACTACGCAAGCCCACGCCGTCGGAGCTCCAGCTGTCCTTCTTGCGTCCCGATGGCTGAGACGCGTCGCGATCTGGGCCGAGGGATCCGGCTTCTCGACGCGGTAACGGTCGGTCAGATCGCCGCCGGCGAGGTGATCGAACGCCCGGCCTCGGTGGTGAAGGAACTGGTCGAGAACGCCGTCGACGCAGGAGCAAGGCGCGTCACCGTGAGCGTCGAGCGCGGCGGCATCGATCTCGTCGAAGTGATCGACGACGGTGCGGGGATTGCCGTCGAGCAGCTTGCGCTCGCCGTTCGGCGGCACGCGACGAGCAAGCTCGTAGCGGCGGCCGATCTGCGCGCGATCGCGACCCTCGGTTTCCGGGGCGAGGGGCTAGCATCGATTGCTGCCGTGAGCGCGTTGGATATCGTTTCGCGGACGCAGGATGCGCCGATCGGTTCGCGCGTCACGGCGCACGGCGAGGAGGCGTCGACCGTCGAGCCGTTCGCCGCGCCCCCGGGCACGCACGTGCGGGCGCGCGATCTTTTCGCGGAAATGCCGGCGCGACGCGAGTTTCTGCGCTCGGCCGGCGCGGAGTTTGCGCGCATCTCCGGCCTACTCTCCACGTTTGCGCTGGGCTATCCACAGATCGCGTTTACGCTGCGTCACGATGGCAAGGACGTTTGGGTGATGCCGGCGAGCGACGATCCGCGCGAGCGGCTTGCGATGGTCTTCGGGCGGCAGGCGGCGAGCGCGTTGATTCCGCTCGCACAGACCGATCGAACGCTCGGAGGAAGCCTGAGCGGCTTTATCAGTACGCCGGGGAACGACCGCCCGGATCGCCGTCTTCAGCTACTTTTTGTAAACGGCCGCGCAGTACGCGGCGGAGCGATGGCGGGTGCGTGGAGTGGTGGCTACGCAACGTTTACGATGCTGGGCCGCCAGCCGTACGGCGTGCTCTTCCTCGATCTGCCGCCGGAGAGCATCGACGCAAACGTCCACCCTACCAAGAGCGAGGTACGCTTGCGTCATGGCGCGCAGGTGCTCGATGCCGTTCGCAGGACGATTGCATCGACGCTGCGCGAGAACGCCGAGCGGCGCTTGCACGAGCATGCTGGCAGCAGCGGTAACGTCACGTTCTCCGCGATCGCCGGCGCCGTTCCGGCGGCGGTCGCGCTCTTCCAGGACGACCGCGCGCCCTCGAGCGCGAGCGGTGAAGGCGGCCTGCGCGTGCTGGGACAGCTCGATCGAACGTACATCCTCGCTCTAGACGGCGAGGCGCTGCTCCTCGTCGATCAGCACGCGGCGCACGAGCGCATTGCGTACGAGGCGATTGTTGCTCGCGCGTCGACCTCCGCGGATTCGCCCGGAACCGGCGTTGCGAGCGAGCCGCTGCTCGTACCTCACATCGTCGATCTCGATGCAACGCAGAGCGACGCCCTCGCGCAGGTGCTCGAGTCCTTGGCCGATGGCGGCCTCGAGATCGAGCCGTTCGGAGAGCGTAGCTATCGCATCGTCGCGACGCCTGCCGGCTACGGCGCGCGGGCATTCGATCTGACGGGGTTTCTCGACGACCTAACCGGCGAGCCAAAGCAACGCGACGCGCAGGAGCGCGTCTGGGCGTCGCTTGCGTGTCACTCGGTGACCGTCGCCGGCGAGCGGCTTGAAATGGAGGAGATGGCGACGCTCGTACGGCGTCTGCGCTCCTGTTCGAATCCGATGCACTGCCCGCACGGACGACCGACGATGGTACGCTTGGAGCCGAGCGAGATCGGGCGCTTCTTCAAGCGATAGCGTTATGGACGTGCTGCTTCTCGGCGGTCCGACGGCTTCGGGAAAGACCGCGGCCGCACTCGCGCTCGCGCAAACGTTCGACGCCGAGATCGTCGGAGCCGACTCGCGCCAAGTTTACGGCAGTATGCCGATCGGAACTGCGGCTCCCACGCTCGAACAGCTGGCCGTGGTTCCGCACCATCTCGTCGGCGTCGTCGATCCGTACGACCAGTACTCTGCGGCGCGCTTCGCGTTGGACGCGATGCATGCGATAGCAGAGATTCGTGCGCGAGGAAAGCGCGCGATCGTGGCCGGCGGAACGGGATTCTATCTGCGCGCCCTCACCGGCGAAGTCGTTCTCGCGCCGGAGTACGATCGCGTCGTTCGCGAGCGTCTGGCGATCGAGGCGCGGATCCATCCCGCCGGAGTTCTCCACGAATGGCTCGCATCGCGGGACCCGCGTCGAGCGGCGGCGATTCATCCCGGGGATCGCTATCGCGTCCTGCGTGCGCTCGAGGTGACGCTCGCGAGCTGTGCCGCACCCGACCGCGACGGCGCGCTGCCGACGCTTGCCTCGCAGGGCATCGGATTCGCGTACGCCGTACTCGACGTGCCACTCGACGAGCTGGACGCGCGCATAGAACGGCGCGTCGACGCGATGCTCGCCGCCGGATTCGTCGAGGAAGCCGAGCGTATCGGGGCGCGGGCGGCCGCTTCGAGCGCCGTCGGCTACCCGTTCGCGATCGCGTGGGCCCGCGGCTGGTCGACGGCGGGCGAGCTTCGCCGGTCGCTCGCGCGAGCAACGCGGCGGTATGCCCGGCGCCAGCGCGCGTGGTTTCGTGGCGAGCGAACCGCGCGCCACGTCTGCGCGGACGCTCTCGAGGCCTTTGCAAGGGAAACGCTGCGCTGGCGGTAAGGGTCTGGATAGCGATGGATTCCTTGCGTTTGGTGAAGATGCACGGCGCGCGCAACGACTTCGTGGTCGTCGACGCGCGAGAAAAACCGGTCGAGCGGGCGGCGGAGCTTGCGCGGCGTCTCTGCGATCGGCGCGGTGGCATCGGGGCAGACGGCTTGCTCGTGATCGCTTCTTCGCGCATCGCGGAGGTTGCGATGCGCATCTTCAATGCGGATGGAAGCGAAGCCGAGATGTGCGGAAACGGGGTCCGCTGCGTCGCACGCTATCTCGACGAAGCGGGCGAGGGCGCCGCGCTCGGGGTCGAGACCCTAGCCGGCGTTATCCAGACGCGGGTCGTCGCGCGCGAGCCGCAGTACCTCGTGTGCGTTGCAATGGGAGTTCCGCGATTCGAAGCGGCCGCGCTCGACGTCGCCAGCGCGCGCGTCGTTTCGCTCGGCAACCCGCACGTCGTTCTGTCGCCGGCCGCGCTCGACGACGTCGACCTCGTCGCGACGGCAATTGCGTTGCAACGCTCGCCGGAGTTGCCGCAGGGTGCGAACGTTCACAGCTGCGTCGTCGAGAACGACCGTACGCTACGCGTGCGTCATTGGGAGCGTGGCGTCGGGCTAACGCAGGCGTGCGGCACCGGTGCCGTCGCCTGCGCGGCAGCCGCCATCGCGATGGGACGCACGCGCTCGCCGGTCGAGGTGCACGTTCCCGGCGGCGTGCTCGTCGTCGAATGGGACGGGGAAGGCGAAGCGCATCTCACGGGCCCAGCGGTGCGCGTCTTCGAGACGACGATCGATCCGTGGAAGCGCTAACGGCGGGGCTCGCGTATTGCGATCGGCGCGGCCGCATCTACTTCGACGAGACGATCGCTGCGCTGGCCGACGGCGGCGTCGTTCGTGAAGCGCGCAGCGACGAGTTGATTGTCGCGCCGACGGGCACGGTGCCGATGATTCTGCCGATGCGCCGTCCGCTCACAACGGCGGGCTCGGCCTCGAGACGATACGCACTTGCCGTTGCGTTGCCTGCAGGCTACACGCGACTTCTCGTTCCCGCGTACGAATCCGATCCGGACGCGCCGCCTCTGCCGCTCTTCGGCTATACGTTTGCCTGCGTCGTCAACGACGCGCTGCACGTCGCGGCCATGCGTACGGACGAGAGCGAGGATTGGCGTCCGAGGCGCTTTGCGCCGGGTGAGTTGGAAGCCTTGCTCGAGCGCCGCCTCTGCGAGGACTCGGAGAACCGCGTCCTCGCGCAGGTTGCCCGGTGTTCGCGCGAGTACGGCTGCTTTACGGCGCAAAACGTCTTCCTCGAGCGCGGCGAAGCGGCGCTTCCCGTCTCTCCGCGGTGCAACGCACGCTGCATTGGATGCATCTCCGAGCAGGAGCCGCAGACGCACGTTCCATCGCCGCAGGAGCGTATCTCATACGAGATCTCGGCGCGGGAGCTGGCGCGCGTAGCGATCCGGCATCTCGAGCGCGTCGAAGACGGTATCGTTTCGTTCGGCCAAGGGTGCGAAGGAGAACCGTTGCTCAGATCCACGGTCATCGCCCGCGCGATAGAAGCGATTCGGGCGGCGCGCGGCAACGGCACGATCAATCTCAACACCAACGGCAGCATGCCTCATGCATTAGGAGACTGCATCGACGCGGGGCTCGATGCGGTCCGCATCAGCCTCAACTCCTTTCGGCCTGACGCGTACGCGGCCTACTACCGGCCGATCGGATACGGACTCGACGACGTCCTCGCATCCGTGCGCGTCGCGGTCGAGCGCGGTCTTCGCGTTTCGCTCAATCTCTTGACGCATCCGGGGGTCACCGACGACGCCGACGAACTCGCGGCGGCGTCGGCCTTTTTGCGCGAGGTTCGGGTTGCGATGGTGCAGACGCGCACGCTGAACATCGATCCGGAGTGGTACTTCGGCGCCGTAGGCCGTCCTCGAAACCCACTGGGCATGCGTGCGGCGCTCGACGCGATCCGCTCGGCTGGAGCGCTCGTGGGCAACTTCACGCACACGCACTAGGAGCCATGAAAATTCTTGCCGCGGTGCTTTTCGGGCTCGGTACCACTGTCGCGAGTGCCGGCGCGGTCGAAGCCCAAGCGACGCCAGCGCCGTACTCGGTCGACGGGGCGTTCTCACTCTACTCGGTTCACACGGCCGGCGTCAACGCGACGGGGGCGCTCGACGTGCCGACCGGCGTCGACGAGATCTCGCGCACCGATGTGAGCAACGGCGTCGTGACGTTTACCAAGAACACCGGGTTCTTCCGGTTCGGGATCACCGCCGGCATCTATGCGTTTCCCGTCGTCGGCGAAACGATGAATCCAACGACGCAGGCTGGAGCGAACACGGCCCTGTACGGATACGTTCCGTCGTACTACGTCGCGTTCGTTCCGAACGCGCATCTTACGATCAGCGCAGGGCAACTCGCCACGCTGCTCGGTCAAGAGAACGGCTTTACGTATCAGAATGTCGACATCCAGCGCGGACTCCTCTGGGCCGTCGAATCGACGTTCAGCCGCGGCGTTCGCGTCGCGTATACGCAAGGGAAGTTCACCGGCGACATCGAGTACAACGACGGCTTCTACACCGCGAGGCATCGCGCGTTCGAAGGCTTCCTCGGATGGGCTCCCAGCGCGGACACGAACGTCGCGGTCGCGTTCATCGCTCCGCAAGCAAATGCGCCCGGCAATGCGACAGCGGCGATTGCCAACAAGACGGAGTGCGATTTCATGCTGACGCAGCAACTCGGTAAGCTCCAGCTCCTGCCGTACGTCCTCTTCGTCCATTCGCCGGCGAGTGCCGCGCTCGGGTACGCGCGAGCAGAGAGCGCGACCGGCGCGGCGTTTCTTGCGGAGTATGCGTTCGACGCCAGGTTCTCGATCGGCACTCGGTACGAGTGGTTTGCCGACAATTCATCGCTCACCGACGCATCGCCGAACGCCGATTTCTCGGGCTACGGTCCCGGCAGCCACGCGCAGAGCTTCACGGTCACGCCTACCTATCGGGCCAATCTCTTTTTTGCGCGGGCAGAGTTCTCGGCCGTGAACGCGAGCGGCGCGAAGCCGGGCCTGGCGTTCGGGCCGGCGGGCGCAGGCTCGCTGCAGACGCGCCTCCTTGTCGAGACGGGCGTTCAGTTCTGACGCGCTCGGCTAGGAGTTCCCTAGTTCGCGCTCAGCTTCGGCGTGGCAGGAGGGACGAGGACCAGGAGTTCGCGCGCGCCGGCGTCGAGGAGGCGCCGCGCGAATGACGGCGGCTGCGGCCAGCGAGGCTTGCGGTGCGTACCGGCGACCGCGATGGTGGTTTCCGGCCGTTTACGCGCGATTTCGAGAAGTCGGGCGGGAACGTCGGCGGCGCACGCTTCGATCCAATCGGCGTTCGTTTTGCGTGCTTCCGCGCGCAGCGCATCTACGATATCGCGATCTCCACGTTCGCTCGGCTCAACCACACGTGCCACGGCGAACTCGATGGCTAAGCGCGCGGCGATGCGGCTCGCGCGCCGGATCATCGGCACGTCGAGCGGACGCGTGCCGACGCTGACCAAGATGCGCTCGAACGGGGAACTCACGCGCGTGCGGTAGCGCGAGCGCAGCGCTTCGCGCAGCGCGAGCTCGCGGAGCGCGAAGAGGCTGTCTCGACGGAAGAAGGTCCCCAGCGCGCTCTCGGCGCCCTCAGGAAGATAGATCTTTCCTTCTCGCAATCGCTGCTGAAGCGCGTCGGGCGTAATGTCGATGAGGATGATCTCGTCCGCGAGCGCGAGGATCCCGTCGGGAAGCGTTTCGCGGACGACCAGCCCGGTCAAACGATGGACGGTGTCGCCGAGTCCTTCCAATTGTTGGACGTTGAGCGTCGTTACGACGTCGATGCCTTCGCGCAGTATGGCGAGCACGTCTTGGTATCGCTTCGGCGCGATCGATCCGCGAGCGTTCGCGTGCGCGAGCTCGTCGATGAGCGCGACCTTTGGATGGCGAGCGATCAGCGCGTCGCGATCGAGCTCTCTGACGGTCCCGTCGTCGGTGACGAGGAGTTTGGGGGCAAGAACTTCCAAGCCGTTCAGCATCGCCGCAGTCTCAGAGCGACCGTGCGTTTCGACCAATGCCGCGACGACGTCGACGCCTTGCGCTGCGAGCTGATGCGCTCGGTCGAGCATGGCGAACGTCGTACCGGAGCCTGCCGCCGGACCGATGTAGACGGTGAGGTGCCCGTATCCTACCCGCATGCGATCGCCGGCGGTGCTCGAGTAGGGAGAGCCGGCGGCATTCTCACCGAGATACGTTTGGCCGGCTCCCACGATGAAGAGATCGGAGACGAGTGGGGCGTTTGCCAAACGTGCCGCCATTTTCCCGATCGGGAGCGTTACAAGTGCGGATCCCAACGCATCGGCCGCGGCGGTGCCCGGTTCGATCGACCGTCGTAGCAGCTCGCCGCCGGTTTCGAGCGTCGGCTGCGCGAGCGTTTTTTGGTCCACTCCAGGGGCGCCGACGACCTCGAAGGCGAGGTCGAGCGCGCGAGCGATCGCCGCGCTGCGCCGAAGAAACGATAACGGCTCCGTTCCGGGACAGACGAAGGCCAGCGCGTTGGATCTCTTGTGCGCCTGAACTGCCGGAAGCGTCAGGCTGTCGACCGTGTGCAGCAGCATTTCGCGGAGTTTGGAGAGCGTCTGCTCGTCCACGGCGTCCCCGCAAGCGCGGCTACGCAGGACTTCTTGCGAAACGTCGAGTGCGATTATCTCGTCGGCCGACTGCAAGAATGAGAGCGGGACGATCTCGAGTACGCGGCTGCCGATCAACTCAGACGCAACCGGAGCGATGGTTTCCAGATGCTGGATGTCGAGGGCGCAGATGACACCTATTCCCGCTTCGCGCAGAGCCAGCGCGTCTTGCCAGCGCTTCGGGTGCGCCGCGCCGTCGAGATTGTCGTGGGCAAGCTCGTCGAGAATGACGATATCGGGCTTCTCTCGCAACGTAGCCGCATAATCGAAGTCTTCGAGCATCGCGTCGCCGACGCGCGCCAGGCGAGGCGGAATGCGAGGGATGTCTGCGGCCGCTCGCTCCACGTCCGGGCGTCCCTTCGTCTGTGCCCAACCGATGAAAACTCGTCGCCCGGCTTCGCGCATGCGTCGCGCGTCTTCGAGCAAGCGGCGCGTCTTGCCGGCGCCGCGAACGCTTGCGACGTAGACGACGAGGCGCGCACGCCTTTCGGGCTCGGTCGTCATCGTTTGCAGAGCGATCCGTCTATGCGATTGGATGGCGAACGTCGTTACGCCGGTGTGCCGAAGAGGCTAAACATCTGCTCGGCGACGCCGCTCTTCACGATCGCGATGATTTCGTCGCCGGGCCGCAGCACCGTGTCTCCCGTCGGCACTTCGAAGTCGCGCTCTGGGTGATTGATGGCGACGACGACCGATCCGTGTGGGAAGCGCACTTCGGAGAGCGGCTTCTCGGCGAGCGGCGATTGCTGCTGAACGGCGATCTTGACGAGCCGCAAGTCGCCCCTGCCGAAGAGGTGCAGCGTTTCGACCGAAGGCGTCGTTCCTGCGGCGTTGACGTACTCTTGCAAAACGTCGAGGATGATCTCCGTCGACGAGATGACCGTGACGGGGTCGGTGGGATCGAGCGATTCGAAGATCTGGCGGTTGCGCGGATTGTTGACCCGCGCGATGCAGCGAGCCTTCGATTTCTTCTTCGTGATGAGCGCGACGACGAGGTTGTCTTCGTCGTCGCCCGTATCGGCTACGACGACGTCCGCGCGTTCGAGACCGGCGCCTTCGAGTACGACGGGGTCGCAGCCGTCTCCGACGACGGCGACCTGCCGGTCGATCAGTCGCTCGAGCATCCTCGCTTTGCGTTCGTTCTTCTCGATGACGACGACCTCGTGCCCCGCGCCGATGAGCGAGCGCGTCAGATACGAACCGACTTTTCCTCCGCCGACGACGAGGATGAACACTTAGCGGTCTCTCATGCCGGCACTTCGGAGCGCGTGGCCTCTTTGAAGAACTTCGCAAAATCGCTGATGGCATCGGGCGAAACGACCGCTTGCACTTCGTCGCCGCGCTCCAGCACCGCGTCGTCGGTTGCGACGACCGCTTTTCCCGGCCCGCGGCGAATGGCGCCGATGCGGATGCGTCCGCGCGACTCGATCTCGCAGACGCGGCGTCCTGCGGCTTCGTTTCCAACCGTGGCCGAGAGCGCCGTCAAGCGCCCGAAATCAAACGGCTGCAGACCGTTCCACGGTGCATCGACGAGCCGGTCGCGAATAAGCTTCGCTCCAACGGTCGTCGGGCAGACGGTCTCGACGCCAAGCTCCCGGTACATCTGCCCGCGGGGAGGGTCGTAGATCCTCGCGACGATCCGCTTGATGTCGAATATGCGCTGCGCGATGAGTGCGGCCATGATATTGCGGTTATCGCCGTCCGTGACGGCGACGAAACCGTCGGCCGACTCCGCGCCCGCGTTTTTCAACACCTCGGAGTCGATGCCGGTGCCGACCACCATGTGGCCGCAAAACTTTTGGCCGAGACGCTTGAACGCGTTGGGGTTCTCATCAACGACGATCACTTCGTGACCGTCAGCATCGAGAAGTTTCGCGAGCGCGGAGCCGACGCGTCCGCACCCGACGATTAGGAATCTCATGTGCGACTCTTGACCTTCATGCTGCGGTGGCGTCGCCCCTTGCGAGGCCGTCGCGACCGAGCAAATACGGCGAGAGAGGCCTGCGAGCCGAGGGCTGCGAAACCTCTCCATCCCTCGGGGCGTGGCTCAGCTTGGTAGAGCGCATCGTTCGGGACGATGAGG
>VFSW01010180.1_pt1 | contig 13350 bp, 10 predicted proteins | sample 5358111 | NCBI WGS metagenome assembly VFSW01 (sample SAMN11554181, study PRJNA540505) | mine drainage metagenome | isolation source: sediment from site ElyBrook_90M | place: USA: Ely Copper Mine, Vershire, VT | collected 2017 | reverse complement strand
TCTTGGTTTCGTAATTCTCGATCTGCTCGCGGATCAGTTTCGTGATTTCGTCTGCTTTGATTTGTGCCATAGAATCAGCTTCTAGCTTCTTAGCTCCTAGCTACTCCAACACTGCAATTCCGCTCCCGAGTTTTTTCTTCGCGTTCTTCGCGGCATTTCTTTGCGAACTTTGCGGTTAAAAGCTTTGGAGGTCTTAAATCTGCTGGCCGCGGTAGCCTAGTCGCCGGCGATCGCTTCCCGAATCTTCTCCAACTGCCCCTTCACCGACCCGTCATAAATCGTGCTGCCGATGCGGACCACCACGCCACCCAGCAGGGACGAATCTTGTCCAAACTTGGCGCGCACTTTTTTCCCTGTGAGCTTCGCGACCTGAGTTTCCAGCCCGCGCTTTTCCGCGTCGCCGAGTTCACGGGTGCTTGTAATCTCAGCCTCGGCGAAGCCCAGCCGCGCATCCAGCTCTTTTTCCAAGTGCTGGATCACCGCACCCAGATATTGCACGCGCCGGTGATCGATCAGCACCGCAATCAGATTGCGCACCGGCTTTTCGATTCCGTCCCGCTTCGCGATCGCGTCCAGCAAACGGCGCTTCTGGTCTGCAGGAATCGCGGGATTCTCCCACACCCGCCGCAAATCCGAACTCTCGGCCAGCAACCCGGCAATCCGGCGTAACTCGCCGGTGGCGCGCTGCGCATCCAGCTTCGCGCTCAAAACCACATCCGCGAAGGCCCGGGCATACGTACTGGCAACGGAAGCCATCCCTAACGACCTTCCTTATCCGCGCCCGGCCCCCGCGGAGCCGCGTCCATCTGTCCGGCAAAGCCGCGTACCAGCGCCTGATCGGTGGCGGCGTCCACGTGAATCTGCTTTTGCGCCAGGCCCACCGCCAGGTCGGCCGCATACGCGGTCAACTGGCGCCGCGCGGCCTTCGCCGCTGCGGCAATCTCCTGCTCCGCCGCCGCGACAATCTTGCGCGCATCTTCTTCCGCCGCCTGCTTGATGCGCTCGGCCTCCGCGAGCCCTTCTTTCTCGGCCGCGTCGCGTATCGTGCCAATCTCGGTGTCCAGCTTCATCAGCCTGGACTCAATGTCGGCCAGCTTGCGCCGCGCTTCCTCGCTGGCTTTCTGAGCTTCCTGCATCGCTTTCTGGATTGCTGATTTGCGGTCGCGGAACAATCCGGGCAGAAACTTGCGCCCGGCCCAGAACAGCACGCCCGCGATCACCACGAAGTTGAACACCACGCTCAGCCAGTAAGACTGCTGCAGATTCAATCCCGTCAGCCGCGAGATCAGCTGCACCGACGGCGACTGCTTGAACGCCTCCATCTCATCTTTTTCTTCCCCGCCCGCTTCCCGCGACTGATGCGCCAACTGGCGCCCCGGGCCGTCCGGCTCGGCCTGACGCGCGGATCCCTCCCTCGACTGTTGCGGCGCGGCCGCCTCCTGGGCCCGCAGCGTCACCGTCGCTCCCAAGGTCAACAGCAAAGCCGGCAAGCACCAGCGGATGATCGCTTGGGCGAACCTCGTCTGCTTCAGCGTCGAGTCTCCAAACGCCGTCGTTCCCGTCATCGTCCCGCTCCCGCCGGCTGCAACACTCGCCGCACGATTTCCTGCGCCAGGGCGGCCGCTTCTCCGTGCAACCCGTCCTGAGCAGACGCCCGGTCGCTCTCAATATCTTTCTTTGCCGCCTGCACCTGCGCCTGCGCCCGGCTCCGCGCCTCGGCGATGGCATTTGCCCGCGCCTGCATGGCAGCCTGCCTCTTGGCTTCCTGCGCGCGAAACACCACCGCCCGCGCCGCGCGCAACTTCTGCTCGTACTCGGTGGTGCGCGCGTCCGCGGCGGCAATGTCGGCGCGCGACTTCTCCACCGCGCCTTCCGTCTTGCTGCGCCGCTCTTCGAGCACACGCTGCAGAGGTTTATGCACGATGCTGGTGTACAGCGCGTAAAGCAGCGCCAGCAGAATCACCGTGGGGACCGCCCCGAGCAGTAATTCCCCTAGTTGATGCAGCGTCTGATCCATGTTGTGCTGATATAGACCGGGAAAATGAGGGCTATGAAAACTGTTAAGTCTAACGTCCCAAGCAGTTTGTGTCAACGCGAAGGGCCGCGGTTCCGGACGAGAATATTAGCCGACATCAGGTCGGTTTTGGGACGGGCAAGTTCGCAAACACTGCGCTCTTGCGCGAAATTCCGCATGCTCGTCCAAACCACTAAAAATGCAGGCTTTAGGCCTGCGCAGCCATGTCAGACGAACGTTCCGGCAACGGGATTTCCAGGCTAGGGTTGCACGCCGCTCTCATGCACTATGCAGAAACCTGCAACTATTCCTTGACTTCCCGACAAACAGGACTAGCATGGAGATATCACCTCCGATCCAATTCAGGATCGAATGGGCCGATAGCCAAGGAATGTCACCGCTTCTTGGTTGCCGGCCCATTTAATTTAGTCTCTGGCCGCTGATACTCTTGTAGACCCTGCGCCGGGACCCTCTGCGATTCTGGCTTTACCCCGTGCTCCCCGCTGCCTCTGTGGCTAACGAATTTAGGCACTGCTTCTGCTTCATCCGGCGTGATTCCCGCCGTCCCTCCGATGTATACTCCCACCGAGTTTCCGCCGAACCCTGCAAGGGATCTCACGAACGGCTCGGTCCGCCGTCTAACGTTCATACAGAGGAGTAAGTCATGCGTCTGTTTCGTCTGCTGTTGATCTCTGCCATCGCTCTCTGCACCTTGGCGCAGGCCCAGAATATCGACATCCCTTACCAGAAAATCGTGCTCGACAATGGCCTCACCCTGATCGTCCACGAAGACCACAAGGCGCCCATCGTGGCTGTCAACCTCTGGTATCACGTCGGCTCGAAGAACGAGAAGCCCGGCAAGACCGGCTTTGCGCATCTTTTCGAGCATCTGATGGTCGGTGGCAGCCAGCACGCCAACGGCAGCTACATCAAGGCTCTCGAATCGGTCGGCGCCACGGACCTGAACGGCACCACCAACGAAGACCGCACCAACTATTTCGAGAACGTCCCCACATCCGCGCTTGACTTCACCCTGTGGATGGAAGCCGACCGCATGGGTTTTCTCGATCTGAGCCAGAAGACGCTCGACCTGCAGCGCGGCGTCGTCCAGAACGAAAAGCGCCAGGACGAAAACGAGCCCTACGCGCTGGCCGAAGAAGCCATCCCTCAAAATACGTTCCCCTCCGGCCAGCGCTATTCCTGGCCCGTAATCGGCGACCTGGCCGACCTGGACGCCGCCTCCTTTAAAGATGGCCAGGAGTGGTTCAAGACTTACTATGGCCCGTCAAACGTCGTGATCGTGCTGGCCGGTGATATCGACGCGAAGACTGCAAAAGAGAAAGTAGAAAAGTATTTCGGCGATGTCCCTCCCGGACCGCCCGTAACCCACCAGCAGGCCTGGATCGCGAAGATGACGGGAACTCATCGCTCCGTCACTCAGGACCGCGTTCCCGAGCCGCGAACTTACATGGTCTGGAATGTGCCGCAGTTCGGCAGCGCCGACGCGAATTACTTGCAACTGGTCAGCGCCTGCCTCGGCGAAGGCAAGAGCTCCCGCCTTTACAAGCGCCTGGTCTATGACGATCAGATCGCCAGCGACGTCAGCGTCGATCTCGATGCCCGTGAGATTGGCGGCCAGTTCGACATTCAGGCGACCGCGCGCCCGGGCCACAATCTTGACGAGATCGAAAAAGAAATCAACGAAGAACTCGCGCGCTTTCTCAAGGACGGGCCCACCTCCGAAGAGTTGCAGCGCGTGCAGACCCAGTACCTGGCGAACTTTCTTCGCGGCATCGAGCGCATCGGCGGCTTCGGAGGAAAATCTGACCGCCTGGCGCAATACGCCACCTTCACCGGCAATCCCGACGGCTACAAAATCACTCTTCAACGAATCCGCGAGGCCACCCGGGACGATCTGAAATCAGTGGCCAATCGCTGGCTCAGTGACGGCGTTTACATCGTGCAGGTCCTGCCGTTCCCCGACTACAAGCCGGATGCAGCCGAGGTCGATCACGCCAAGACGCCGGCGCTGGGCACGCCGCCGGAACTCAAGCTTCCAAAGTTGCAGCGTGCGACGCTTTCCAACGGACTCAAAATCATCCTCGCCGAGCGCCACGAGGTTCCCCTCGTCGACTTCTGGATGGCCACCGACGCCGGCTATGCCGCCGACCAGTTCGCCAAACCGGGCACGGCCAAGCTCACCGCCACGCTGCTCGCCGACGGCACCAGGACCCGGAACGCGCTCCAGATCAACGATCAGGCCGCTATGCTGGGAGCTAATCTCACCACCCGCTCCAACCTCGATTACAGCTTCGTCGACCTCTCGGCCTTAAAAGCGAAGCTCGATCCGTCGCTCGATCTGTTCGCCGACGTGATTCTCAACCCATCGTTCCCGGAAGCCGATTTCAAACGCGAGCAAAAATTGCAGCTGGACTCCATCGAACAGGAACAGAAAGATCCCATCCAGATGGCGCTCCGCGTCTTCCCCGGCCTCATTTTCGGCACGGGTCACGCCTACGGCAATCCTTTGACCGGATCGGGCACCACGGCCAGCACCCAGGCCATCACCCGCGAAGATCTCGTGAAATTCCACGACGTCTGGTTCCGCCCCAACAACGCGACCCTGGTGATCGTCGGCGACACCACGCTCGCCGAGGTCACGCCGAAACTCGAAAAGCTGTTTGCCGGCTGGAAGTCCGGGCAGATTCCTGCAAAGAATCTTTCCACGGTGAAGCTCGCGACCCAGCCTACCGTCTACATCGTGGACAAGCCCGGCGCCAGCCAATCCATGATCATCGTCGGTCACGTTTCTACCCCAGCCAACACCCCGCAGGAGATCGCCATCCAGGCCATGAATGACGACCTCGGCGGAACCTTCAGCTCCCGCCTGAACATGAACCTGCGCGAAGACAAGCACTGGGCCTACGGCGCCGGCAGTTTTTTCTGGAGAGCCCGCGCGCAACGCCCGCTGTTCATTTATGCGCCCGTCCAAACCGACAAGACCAAAGAGTCGCTGGTGGAAATGACCAAGGAAATTAACGGCCTTCTCAAAGACCACCCGGTCACGGCGGACGAACTCACCCGCATCCAGGCCAACCAAACCCTGAGTCTGCCCGGATCGCGGGAGACCATCGGGTCTGTGGGATTCTCCATCCTCGACATCCTGCAATACGGCTGGCCCGACAATTATTACGACACCATGGCCGGCAAAATCCGCGCCCTCAAAACCACAGACCTGGACGCCGCCGCCAAGCAGACAATCCATCCCGAAGGCATGGTGTGGGTGATAGTCGGCGACCGCGCCAAAATCGAGCAGGGAATCAAGGAGCTGGGAATCGGCAAAATCCACCTCATCGACGCGGATGGCCACCCGATCTAAGAAAGTTTGCAGAAAGTATTCCGGGTTTGGGTGCCCCATTTCTCGCCTCCTTTGCGAGACGTGGGGCTTTTCTCAGAGACCCCTCAAGCCCGTGCTTTCACCACCCACTCCCTTACCTTCCGCACCACCGACTCCGGCGCCTCCACTTCCATCACCACCGCCCCGTCCTTATACTTCCGCGAGTAAATCCGCGCCTTCGCCTCCAGCATAGCCAGGATTTTTCCCTCTTGCTGCGGCACGCGCAGATGCACCCGGCTTACGTGGTCTTCCTCGATCATCGCGTCGATGCGCTCTAGCAGCCGGTCCAGTCCCGTACCCTCCGCCGCCGAAACGTAAACCGTGTTCGAATCGTCGCGCAGCGCGTCCCTCATCAATCCGGCCGCCACTTCCACATCCAGTAGATCCACTTTATTCATCACCCGCAGCCGCGGCTTCTTCTCCACTTCCAGTTCTTTCAGCACAATTTCCACCTGCGCATCCTGCTCCGCCGAAAGCCGGTTGCTGGCGTCCGACACATGCAGAATCAGCGACGCCCGCTGCACTTCCTCGAGCGTGGCGCGAAACGCCGACACCAGCGTGTGCGGGAGGCTGCGGATAAATCCCACCGTGTCGGATAACAGCACCTTCCGTTTCGACGGCAACTCCACGCCGCGAATCGTCGGGTCCAGAGTCGCGAACATGCGTGGAGAAGCCAGCACCGCGGCCTTGGTCAGCGCGTTAAACAGAGTCTACTTCCCGGCGTTCGTATATCCCACCAGCGCCACCGTCGCCACCGGCGCCGATTCCCGCCGCTGCCGTTGCTGCGCCCGGATCCGCCGCACGTTTTCTAGCTGCTGCTCCACGTGCCGCACGCGCCGCGCAATCTTTCGCCGGTCAGTCTCGAGCTTCGTCTCACCGGGACCGCGCGTGCCAATGCCGCCGCCCAGTTGCGACATCTCAAGCCCGTGCCCCTTCAGCCGCGGCATCATGTATTGCAGTTGCGCCAGTTCCACCTGCAGTTGGCCTTCCCGCGTGCGCGCATGCCGGGCAAAAATGTCGAGGATGAGCTGCGTGCGGTCAATCACGCGCCGCTGCACAATTTTTTCTATATTGCGCTGCTGCGAAGGACTGAGATCGTGATCGAACAGAAGAACGTCGGCATTCACCGACGCAGCCGCGCCAGCGATCTCTTCAAGTTTCCCGGCGCCGATTAAAGTCGCAGGATCAGGACGATCCCGGCGCTGCAGAAGCTCTCCGACCACCTGCGCGCCCGCGCTTTCTGCCAGCGTACGCAGTTCGGCCAGGGATTCGTCGGCGTCGAACTCAGGGATGCTGGGCTTGCTGCCGTTGGATTTACCGCCCGGCTTGATCACCGCCCCGGCTCCAGCCGCGGCACCAGATTCCTCCGCGTCCGGTCCCGCAGCAGCATCACGCGCAGCCTGCGCCTGGGCCGTGACCGCGCCCCGTGCCCGGCGCGACCGCACTTCCAGCCCCACCAGAAACGCGCGCTCCTGGCCCGCTTTCGCAGGCTCGGGGTCGGAGCCCAGAGGCACCCGTCCCCGCGCACGCACTGCATTGCGGGAATTCTTGGACTCTGAACTGCGCAATCGGAAACGCCTCTATCCTTCCGTGCCCGAGGCGCTCGCCACCGCCGTGGAAGGCGCTGTTCCTGCCCCCACCGCCGGCTTCGTATCCGCATGCGCCAGGTGTGCACCGTGCGCCGTCCGGCCCATGACCACGGTGGAGATGGCGTGTTTGAAGATCAATTGCTCCTGACCGCTGGCTTCGAGCACCACCGAATACTTATCGAAGGACCGGATGCGGCCCGTTAACTTCACCCCGCTCAGAAGATAAATGGTGATGCTCATTCTCTCCTTGCGAGCTGTGTTCAGGAAGGAATCCTGAATGTTTTGCGCCGGCTTGTTATTTTCCATTGCCGATCTCCTTACTCGTGAAACGTCGAACTGAATTGGCACCAAACCAGCCCTTTCCATCGGCTGCGCCGCAGATCGGGCTTAAAGAAACAACAGCATGTTTCTGTGGGCCTTCCCGCCCGCCGCAGAAACAAGGGGGGACATCCGCTGGCCGCGCCTGAGTTGTTATCCGTAAGCGGCGTCGCCAGAAGTCAACTGCGAGTACGATACGGCGTCCCTGTCAGCTTTTCAACCGCGAACTGCGGAGAATCTTCGCCGCGCCTCCAGCGTTCTCTGCGATTCCGGCTTTACCCAGTGTCCCCTGTGTCCTCTGGGGTGAATGAATTTAGGGCAGCGCCGGATCACGCAAACGGTTGACATCAGGCCACATACAGTGCAGACTGGCCTCGGTTTTTGCTGACCATTTCTGCTGTGCCGATTTGGGATGTCTCCTGGCTGCGGCGCTCTTGTCTCGTGGCCCCACACCCACGAAGTTGAAACTGTTCTAATCTCGCAAGGAGGAACTTGATGCACCACTTCTCTACTCTGGCCACTTTATTTGTCGCGCCTCATCACAGCCCCGCGGAAGCCGTACAGCTCCTTTTGCGCTGGGTCCACTTTCTGGCTGGTATCACCTGGATCGGGCTGCTCTATTTCTTCAACCTCGTCAACGTCCCGTTTATGAAGCAAGTGGACGCCTCCATGAAGCCGAAAGTGTTCCAATACATGACCTTGCCCACGCTGAACCTGTTTCGCTGGAGCGCCCTCATCACGGTCTTTGTGGGCTTCTGGTACTGGTCGCAGTTCATGGTCGGGCCCGATGCCAACCGCCAGGGCGTGAGTCCCTTGAGCACGATCGGACTGTTCCTGGTGCTGTGGATCGCCGTCTGGGCGATTCTGTTCTTCGTGATCAAGAAAGCGCCCAGCGGCTACGTTCTCGGCGCAGTCACTACGGTCGTCGTCATCGCTGCCGCCTGGGCGTTCCTGAACTACACGCCCGTAGGCCAGGACGACAACCATGTGCTCTCCATCGGCGTAGGCGGAGGCTTCGGCATCGTCATGCTCTTCAACGTCTGGGGCATCATCTGGCCCAACAATAAAAAGATCATCAAGGGAACGCTCGCCGGAACTCCTCCCGCCAACGCAGCCGCGCTCGCGCGTCAGGCATTCCTGGCCTCGCGCACCAATTTTTTCCTGTCAGTACCCCTGCTGTTCTTCATGGCCACCAGTTCCCACTACGGGATTTTTGGCAACTGAACGCAAGAGTGGCGGCGGCTAAGGCGCCTGCCCTGAGCGAAGTCGAAGAGGCGAGGGCTTCGGCAAGCTCAGGGCAAGCTCTGCCCGCCGCGCTCAATCGAGATTAGGTGCTGCATCATCCGCGGGATTTGCCAGGAAACGGGTGTACAATCCCGTTCTATAGCCGCTGCCCGCAGGAGGTGCGCATGCCCGCCCGCCTAGCTTCTCTGCTTTTGGTTCTTCTCGCGGTCCCCGCCGCCAGCCCACAATCGAGCCCACAAGGCAACGTCCAGCAGCGAATCAGCAAGAAAATAGATTGGCACAACCAGATGGCGGAGGGAACTGTCCCTCCGGCATCGCCGGACGCCGACTCGGCCCGGGCTCAGTCCATTCACCACGATGCCGAAGAGCTGCAGGCGCTCAGCGTGTCCGTGTACTCCGATCTGCAGCAACTTCGCAAGGGCCTCCTGGCCAAAGACCTCGACGAAAAGCTGAAGAAGATGGAGAAGTTATCCAAGAAGCTCCGCCGGGATATGCAGCCTTAGCCTGCTCCTTCCTGGCCTTTTCTAACGCCCCCTCTTTCAATTGTCATCCTGAGCGGAGCATTTCCTTTCGCATCGCGAAAGCAAATGCGCAGTCGAAGGATCCCTTGCAGCTGAACGGACGCCCGGAAATTGCTGCCCTTCACACGATTCCAGAATCAAGGTCAACGTCAGCCCGTGGCACCCGCGCCACGCACAAAAAAATGCGGTCCCGGTTTTCCGGGACCGCATTTTGCAAGCGATTCAGTTAGAAAACGATCTTGGCCTGAAGCTGACCCACGCGTCCAGCCGGCAAACCGTTGAAGAACGAGCCGTAAGGCCCGGTCGGCGGTGCCGCCTGTCCCGTGATCTGTCCGCAGGAGTAGGTTGACGAACAACCGGAGCCCACCCAGGTGCTGTTCGGGGGTTGGAAGTTCGGGTGGTTGAAGATGTTGTAGATGTTCGCACCGATCGTAATCTTCACCCGCTCCGTGGCGTGGAAATTCTTCCCAAACGAGAGGTCCGAGTTGAAGAACCCAGGCCCGCGGAACTGGTTGCGCTGTTGCGTCGGGAACAGTCCCAGCCCGCTAGCCGGCAAAAAGTCTGCCGAGTTAAAACACTGGCTGTGTCCGTTCTGGCAGCCTTGTTGCGCATTCAAGCTAGCCAGCTGTACCGGTGTGTTGACAGCAGTGCCTCCGTTTGTGATCGAAGTCGTACCGTCGGTCACCGTGAAAGGCAGGCCGCTGCGCGCGAAAAAGTTCTCGGACAGCATCCAGCCACCCAGAATGCTGTTCGCCGCCCGGTTGTTGAAGTGGTAGGGCTCAGTCCAAACCCAGTTTGCGTTAAAGGCATGGCGGATGTCGTAGTCGGCATTGCCATAGTTGTTATAGCGCAGACCCAGAGGATTGATTTGCCCCAGAAGGTTGCCCCGAGCTGAGGCGTTCAGAAGCCCTCCGTTGGAGATTTCGTCCAAAGCGTGCGCCCACGTGAAGTTGGCGTTTATCACCAGGCCAGAGGACATGCGGCGAGTATACGTGGCGGTCAGTTCATTGTTATTCGATACGGCCCCTGAATTCCATTCGGTAAATCCACCGAAGCGGGGATCGGGCGTAGTCGTCGGGTAGTTGGCAATCAAGGCGGTGCTGGTGCCCCCCCCGATCGCGCCAACACTCGCGGTCAGCGTGCCGTGCGGGGAGGCCTCATGAAAGCCATGGTGACCTACGTAGGCGAGCGTGAGCCTGCTCTTGCTGTCAAGCTCCTGCTGTACCTGGAAGTTCCATTCCTGGTACTGCGGAGTGCGAAGCTTGGTGGGGAACCCGGTGACGCCCGGGACCGCCCCTCCAGCCGCCAGAAGTTGCTTAACCGTCAAGCCGTTGACGAGGGATGGAATCCCCAGTGCAGCGTTTCCGTTGCGGATGGTGTTCGCGGTGTTGAGAACGGTAGCCGCAGCGCCCGCTGGATCAGCCCAAGCCACGGGGGGCGCACCAAAGTCCGTTCCGAACAAGGTGACCGGCACCAGGTAGGGCAGGTTCACGAACTGGTCCGTGATGAACGCCGGGAAGGCATCGTAGAAAATCCCGAAGCCGCCGCTGATCACCGTCTTGCTGTTGTCCCCCGGCGACCAGGTAAAACCAAAGCGCGGAGCCCAGTTGATGCTGTCCACCGAGCCGAATGCATCCTTCCGTCCCGTGAGCAGAGCCGCGTTGTAGGGGGTGTCTATGCCCTGGTTCTTGAGTTGGGAAAACGGCGCGTTCGGCAAGGTGAAGCAGTTGATATCGCAGGTCGGATTGAAGTTATGCTCCGCCCGCAGCGCAAAAGTCAGCTTCAGTCTAGGCAGTACAGCCCACTCATCCTGGGCATAAATGCCGAGACCACCCGTATTCATGGGCGCCGTGGGATGCAGCGGATTGTTCTGGGCGTATATCGTTGCCGAGCCATTAAAGAGTTCCGTGAGACCCGGCTCGACGAAGGGAGTGATTTGCACAGAAGCGTCGTAATTGGTGATATCGTAACGGCGGAAGTTGGCTCCGAACTTTAAGGTCTGCCGCCCGATGGTCTTGGCAAAATCGTCAACAAACTGGTATTGCGTGACGTTCCGCCCCTGCGGGAAGACGAAGTTGTCTGGATTAAGGCCGGATATGGAAGCCTGAGCAACGGGATACAGTGAGTAGGGGAACGGCGAGGTAGCTTGGTTCGTATTCTCCAGGAAAATCGCGCGGTAGTAGCTGATGGCCGCGACAAAGTTGTTGGAGGCCGTGCCGCTAAACGTATGCGACCAGTTCAGGCTGTTGTTGTATTCCGGCTGATAGCTGGCTGCTGAAAAAGCTTGGGGATCGATCGGGTCCGCGTAAGTGGCCTGCGTGCCCGTGTCAATATCAAACCGGAAGAACAGCCGGTCCCTGGTTCCGATGTTCTGGTCGAAGCGGCCGATCAGCAGCGTCTCTTTCGCGGGCAGGGCCGGACTCGCCTGGTAGGACTGCAAGCAACCGGGACCAGCCGCCAGCGCCGCGTCCGCAACTACCCCTGTGAACCCATCCGTGCAGCCGCCTGCGCCGCCGTACGGAGAGCCAGTGCTGAATCCGGGAGCGGCTTCCCAAATCGCAGCCATTTTCTTATACACGGCCTGCGTCGCGGCAGATGCCCCCGTGGCAGGCAGCGCCAGGTTCGCGAGCATGTCATTCAAGAACGCCGTTGTGGGCGTATAGACGGTTTGCGTCGCTGGCACAATGTAACGAATGCCCTCGGTGTCGATAAAGAAGAAAGTCTTGTCTTTCTTGATCGGTCCGCCAAAAGAAGCCGCCCACTGGTTGTTGTTGGCGAAGGGACGAGCCACCTGCGGATTTTGGGCGGTGTTGAACCAGTCGTTCGCATCCAGGAACCGGCCGCTCCACTGGTACACCACATTCCCGTGGTAATTGTTCGTGCCGCCCTTGCTCACCAGGTTCACCTGGGCTCCCGCCTGTTGCCCGTACTGGCCGGAGTAGGCGTTGGTGATTACGCTGGCTTCGTCGATGCTGTTCTTGCCCAGCATCAGGTTCGTCGGGCCAGAGTTGTTCAGATTGAGGAACGGGTCCATCTGGTTCTCGCCGTCCACCGTGAACATGTTCGAGGTGGCGGGCAGACCGTTGGTGTTGAAGTTGCCGTAACCGCCGCCGGTGTTCATGTTGATGCCCGGTGCGGTATAAGCCACGGCCGTCAAGTCGTTGCCGCCATTAGGCAGGTTCTCGACCAGGTTGCGGTCGAAGTTCGTCGACATGTCGGCAGCTTCTGTATCCAACAGCGGCGCCGCGGCGGAGACCTCGATCGTGGTTCCAGCCGTACCCACTTCCAGCTTTGCATTCACGGTGGATACCTGGCCGTTGTTGACCCCAACCTTGGCCGCAAACCGCTTGAACCCCTTGGCATCGACGACAATCTCGTAGTTGCCCGGGTCGGCCAGCGGGAACTGGTAAACGCCCTGCGCGTTAGTGAGGCTGTCGGCAGTGTTGCCCTTGTCTAAGCTCTTCAACGTGACGGTAGTGTTGGGAAGAACCGCGCCCGACGCGTCCGTAACCGTTCCGCTAACGGCGCCCTTGGTCGCGCTCTGCGCCCACAACATGCCCGGAACTAACAGTAGGACCGTGACGGCCAGCAGAAGAAAACTCGCCCCCGCTTTTGTAAATCGCATTTCCTGCCTCCTCAGAATTTTTCGTCGAACAACTCGGAACCGATCGCCTTGGCTTCCTGGGAGCCCTGGGCGCCATCCGATGGATCTGTAAAACCTAAACTTGATTGCGTAAACTTTTTGATTCCGTGCTGGATCTGGGAAACTCTTAAAAAACCCGGTCTAACGAAACATCGAAACCCCATAAAACCTGGTCACCCGTCTATCGCGAGCGTACCTAGTGAGCGCAGTCCCGCACACAGCTCTGATACACCACTCTGCAACTTGCAATCCAAAACATCCGCACGCGAAACACTTTGTTTTCAATCAGTTGTTGTTTCGCGCAGGTAGTGTTATATCGAAAACGGTATCAACTGTCCAGAGAAAATATGTTATTTGGAATGCGAGCCTCCGGTGGGGTACTTTTGGAGGCCCTCGCCCGTGTCCGCTCCGGACCCATCGACCCGCCCCTGGGACGCGTCGCCTGCTACAATCGCCCTTTCTCGTGAGCGCCCCTTCGACCAAACCTCCGTCGCAAGCCAGCGAGGGGAAGAGCCCTCCCCAAGCCTCCGCACCGCCCCTGGATGCCGTCCCCCTGCTCGATCTCCAGCTGCAGTATGAGCAGGTGCTCGCTGAGGTCGTGCAGGCAGTGGGGCGAGTCTGCG
>VFSW01010179.1_pt1 | contig 13350 bp, 14 predicted proteins | sample 5358111 | NCBI WGS metagenome assembly VFSW01 (sample SAMN11554181, study PRJNA540505) | mine drainage metagenome | isolation source: sediment from site ElyBrook_90M | place: USA: Ely Copper Mine, Vershire, VT | collected 2017 | reverse complement strand
CCACCCCCCCTACCCCGCCATGCGCATGCGCCGATTGCGGCGCGATGATTTCACCCGTCGTCTCGTACGCGAACATCGTTTGAGCCCGGACGACCTGATCCTGCCGGTGTTCGTGCTTGACGGCGAAGGCCGGCGCGAGCCCGTGCTGTCGATGCCGGGCGTGGAACGTGTCAGCATTGACCTGCTGCTCCAGGTTGCGGCTGATTGCGTGCAACTGGGCGTGCCGGTGATCGCGCTGTTTCCCGTGATCGCGCAGGAGCACAAGACGCCGGACGGACTGGAGGCGCTCAACCCGGACGGGTTGGTTCCACGCGCCGTGCGCGCACTCAAACACGCGTATCCGCAGTTGGGTGTGCTCACGGACGTCGCGCTCGATCCTTATACCTCGCACGGGCAGGATGGAATCCTCGACGAACACGGCTATATCCTCAACGATCCGACCGTGGAGGTTTTGACGCTTCAGGCTTTGGTGCAGGCCAGCGCTGGTGTCGATATCGTTGCGCCGAGCGACATGATGGATGGCCGGATCGGGTCCATTCGCACCGCACTCGAGCAGGCCGGGCACATTCACACGCGGATCATGGCTTACAGCGCCAAGTATGCCAGTGCGTTCTACGGGCCATTTCGGGACGCCGTCGGTTCGGCGTCCAACCTCGGCCGGGCTGACAAAAAGGTGTACCAAATGGATCCCGGCAACTCGGACGAGGCCTTGCGTGAGGTCCAGCTCGACATCTCCGAGGGGGCTGACATGGTGATGGTCAAGCCCGGCATGCCCTACCTGGATATCGTCTGGAGGGTCAAGGAGACATTTCGCATGCCGACGTTCGCCTATCAGGTGAGCGGCGAATACGCGATGCTCAAGGCCGCCGCCGCCAACGGCTGGCTGGATGGCGAGGCGGTGATGATGGAATCGCTGCTGGCATTCAAGCGGGCGGGTGCCGATGGCATCCTGACCTACTTTGCAATCGACGCGGCACGCTTGCTGCGCGGTTGAAATGCGCGCGCTTCGTCAGCGCCAGAAAAGCACGCAGGCGATCGCGACCCAGCCCAGTGCGAAATTCAACTGCACGCGCTGGTGAATCCGTTGCAGTGCCCGGCCCAGGCCGGGCCAGTCTTCTGCAAGCGCCGCGCGGCGTGCGTGCCGAAATGGGCCGAAGTGGATGTGGCCGAAGATGGCAGTCATCACGATGCCGACACCCAGCATGGCGTGCCAGCCGTGGGGTGCGGCGGCGCCCGCACGGGCGAACATGAGCGCGCCGCTGGCCAGCAAGAGCACGATCGATCCCCACACCAGGGGGAAGAAGTTCTCGAGCGCCGCCAGCAACATGCGCGGACGCAAGGGAGGCTCCAGTGTGGCGAACGCTGCCGGACGCAGTGCGAACAGCACGAAGGCCATGCCTCCGAGCCAGACAATGGCACCAATGAGATGGAGCAGCAACGCGATGTCGGACATGAAACCTCCCTGGGGTGAAGCCTGGATTCGAACACGATCTCCGACCTTGGCCACTTTTCAATGGGCACGATGCAGCGCAATCCGCGCCCTGAAGGGATGAAAAACGGTGTTCATCCCCGGATCTTCCCGTATACTTCCGCTGTTTTTCCGCCATCGACTGCGGTGGACACGCGGCAGGGTGCGGCCCGCAGGATGTGGGCGGGTCTGTAGTGTGCGGTGCAAGCCGCCTTGGGGCAGGGCTTGGACATCGGCGTCGGGTTCGCGTGCGGCTGCGCACCCCGGCACGGCCCCGCTGATCATGGCAAGCTGTCTCCACCTGTGCTCTCCAGCTGTGCATCACCCAGTCGAGGCTCGCGTCGCTTGACGCAGCTTCCAAATCTTTGACCACCTGAACCGTGCAAGTGACCGATTCCTGGCAGGACGACGAGCCCGAGCGCAAGCCGCTGAACCGCGCGCAGGCGCAGGCGCTGCTGGCCGCCAAGCCTGGCGTATCCGTGCAGCGCGTCGTTGCGCTCCAGGTGGTGGTCGTGGCCGTGGTTGCGCTCGGCGCGCTGGCCCTGGCGGGACGCACGGTGGCGTGGTCGGCGCTGTACGGCGGCCTGGTGGTGATGGTCCCAGCCGCGTTGTTTGCCGGCGGCATGCGAGCTTGGCTGGTCAAGCTGCAGCCGGCCTTTGCCTTGTTTGGTTTCGCATTCGGTGAGTTGCTCAAGATCGCGCTCACCGTCGTTCTCTTCCTGCTGGCGCCACGCCTGCTGCGCACGCCGAGCTGGCCTGCGCTGCTGGTCGGTCTGGTCGCCACCCTTCAGGTGTATTGGATTGCCCTGTTGCTCCGCGGCAAGCGGAGCGGTCGTCCATCCAGCTGAGATCACGATTCCCCCATCCTCGCCCTCTTCAAATGTCCGCAGACCAGACTCCCATCACAGCCGGTGAATACATCATTCACCACCTCACGCACTGGACCAGCGCGCCACGCGGTGGCGTGATTGACTTCAGCATCATCGATATCGACTCCGTGATTTTCGCGGTGGGCCTCGGCCTGCTGGCGTGTTTCGTGCTGTGGCGCGTCGCTCAGGGCATGCGCAGCGGTGTTCCAGGCCGTTTGCAGGGCGCGGTTGAATTTCTGGTTGAGTTCGTGGATGAGCAGGCGCGCGGCATCGTGCGCAACGCAAAGTCGCGGGAGTTCGTCACCCCGCTGGCTTTCGTGTCGTTCATCTGGATCATCATGATGAACCTCATGGATCTGCTGCCGGTCGATCTGTTGCCGCGTCTGTGGCAGACTGCGCACGCCGGACAGGATCCCGAGCATGTGTTCCTGCGTGTCGTGCCCACCGCAGACCTGTCGGTGGCCCTCGGCATGTCGATCACCATTTTGTTGCTGAGCCTCTACTACGGCATCAAGGTCAAAGGCCTGGGCGGCTGGTTGCATGAATTGTTCACTGCGCCATTCGGCAATCACCCCCTGCTGTGGCCTCTGAACTTCGCCATGCAGCTGCTGGAATACCTTGCCAAGACCCTCTCCCACGGCATGCGACTGTTTGGCAACCTGTACGCCGAAGAAATTCTTTTCATGATCATCGCGCTCATGGGCGCGGCCGGCCTGAGCAACCTCACCGGTTGGGCGCTGTTCTTCGGCAACATCGCCGCAGGGCTCGCCTGGTCGATTTTCAGCATGTTGGTCATCGTGCTGCAAGGGTTCATCTTCATGATGCTGACCTTGGTCTATATCGGTCAGGCGCACGATCACCATTGATTCCAGACTTTTCACCTTTCTCTGACTTTCAACTTTTTCAATAGGAGCATTTCATGGAACACGTCCTCGGTTACGTCGCACTGGCAGCTGGTCTGATCATCGGCCTGGGCGCCAACGGTGCCTGTATCGGTATCGGCATCATGGGCAGCAAGTACCTCGAGTCCGCCGCTCGCCAGCCTGAGCTGATGAATGAACTGCAAACCAAGATGTTCCTGCTGGCTGGTCTGATTGACGCGGCCTTCCTGATCGGCGTCGGCCTGGCCATGATGTTCACGTTCGCCAACCCGTTCGTCCTGAAGTAATTCACTCCCAATCACCCACTCACGACGCAAAGGTAGCGCCATGCATTTGGACGCAACACTGATTGCGCAGCTCGTGGTGTTCTTGGGACTGGCGTGGTTCACGGCGAAGTTCGTGTGGCCACCTGTCACGAGGGCCCTCGACGAGCGCGCCAAGAAAATTGCTGACGGCCTGGCCGCGGCGGATCGCGCCAAGGCCGATCTGGCCATGGCTGGAAAGCAGGTCGAGCAAGCGCTCGCCCAGTCCCACCAGGACAGCGCGCAGCGCCTGCAGGAAGCCGAACGCCGTGCCGCAGCGATGATCGAAGAAGCCAAGCGCCGCGCCGAAGAGGCAGGTGAAGGCATCATCGCCGCAGCCCGCGCCGAGGCCGATCAGCAGGCCGTCAAGGTCCGCGAGGTCTTGCGCGACCAGGTGGCCGCGCTCGCCGTCAAGGGCGCCGAGGCCATCCTGCAGCGCGAGGTCAACGCCCAGGTGCACGCCGATCTTCTGGCCCGGCTGCAAGCCGAGCTTTGATCGGAGCACGCCATGGCTGAACTCGCCACCGTCGCCCGGCCTTACGCCCAGGCGATCTTCCAGGCCGCGCAAGGGCCGACCGCCGCCGCGCCGCTCGACCAGGTTGCGGCCGAACTCGACGCGCTGGCTTTGCTGGCGCGTGACCCGCAGCTGCGATCGCTTTCGGGTGACCCGCAACTGCCGGCGGAGCGGCTCGGTGCCCTGCTGCTGTCGGCGTTGCCGCAGCCTCCTTGCGCTGCCGTGCACAACCTGCTGCAGGTTCTGCTCGAGAACCATCGCCTGGCAGCGCTGCCGGCTGTCGCCGCGCAGTTCCATCAACTCAAGGACGCGGCGCAGCAGTGTTCCGAGGCCGTGATCAGCTCCGCCTACCCGCTGGAGCAGGCACAGGTCGACGCGTTGCTGCCCTCGCTCGAGCGCAAGTTCGGCCGCAAGCTTTATCCGCGTGTCGTGGTCGACGCCAACCTGATTGGCGGCGTTCGCGTCGCCGTCGGCGACGAGGTGCTCGACACCTCGGTGCGCGCCCGGCTCGAATCCATGCGGACCGCATTGACCGCGTAAGCGGCCGCGCCCGCTCCAAGTTCCGAGGCAATCATGCAACTCAACCCCGCAGAAATTTCAGAACTCATCAAAAGCCGCATTGAAGGCCTTGGTGCGACCGCAAACGTCAAGAACGAAGGCACCGTCGTGTCCGTGTCCGACGGGATCGTGCGCGTCCATGGCCTGTCCGACGTGATGCAGGGCGAAATGCTCGAATTCCCTGGCAACACCTTCGGCCTCGCGCTCAACCTTGAGCGCGATTCCGTTGGTTCGGTGGTGCTGGGCGAATACCGCCACATCTCCGAAGGTGACACCGTCAAGTGCACTGGTCAGATTCTTTCGGTTCCGGTCGGGCCCGAGCTGATCGGCCGCGTGGTCAACACCCTGGGTGCACCGATCGATGGCAAGGGTCCGATCAACGCCAAGATGACCGATGTGGTCGAGAAGGTCGCACCCGGCGTGATCTGGCGCAAGTCGGTGTCGCAGCCGATGCAGTCCGGCCTGAAGGCCATCGACGCCATGGTTCCAGTCGGCCGCGGCCAGCGCGAGCTGATCATCGGTGACCGTCAGACTGGCAAGACCGCCGTCGCTGTCGACGCGATCATCAGCCAGAAGGGCAAGGACATGATCTGCATCTACGTCGCGGTCGGCCAGAAGGCCTCGACGGTGGCGAACGTGGTGCGCAAGCTGCAGGAAACGGGCGCGATGGACTACACCATCGTCGTTGCCGCGACGGCTTCGGACTCCGCGGCGATGCAGTATCTCGCCCCGTACGCCGGCTGCACCATGGGCGAGTACTTCCGCGACCGCGGGCAGGACGCCCTGATCATTTATGACGACCTCACCAAGCAGGCCTGGGCCTACCGCCAGATTTCGCTTCTGCTGCGTCGCCCGCCGGGCCGCGAGGCTTACCCAGGCGACGTTTTCTACCTGCACAGTCGCTTGCTGGAGCGCGCCGCACGCGTGAACGAAGAGTATGTTGAAAAGTTCACCAACGGCGAGGTCAAAGGCAAGACCGGCTCGCTGACCGCGCTGCCGATCATCGAGACCCAGGCTGGCGACGTCTCCGCCTTCGTGCCGACCAATGTGATTTCGATCACCGACGGCCAGATTTTCCTCGAGACCGACCTGTTCAACTCGGGGGTTCGTCCCGCGATCAACGCCGGTGTGTCGGTGTCCCGCGTCGGTGGCGCCGCGCAAACCAAGGTCGTGAAGAAGCTGTCTGGCGGCATCCGGACCGACCTCGCGCAGTACCGCGAGCTGGCGGCGTTCGCGCAGTTCGCGTCCGACCTCGACGAGGCGACCCGTCGCCAGCTCGAGCGTGGTCGTCGCGTCGTGGAACTGCTCAAGCAGCCGCAGTACCAGCCGGTTCAGGTCTGGCAGATGGCGGCGTCGCTGTACGCCGTGAACAACGGCTATCTCGATGACCTCGACGTCAAGCAGGTGCTGAGTTTCGAGAAGGGCCTGCACGCCCATCTGTTGGCGAAGTACGCAGCGCTGGTGGAGTCGATCGAGTCGAAGAAGGATCTCGGCAAGGAGGACGAAGAGGCGCTGAAGACCGCGATCGCTGAGTTCAAGAAGAGCGGCGCGTACTGATCGCCCCTGACCGCGCGCGCAAGGCTGGCGTCCCGACACGCCGGCCTTGCGCCGAAGGAGAAACTGCATGCCTGGAATGAAAGAAGTCCGCGTCAAGATCAAAAGCGTGCAAAACACGCGCAAGATCACCAAGGCGATGGAAATGGTGGCGGCATCGAAAATGCGCAAGGCGCAGGAGCGCATGCGTGCCGCGCGTCCATACGCCGAAAAGGTGCGTGCGATCACCACCAACCTCAGCCGAGCCAACCCGGAGTACAGCCACCCGTTTCTGGTCGCACGCGCCCCGGTGCGCAAGGTTGGCGTCATCATCGTCACCACCGACAAGGGCCTGTGCGGCGGCTTGAACACCAACATCCTGCGGCTGCTGACGCAGCGGATCAAGGATTGGCAGACCGCGGGCGTCGCGGTCAGTGCCTGTGCCATCGGCAACAAAGGCCTGCAATTGCTCAACCGGATCGGCATCGACGTGGCTTCGCAGCTCGTGCAGATGGGTGACAAGCCACATCTGGACAAGCTGGTCGGCCCGGTCAAGGTCTTGCTGGATGCCTACGAGCGCGGTGAGCTCGACGAAATCCACCTGGCCTACAGTCGCTTCGTCAACACCATGAAGCAGGAGCCGACGCTCGAGCAGCTGGTGCCGCTCAGCGACGCCAACATGCGCACCACCGAGGCAGAGCGCAAGGAATACGGCTGGGACTACATCTACGAGCCCGACGCCAAGCCTGTGATCGACGCGCTGCTGGTGCGGTACATCGAGGCGCTGGTTTATCAGGCGGTCACCGAAAACATGGCGTGCGAGCAGTCGGCGCGCATGGTTGCAATGAAGTCAGCCTCGGACAACGCCAAGACCGTGATCAGCGAACTGCAGCTCGTGTACAACAAGAGCCGCCAAGCTGCGATCACCAAAGAATTGTCGGAAATCGTCGGAGGCGCCGCTGCGGTTTGACGCAGCGCCGACCCACACCCCATTTGAAATCTGGAGAAGCAGATGAGCACTGCCCATACCCACGGCAAGATCGTCCAGTGCATCGGCGCTGTGATCGATATCGAATTCCCGCGCGAGCACATGCCCGCGGTTTATGAAGCGCTGCGGCTGTCCGACGATCAGGAGCTGGGCCTGGCCGAGCGCGGCGTCACCTTTGAAGTGCAGCAACAGATTGGTGACGGTGTCGTGCGCACCATCGCGCTGGGTTCCACCGACGGCCTGCGCCGTGGGATGGCTGTCAACGCCACGGGATCGCCGATCTCGGTTCCAGTCGGTGTCGGCACTCTGGGCCGGATCATGGACGTCCTTGGTCGTCCCATCGACGAAGCAGGTCCCATTCAGTATGACGAACTGCGTTCGATCCATGCCAAGGCCCCGGCGTTCGACGAGCTGTCGCCGTCCGTGGACTTGCTTGAAACCGGAATCAAGGTGATCGACCTGGTCTGCCCGTTCGCCAAGGGCGGCAAGATCGGCCTGTTCGGCGGCGCTGGCGTCGGCAAGACGGTCAACATGATGGAACTGATCAACAACATCGCCAAGCAGCACTCGGGCCTGTCGGTGTTCGCCGGCGTGGGTGAGCGCACCCGCGAGGGCAACGACTTCTATCATGAAATGGCAGAGTCGAAGGTGCTCGACAAGGTCGCGATGGTGTTTGGTCAGATGAACGAGCCTCCAGGCAACCGCCTGCGCGTGGCGTTGACCGGTTTGACGATGGCGGAGAAGTTCCGTGATGAAGGGCGCGACATTTTGTTCTTCGTCGACAACATCTACCGCTACACCCTGGCCGGCGTCGAAGTCTCCGCGCTGTTGGGTCGGATGCCTTCCGCAGTCGGATACCAGCCGACGCTGGCCGAGGAAATGGGCGTGCTGCAGGAGCGCATCACGTCGACCAAAACGGGTTCAATCACCTCGATTCAGGCCGTGTACGTGCCAGCGGACGACTTGACGGACCCATCGCCTGCCACCACCTTCAACCACCTCGACGCGACCGTGGTGCTGTCCCGTGATATCGCCTCGCTGGGGATCTATCCTGCCGTTGATCCACTGGACTCGACCAGCCGTCAGATCGACCCGAACGTCATTGGCGAAGAGCACTACAACACCACCCGCTCGGTGCAGGGCATCCTGCAGCGTTACAAGGAGCTGCGTGACATCATTGCCATTCTCGGCATGGATGAACTGTCTCCCGACGACAAGCTCACTGTCGCCCGTGCCCGCAAGATCCAGCGCTTTCTGTCACAGCCTTTCCACGTCGCCGAAGTTTTCACCGGATCCCCTGGGAAGTATGTGCCCCTGAAAGAAACGATCCGTGGATTCAAGATGATCGTGAACGGCGAGTGTGATGCCCTTCCCGAGCAGGCCTTCTACATGGTTGGCACCATCGACGAAGCCTTCGAGAAGGCCAAGAAGCTGAACTGATCGCGCCGGTCGGGGCGCGGCGGTGCCGCGCCCGGCTTTGACCGCAACCGGAGTCACCATGAACACCTTCCAAATCGATGTGGTCAGCGCCGAAGAGCTGATCTATTCGGGCCAGGCGCGATTTGTCGCCCTGCCCGGCGAGGCGGGCGAGCTCGGCATCCTGCCGGGCCACACGCCACTGATCACGCGCATCAAGCCGGGCGCCGTGCGTATTGAACGATCCGACGGCACCAGTTCCGAGGACGATTTCGTCTTCGTTGCCGGTGGCGTGCTCGAAGTTCAGCCCAGGCATGTCACTGTCCTGGCTGACACGGCGATCCGCGGCAAGGACCTCGACGAGGCCAAGGCCCAGGAGGCGCTCAAGGTCGCGCAGGAGAACCGTAGTCACGCGAAGGAGACGCAGGATATTGCCGTCGTCGAAGGCGAACTCGCCATGCTCGCCGCGCAACTCGCCGCCATCCGTCGTCTGCGGGGTCGCAGCCACTGAATCGCGCCGAAAAGCGCCATCGGCGTACGCGACACCGGCCCGCCACGTGCGGGCTTTTTTATTTTGATCCTCGGCACAGGCTCGGCTGCCGCAGCGAGGCACGTCAGCAGCCTGCTAGCATGCCCGCAGATCCACGTCACGGTCAAGCGCCGACACGCTTCATGCCGGTAAGTTTCTGTCATCCGCGAAGCAATCAGCGCCGCTTCAAGCGCGTACAGACACGCGCTGCGTCGGCGCTTGCCGCGCTGGCGCTGGCCGGGTGCGCGAGTACGCCCGTAGGACCGACGTTTTCGGGAAATGGCGCGTGCCGCGCTCCCCCACCGAATCCGCGCGCGGCGTACAACCGCCCCTACAAGGTTCTCGGACGCACCTATGCGCCGTTGCAAAACGCCGCTGGCTACGACGTCGAGGGAACCGCGTCCTGGTATGGCTGGGAATCAGGCTCGACCACCTCGATGGGGACGGCCTTCAATCCGCGCGCGTTGACCGCCGCGAGTCGCGACTTGCCGCTGCCGACCTGTGTCGAAGTGACGAACCTGCGCAACGGGCGCAGTGCGTTCGTCCTGGTCAACGATCGCGGACCGTTTGTGGACAGTCGAGTCATGGACCTGTCTTTCGGCGCTGCGAAGGCACTCGGTGTGACGCGCACCGGCACGGCGCGTGTACGCATCGTCGCGCTCGGGCCCGGCACGTCGATGGCGGTATCCGACGCGCCAGGATCGGCGCCCGCCCGAAGTGCCCCATCGCCTGGATCCGTGCAATCCCCGGCCGCCCTGCCAGAGCCAGACGCGTCCGCCGCGGTCGCGCCAGTCCTGGCCCCGGACATCGACGTTCAACCCTTGGCGCCGATCCCCGCAGCTCCGGCATCGGCGCCATTGCCTGCCGCCGCGCCCAGCGCACCCGTTCCTGCGTCGCTATCGGATCTCATCGCGCGTCTGGATGCGCCGGAGGCCGTCGCGCCGCCAGGCAGCGCCGCCGCGCAAACATTTCTGCAGCTCGGCGCGTTCAGCGTGGAGGCGAACGCCCGCGCCCAGGAGCGACGCCTTGCGTCGGCAGGGATCGCGTCGGCTGTCGTGGTGCCCGGACTCAGCCGCGGTCAGCCGGTGTATCGTGTCGAAATCGGACCGTTGGATAACGCAGAGGCGAGCGCGCTTCAGCAGCGGCTTCGAGGGTTGGGTCTGACGACCTGCACGTTGGTCAAACGGTGACGCCTCGCGCGCGCGGCGCGAGAGGCATCACCGGGCGCAGCAGCGATTACTTCTTGCCGTGCAGGCATTCACGCATGAACGTCTTGCGCGCATCGCCCTTGAGCGCCTTCGTCTTGGCGCTGGCATTGCAAGTGACCATGCGCTGCTGCTGGGCGTTGAGATGCTTGCCCTGCGCGCCAGCGGCGGCGGGTCGCGCGCTCAGGCACGTACGCATGAATGACTTGCGCTCCGGACCGACGAGATGCTTGCCGGTCGCCTCGGCATTGCACTGGGTCATCTTGTCGTTTTGCGCACTTTTGGCGCTGGCGACACCCGCTGCAAGGAGCAGGGAGCACGACAGGCCGACAGCAGCGACGAATTTGTTCATGGTGAATCTCCTGTAGGTCGAGTGGAAGCAGCGAGGTCGCCCTAGAATGCCAGAGTGACTTTTGGACTATAACCCTAATGCGTGAATATGTATCACGGTTGACAGGCGCGTTGTCGGCTGCCGCGGCCCAGTTGTATGCGCAATCACCGACAGCGCAACTCGAACGCCCGAAGGCAGCAGGCCACGGCGATTATTCGTGCACCATCGCAATGCAGCTTGCGCGTCCTCTGAAACGCAATCCGCGCGATATTGCGCAGGCGCTGATCGACGCCGTCCGTGCCGAACCTGGCATCGCCGCCGGCTTGCAAGCCATCGAGCTCGCTGGCGCCGGCTTCATCAACTTCACCCTTGCACCAGCGATCAAGCAGGCGGTGATCGACGCCGTGCGCCGGGGCGGGCCAGCCTATGGACAAACCGCGCTCGATCCGGCCAAGCAGGTGCTTGTCGAATTCGTTTCCGCCAATCCCACCGGACCGCTGCATGTCGGCCATGGGCGCCAGGGTGCGTTGGGCGACACCATCGCCGCGCTTCTGGCCACGCAGGGCTGGGCGGTCACGCGCGAGTTCTATTACAACGATGCGGGTGTGCAGATCGCCAACCTGGCGTTGTCGGTACAAGCGCGTGCACGTGGTTTGGTCCCTGGCGATGCGGCGTGGCCAAGTGCGGCGTACAACGGTGATTACATCGCCGACATTGCGCGTGACTATCTCGCCGGCGCCATCGTGCAGGCAGCCGACGGGGCAGCCGTGCCGGGCGCCGCCGATCCCGACGATCTCGAGGCCATCCGGGTTTTCGCCGTCGCCTATCTTCGTCGCGAGCAGGACCTCGATCTCAAGGCTTTCGGTATCCGCTTCGACAACCATTACCTGGAATCGAGCCTTTATGCGGATGGACGTGTTGCCCGCACCGTGGATGCCCTGGTCGCATCGGGCCATACGTACGAACACGACGGCGCCCTCTGGTTGCGCACGACCGATTTTGGCGACGACAAGGATCGCGTGATGCGCAAATCGGACGGGACGTATACCTACTTTCTTCCCGATGTCGCCTACCACCTCGCCAAGTGGGAGCGCGGCTTCCGCCACGCGATCAACATCCAGGGTTCGGATCACCACGGCACGATTGCGCGCGTACGTGCAGGCTTGCGCGCCGCCAACCCGACCATTCCGCCGAGCTACCCCGACTACGTACTGCACAAGATGGTGACGGTGATGCGCGGTGGCCAGGAGGTCAAAATCTCCAAGCGTGCCGGGAGCTACGTCACCGTACGGGATCTCATCGAATGGTCCGGGGGCGTACGCGATGACATGGATGCCGATGCGCGCGATGCGGCGTTGCGTCGCGGTCGTGACGCCGTCCGGTTCTTCCTGGTGTCGCGCAAGGCCGACACCGAGTTCGTTTTCGACGTTGATCTGGCGCTGGCCCAGAGCGACGAAAATCCGGTTTACTACGTGCAATACGCGCACGCCCGCATCTGTTCCGTGCTGGCGCAGTGGCTCGAGCGCGACAGCGGCCGCGAGGAGGATCTTGCCAACGCCGACCTGTCGCTGCTGACGCATCCGCGCGAGCTCGAACTCATGATGCAACTCGGCAGCTATCCGGACATGCTGGCGCAAGCGGCGCTCGATCTCACCCCACACGACATCGCGTTCTACGTTCGCCAACTCGCCGGAAGCCTTCACGCCTACTACAACGCGGAGCGTGTCCTCGTTGAAGACGAGCCATTGAAACGCGCACGTCTGGCGCTGCTGCTGGCGGTGCGCCAGGTGGTGCACAATGCGCTCGACCTGCTCGGCGTCGGTAGCCCGCAGCGCATGTGAGCCGCCGCTCGAACCGCCCACCCGACTTTCCTGTCACGCGTCCGCCATGCCCCACGTTTCCTGTTCGCCTCTCTCATCTCGCACACAGCAGTGCGGTGGCACCCTGCTCGGTCTGATCATCGGTCTGGTCGTCGGCCTTGCCGTCGCCCTGGCCGCAGCCCTGTACGTGACGAAGGCGCCGCTGCCTTTCATGAACCGCTTTCAGCAGCGTCCGAGTACCGCTGGTTCTGACGCATCCAACTGGAACCCCAACAAGAATCTCTCCGGAAGCGGTGCGCCACCCGCCGCGATTTCCGGCAACGGGACCCCGCAGGCCGTGGGCAGCGCACCGTTGTCTCCGAAGGCTCTGGAGAACCTCGGCCTCCCACCTGGTGGCGTGATGAAGGCGCAGGGAAATGTGCAGGCCCCGGCCCCGACTGCCGTTCCTGTACCTGCGCCGCCGCTGCCGTCTGCCGGCGCGAGCGCGGTGCCCCACGCCGAGGTGGCTCCCGCGTTCGAGTACATCGTGCAGATCGGTGCGTATGGGAACCGTGGCGATGCCGAGGCGCAGCGCGCCAAGGTCGCGCTCAGTGGCCTGGAAGCCCATATTGACACGCGAACGGTTGGCGATCGCACCCTGTACCGGGTGCGTGTCGGCCCCTTCCCCACGGCCGATCAGGCCGACCGCGCGCAGCGCTCGCTGAGCGACAATGGCATCGGTTCGGCGGTGGTCAAGACGCCGAAGTGATACGCATCCGGAACATTCCTACCCGCACAAAGGACAGTCGATGAAACACTGGTTCGCCCGCTTCGTTGCCGCCGCCGTCTTCGGTATGGCGGCACTTACAGTGACTGCGTCCGCCGCGACGTTCACCCAAGGCCAGGGTTATGCCCGGCTTCCCGTGGCCCGTGGTGTCGACGTACCAGGCAAGATCG
>VFSW01010178.1_pt1 | contig 13351 bp, 9 predicted proteins | sample 5358111 | NCBI WGS metagenome assembly VFSW01 (sample SAMN11554181, study PRJNA540505) | mine drainage metagenome | isolation source: sediment from site ElyBrook_90M | place: USA: Ely Copper Mine, Vershire, VT | collected 2017 | reverse complement strand
CCTCCCCCCCGCGGGGGGGGGGGCGGGACCGTGGGGGGGGGGTGGCGGGGCGGCCACTGCTCTTACTCCCTCGAAACAGTTGTGATTGGCAGCTCGATTCCTGAACCTATTGCCTGCGCTTTGCACTCGCTACTCGCGGCCCACATACGCACCGGATTCGATCCGCTTTCCGCAACCGCAGCCAAGCCTATGCCACCGATGCTCAGCGCTGCGCCTGGTGATCTTTGAGCCGGTCACGAGCCACCCGCACCTTCTGCTTTTTTACCTCATCGAGGATGCCGTCGAACGCCTTATCCGTCATCGCCTGGCCCATCGCCATCGGGCGAAGCAGGTTCACCACCAGCAACCGGCACGCGGTGATCTCGACCATCTCCGCACTGGGGCGCAAGCCCTCCAGCTCACGATTCAGCTCTTCCAGGATCAGGCCTCGGATCAGCTCTGCTTGCGTCTGGCTTCGCTTCGCGGCCAGGGCCTCGAACTCGTGCAACTCGCCCTCGTTCAGCTTCGTTCCCACATGATGCAGCCGGTACTTCGCCCGCCTCGCCTTCTCTGCGGCCAGCCGCGTCTCATCCAGCAGCGCCATCGCCCACACCTCCCGCGCGGGCTCCGGTTACCGGCGTAAACACAGGTTTCCCCACGGAACCCCGGAACTCACGATCTGTTAGATGCGGCGAGAGTTGCTTCCGAGAGACGCGAGGTTTCCTTGCAGCAACCCTCCCAGGTCGGGTCGAGGACTGGCGCCGCGATTCCGTAGGTCCGGCCTATCTGTTGCTCCCCGTTACCTTTGGGAGTGCCTCACTAGCCGGGCCGTGAACTGGTTTCCAGCCCCCGCCGCATCGAACGGAGCGTGCGGATTTCCCGCACTCCGCTCTCCTGTTGTCTTCGTATCAAGGGTTATGTGGCTGATGGAACCGCCACGGCTTTCCGCAGTGATGGCCGACTCAGGCGGTAGTCATTGAACAGCCCAAGCCTGCCGTGAATCCACTGCGTACTCCACCGTTTCCAGCCCATCCCCGGACGCTGCCGGGCACGCAGCATGTGCCGCCGAATCTTCCGCGCCAGCCAGCGTTTGGCCATCGCGAAGCAGTGACTCGAATTGCCAATCCGAAAATAGTTCACCCAGCCGCGCAGGATCGGATTGATCTCCTCGATCACGTCCTTCACCGGCTGACTCACCTTGTGCCGGAACACCTCGCGCAACTTGGTGAACAGAGCCGTTCGCTTTTTCAACTTCGGAACCAATTGAGCCCGCCACGTTCCGCCACGTCCCGGAAAATAACGGTACTCGAAGCCGAGAAACACGAAGCTCTCGTCTTTCTTCAAATCGACAACCCGGCTCTTTTCTTCGTTGATCTCCACGCGCAGTTTCGCCAGCTCTTCCCGCAGCCGCTTACCCACCGCCTTCAGCAGCCACTCATTTCGCGGATGAGAGTCGATCAAAATCACCATATCGTCCGCAAATCGTGCGTACTGAATCTGCGTGTATGGCCCGCGCTTCGTGGTGGCAATCGCTTTCTCCAGCATCCGATCCACCTCGTCGAGGTAGAGGTTGCTGAGCAATGGCGAAATCACCCCGCCTTGCGGAACTCCCAGCTTTCCGGTGGATTTCAGAATCAGCTTCAGAAGCCGCATCACATCTGCGTCTTGCACTCTTCGATCCACTTTTGCCAGCAGCAGAGAATGTTGCACGCTGTCGAAATAGGATCGCAGATCAAGATCAATGACGCGCGTCTTCCCCAGTTTGATCGCCTCCTCCACCCGGATTACCGCTTCCTGAGCCGTTCGCTTTGGCCGGTAACCATACGACCCCGGTTGAAAATCAGCTTCAAAGATCGGCTCCAAGATAAGCTTTAACGCTCCCTGGACCACGCGGTCGCGAATCGCCGGAATCGAAAGCACGCGGACTTTCTTGCCCCCGTCCTTCGGAATCTCCTTCTTTCGTACCGCCAGCGGCAGATACCGGAACGCAACCAACTCCTCCCGGATCTGTGCCAGAAATCCTTCCTCTCCGCTTTCCTCGATGGAAGCAAACGTCACCCCGTCACTGCCCGGAGCGCCGTCATTCGCTTTTGCCAGCCGGTAGGCTTCCTGCAAGGTTTCCAGCTTGCACACATGCACGTACAGTCCCCAGAAACGCCACTCGGGTTCTGCCTTCGCCTTGACGTATATCCTCTTCCTCAGGTCCTGCAAACTGACTGGCGCTTTTGTCATTCGCCTTTGCTTTCCTTTTTGTCAGAGTCATTACCAACAGCAGGGCCGCTTCGCTCCACGGACATTACTCCGCTTCTCCGCTACTACCAGCCCATCCGCCACCCTCTCGTCTTCCGCCGATTTCCCGGTGTCGCCGGTTATACGGCTTCCTGCTCCGCCCGTTGCCGAATGGGACGAGGAGGGCTTCTCCAGTTGCTCAGTGCATCCTTGTCATCGTGCTGTGGCTACCGCCCCGCCAGAGTGCCGCAACGCATCAGTCAGCTTGCGTCGCACCATGCTGCCTTCACCCATCACCCGAGGGCTCGGCCTCTGGAGCTAGACATTTCGAGGTCACCTCTGCCTTCAATTGCGTTACGGCCCGACGACTTGCTCACCATCCCAAAGATGGCTTTGTCAATGGACTCCCAAGGTTTGGTTTCCCGCCCCCTGGCCATCCAAGCTACAGGGCTTCTGACTTTTGCCCTGGTGGGTTTAACTGCTCCCACTGAATACACCAGCCTTTCGCTGGACATACGGGTGGAGTGTCACCCCCCAACCCCATGCGCAGCATGGAACGCCTTGACCTTCGCCGATACCCGCGGTAACCCGCTCAGACACCGGCTCCATTAGGTCATAGCCCCGCGCTCTTACCAGGCTCTGTCAGCATGGCTTGCGAACATCAGCTTTCCCGCTCCGATAGAAGACGACCAACAGAAACAATCCTAAGGCGAACACCACCGCCGAAGCGATTACGGAAGCTGTCGTCCACGAATACGCTATCCACGCGGTAAGCGCACCAAGACAAATGAACCATGTTGTGCATGCCAGGGTTCTTGACTTCAGTACGAAGGCTTCGAAACATCCAGACGCGAATATTGCTGCTAATAGTAGGACCCTCACAGCAACGGGATGATGCTCAATCACACTGTTCGCATCCGGTGCCAACGCAAAGCAGGCAATCACTGCACATTTCGGCATTCCCACCTCGCATACGCATCGGCTGTTGTCGAAAACGCCGTTGCACCAACTGCAGCGGGCAGGACCACCCATTCAGCGGTTACGGCAGTTGTCGCCCAAAACGCGCTTGTCTCAGCCGCAGTTTCAGCCGCTAACGCCTGACCTGGATAGTTCGCCAGATTCGTGGCCGTCTGCTGCGCTACCCAACTTAGCGCCTTGGGAGCGTATATGAGAGCACCCTTAGCGCCTAAGGTCAAAGCGCTGGATTTCGCGTATCCCCACAGGTTGGTTCCAATAGAGATCAGACTGAAGTCGGGAACGACTGTTCCTCCGACAAAATTCCCGTAATTGTTCTTCAGGAAATTATTGATACAGTCCTGTTTCTTGCTCTTGCACAGCCCTTCCGGGTCTACAAAGTTAGTCGGGTCATTACCCACATAAGCGTAGAAGTTCGTTCCGCTCCCCGCAAAGCCAATCGGATCCTCGCTTATGAACCTTCCGATGGCGGGATCGTAATATCTGGCGCAATAGTCTCCTCACAATAATTGTGGTATCTGCTCAGTTTTCTTTTCTGGTGTTTGCCTCCGGCTTGTCACCGAGAAGAGCGCCTAACAACTTCTTCAGCATTAGATACTCTGGGATGAGAATGATTAGCACCAGGAGCATATAATTCCCCTGGAATCGGTGCAGATGCTCCAAAACGCCTCCGGTTCCCAGATGTGCAATGAACATGAACAAAAGAATCCGCCATAAGCGTGCTTCCTTCAAATGAGAGTAATAGTCACGAATGAGCATTCCAAACATAAGCAACGACACGAGAAAGAGTAACGTCGGAATTTTGATTACATCTGTGTCGATGTCACGGTGCTGAGCCGTATAGAATGCTCCGCCCAAGATAACACCAAGGACTGCAATGGCAATTCCGATGTAGAGCACGAATTCAAGCAAGCCCGTCTTTTTTCTTTCACCCATATATCATCTCGTGACAACTCTCAATTCGCTGTACACTTTCCATTTAGTGCCTCTTGTGCCTCCTCCCAGCCTGCATTAGCGAGCGCAGCGTCGAATACCCCCAAAACAATTGTGCCCACAAGAGGGTTCATACTTTCTTCTATCGCAGCACCAAGTGTCTGTGCCGCTCCCGACGCTTTTAGCAGATTGGCGACAATGGCACTTCCTGCACCTGCCGACGCCCATGCACTGGCAGGCACGTTACGAACACTCTGCGCAAGTGAATTGAGACTGGAACTCACCGCCTTACTCGCGTTTATCGCTTTATCTATGTTTTCGTACAGGTCCGGAAGTCCAACCTTTTCGCCTAACTCCATGAAGGTATCTTTGAGGCTGTCCAGGAGAACGTTTGTGCAGGTAGGGCAAAGACCGTATGGATCCTTCAAGGACGTTGGACGGTTTCCGACGTACGCGTAGAAGTTCGTTCCACTGCCCCCGAACTGAATTGGGTCTTCGGAGATGAATCTGCCAATGGTTGGATCGTAGTATCTGGCGCGATAGTAAACCGCGCAATTGTAGTCGTATCCAGCTTGCGTCATACGCATAAATTTAACCAAAGGGCCAGGTAGTTCGGCCAATCGCGTAAAGCACCATTGCCAGCACCATTCCTACGGCTAGTAACGCTTTTATAAGTACCAGAAACCAGTACATTCCGGGTTCCTCGCTTCGAGTAAAGGCTTTCCCGGTCTTGATGCCGCGCGTACTCCCATTGGCCACGCTTCTTACCGCGTCGAAGAAAAACCAAGCGCACAAAATGACAAGAACGATCCAGTTTGAACCGTGAGTGCTAGTTACTGCCACAAGCAACCTCCTCGGCTTTAAGCGCGCTACTGATATTTCCAAGCAGATTGACGAGACCAGACTTTTCGATAAATCCACTCAGGAGTTCTCTCGTGACGGACTGGAGAGACCCATTTATCCCAGGCAGAGTAACGGAGCCACCTGTTAACAACGCACTAAGTTTTCCCGCTCCAGCACTGTAGCCAGCCGCGAGGGCACCATTGTAGACGCCACCGGCTGATCCCGACAGGCCAGCGCCCAACGTCGAGATAGTGCTGCCGAACTCGATTACAGCGACTCCGGCTTCCGCTAGGCCGACCTCGGCGGGAGCGCCCTCGGGGGCTAAAAACCCACCAAGCGCCGCGGCTCCGACGGCTCCATAACCGATGTATTTTGCATCGTCACCAATCTGCGAAAGTTGACCGCCCAATGAGGTCAAAAGCGCCTGAGCGGCCGTACACTTTTTCTGGTCGCACAGTCCAAAAGGGTCAGTGAGATTTATGGGGCTGTTGCGAACGTAGGCATAGCGGTTGATTCCACCCGCGAACCCCGCAGGGTCCTCGCTCAGGAATCTTCCAACGCTGGGATCGTAGTATCTGGCGCGGTAATAATAAAGGCCAGTTTCGCTGTCAAACTCTCGTCCGGTGTATTGGACCGGATTGGCGGCAGCGAACCTTCCGCCGGAGGAGATCACGTTTCCGAACGAATCGTAGCTATAGAAGCTGCTCGGCGTCCCGTCGGACTTGGTTAGCGAGGTGACCGAACCCAAGCCGTCTGCCTCGTAGAAGGTGGTATTTCCCGCGCGCATGGTGGCCAAAGGCTCGTCGATACCCGCGCCGCCGGTATAGCGGGCTGTCATCGCGCCGGTGGTGTCAAGCTCCTCCAAAACATTGGCTCCGTCGTAGATGTACACGGTCGCGCCCTTCTGGATGCGCCGTCCCATCGGATCATATTTGAACGCGACCACGTTGCCCGTGGGCAGGTTACGCTGGCCAGGCGATTTTCGTAATCCCAGGTATAGGTCGTGGTGCCTGCCGAGTCCGTCTTCGTCAGAGGATTGCCATTATTATCGTAAGTGTACGTGGCAGTCGAACCGGCGGTCAGTTCGTTGGTGTTGTTGTAAGTATAGCTCGGGGCCACCTGCGAGCTGAGGCGATTGCCCACAGGATCGTAGGTGTAGTTCTCCGTCGAGGTCCCACTCTGCATCGCCTGCGTGAGCTGATACGCTGCGTCGTAGGTATAACTCCAATTTAGCGGATACTGACGCAGGTTGTCGGTCTTGGTTAGCCGGTTGCCAGCGTTGTCGTAGGTGTAAGAGGTTCCGTCAATGCCCCCGCCCTTCACCGAGTTGTGGAGGATGGAAAGAACCCGCGACAATGAATCGTACTGGTAGCTGGTCGTGACGCCGTTGGACCGCCCCAGTTGCGTGCGGCGGCCGAGCTCATCGTAGCTGAAGGTGAAACTGTTCGACTGGGGATCGGTTAGGCTGGTCAGGCGGTTGAGGGCATCATACACATACGAGGTCCCCCCGCTCTGCGGGTCCGTCATTCCGCTACGGTTGGAAGCCACGTCGTAGGCGTACGCAACGGAAAGGCTTTGTCCGGCGAGGAACGAGTAGCTCACCGTGGCGTTCTTCAGCCGGCCCATGTTGTCATAGGCATACTGGTAGGTGCCGGTGGCATCCCTGACTTGCGTCATTCGGCTATCGGCATCGTAGCTGTAACTCACCGTCCCTCCGGGATACTGCTTGTCCACCATCCGGTTCAGCTCGTCGTAGTTGAAGCTGACCGTCTGACCGTTGCGATCGGTCCTGCTGACCATATTACCAACGCTGTCGTAACTATAGGTCTCCAGATGCGACGGGAAGATCGTCGAAGTGGCGCGACGCTGGCTGTCGTAAGTAAAACTGGTCTGGCGGCCGAGGGCGTCTGTGATTGCAGTGAGATTATTCTCACTGTCATATGCGTATTGGGTTTTGTTCAGTGCCGTATCAACGACAGTAGTGCGGTGGTCGGCATCATCATAGGCGTAGGAAGTGACTTTGCCGTTGCCGTCAGTAACTGCGATACGGCGGCCCCGCGAATCGTAGGTGTATTGCATCGTGCTCCGGTCGGGGTTGGTGACTTGAGTCAGTCGGTTGCGTGCATCGTAGATGTATGCTGTGGCATTGCCAAGCACATCCGTTGCAGCGGTTCGGTTCCCGCGCCGGTCGTACTGAAATCCGGTGGCATGGCCTTGCGCGTCGGTAATCCTGGAGACCAGACCCGCACTGGTGTACGCCATTTGTGTGGCGTCGTTGCGCGGATCGATCACCCGCACCACCTCTCCCTTGGAATCATACGAAAACGAACTGGTGCTGCCCGCATGGGACCCATCGGGCGCCGGCGTCGTGGTCGAAAGTAAGTTGCCGCTGGCGTCATAGGTGTTGGTCGTGGTGAAGCCCATCGGATCGGTGGCCGTCAGCACTTCGCCAAAAGTGTTGTAAGTATATTTCCAGGTGAGTGTGTTGCCGCCGACCTGGGTGGATTTGGTCAGAACGTCCCCGAGACTGTCGTAGGTGAAGTTCGTGACGCGGCCGAGAGCATCGGTAACCGATGTGCGGTTGCCCTGCGCATCGTAGGTATAGCCATGCTCTCTCCACTCTATTCCTTCTTTATGATTCCATAGGCGCGCAAAAGCGCTGTTACGCAGCCAGTGAGGACCGCGGCGACTGCAAGAGTGATTATCTTGTACGGCTGATTGACAGCCAGGTGCAACCGGTTTAATTGCATTTCATGGCGCAATCGGGATACAAATATGCCTAAGGAAACGATGCTGGTGACCCACAACCATTGCACTCTTTGACCGGACATCCGAACTTCTCTTGAGCCCACTCCCTGTCCCGTACCTTCGGAAGCTCCCAAGCTGGGGCTCGAATCGATGTGATTCGCAGGTTTGGCCCCGCGGCGGCGCAGATCGCGATAAAATAGAATAGATAGTATTGGGATGGCGTCGATTGCGAGTAAAGCTACTATATAGGGGCCGCTAGTGTTTGATGGCTCATTGTCAACGAGAAACTTTAGTTGAGTAAGCATGCCTCCGAATATTGCCACGAAAAGCACGATCCTGATAATTCCTTTAACTGACGTATGCCCATCCAAGCGACGCAGTGGCGACACATAGATCCACGTGCACCCCGCTAGCACAGGCGCGAACACAAGCGCGGCTAAAAAGCTAACCATGTGACTTCACTTTCCTCTGATTGATTATCAAAATTTCCTCGCAGCCATGTTGCACACGCACGATTGCACGATTGCTGTTGCCACCTGCAAGATTAAGCGAACTCCCTGTCCCGCAGCTTCGTGTGCATTTTACATCGGCCATCCGAGATTGCGGGCCGGCATAAACCGGCCGCATTAGTTCAGCAGGAAGTTGTCGATTCCGGCGCCGTTCCACGTGAACGCCTGGGATGATGGCTCGGATGCCATGTAGCCTGCCGGGATACCGGAAACTTCAACCGTTAGTTCGAGCCGCCGCCCAGAATACCGGTGGTTGCGAAGTAATAAAAGCCGGTGATATCCGTTGTTGCTGTAGCCCCGTGACGTTACCGGAGAGAATGCTGACCGTCGCTCCCGCAAGCCCCACGCCCGCCGAGTTCGTGACGTAGCCGAGATCGGGTTGGCGATGCTGCTGACTTGCACGTTATCGATCAGCCCCTGTGTATCCAACAAAAGCGTAGTGACAGGGTTGAACGTTACTCCGTTGATTGTGCAAGAAGTGTGAATGTGCTTGCCTGCCTGCTCATTGATCTGGTTTTCAAGCGCAACCAGAGTATTCACAGCCGCTTGTATGTCCCCTGCTGACGCGGCGGTCTGCGATGCTGAGAGCTTGCTGGTCAGCGCGTTTGCAATACCAGCATCGTCGATCCCCCCCGCGGTAAGCAACGCCGCGATGACGTTGCTTACGCTTGCCGTGGTGGCCGTGATCGTCACGCTTGCCGTGGTGGAATGCGTCAGCGCTCCCGCCGTGCCAGTCACCGTAAAGGTGAACGTCTGAGGAACAAGTGCGGGCGAAACGCTCACGGTGATGGTTGATGACACCGAGCTGCCGTTCGGAGTCACAGACGGTGCATTGAATGATATGGTTACGCCGGTAGGCACTCCGCTCGCAGTAAGGCCAACTGGAGACGAGAAGCCTGCAGTTGGGCTCAGAGTCACCGTCTGCGTGGCCGAGCCTCCCGTGGGCACCGTCATTGCAGGAATGTTGTTCACGGAGAAGTCTTTCACTGTCAGTGTGAAGCTCTGCGTCGCGTCCGTGCCGACGCCGTTCGTGGCCTTGAAGGTAATCGGATAGCTGCCGCCCGTGCCCGCCACCGGAGTGCCGCTCAGCACGCCAGTGGAGGCGTTGAAGGTCACACCGCTGGGTAGCGTGCCGGCCTCGCTCAGGATTGGGGTGGGCGTGCCGGTCGCTGTTACCGTGAACGAGCCCGACGTGCCCACGGTGAAGCTCGTGCTCGCCGCACTGGTGATTGCCGGAGGCTGGTTGACCGTCACATTGACCGTGCCGGTCGCGGTCGAATAGTCCGTCGTATTCGTTGGAGTGAAGGTTACGCTCTGCGCCGCCGTACCTGCGCCAGGTGCCGTTGTGGGTGTGGTGAAGGCAAACGTGCCCGCAGTCGTTGCCGAGCCGCCCGACAGAGTCGAAGAGGACAGCGTCTGCCCGACGGTAATGGCGCTCGCCGTCGGCCAGGCCGTCACCGTCGGAGTCGCTTTGGTCAAGACCGTGGTTGTACTTTGCACTGGACCGGCAGTCTGCTGGCGGTGGCCCACGTTATCCGTGGCCATGGAGTAGAAGGTATACGTGTGGCCAAGAGCCCCACTGAAAGTCGCCGATGTCAGAGTTGTGGCGGGCAGCCAGTCGGTATACGGGCCGTTATCGGTAGAAACGTAGATGTCATAGCTGGCGATACCTGCGCCTCCCGGATCAGCGCCACTCCAGCTTACCGTGAACGAGGCGGTTGTGGTGGTGGCCGGCAGCGGTGCCACGAGGCTGCTTGGATACACCGAGTCGGTGGTGTTCGTGACCTGGTTCGTGCTTATCGGCGCGTTCATGTCGAAGACGATGGAAGCCTGGTTGTAGATTGCCGTGCCGTTTGCCAAGCCGGACTTGGGTTTCACCGTGAAGGTCACGAAGCCCTCACCCTGCTGGCTGGCGTTGTCCGGTGGCAGGAAACCGGCCATCGGATTGGCGGGGATGCCACCAGTAGTCGGATTAACAGATTGCATTGTCCAGGTCAAAACCCCGGTGGACGGGTTGAGCGCTGCGGTTACATTTGCCGGATTCGGGTCGGTAGATACGCTGGTCTGCGTCGAGTAGCTCTGGACACCGCCCGGCGCGGTGAGCGTCACGTTATTGAAGCCGATCTGCGAAAGCTGGACAGTCGACCAGTCCAGGTTGGAATTCAGTGGGTCCGTGACGACAACCTTCTGGGCAGGTGCGTTCGCACTCGCCTGGTTTTCGAAGTAGATCGTGTACGTAATTGTGGCGCCCGGCGGAATAAAACCTTGATCGCCGTATCCCACGGTGATCTTGCCGTTGGGATCTGAGGAATGCGCGTTCGTTGTGTTCCCGGTAGCCGCGTTCCCCGGAGGCGTACCGGGAGTACCGCATGCGAGAAAGCCCATCGAGGAGCAGAACACGTTACCCAAGATGCCGCCTGACATGCCGAGACCACCCCCGAGAATATCGGTTCCCCAATCCAAGCCATTTTTAATGGTTCCTGCCAAGCCATTCATACCTTGTGCTAATCCTCCGGCCGCCGCCCCTGATAAGGTAGAGCCCAAAAGTTCTCCAGAATTAACATTGAGCAAGGAACCATGATGCATAAGGTTCATTACTTCCTGTCCAGCAAGATTTCCCAACCCGGCTGCGGCAGCACCAGTCAAAGGATCGGGTATTGGATCGATGGCACCAACAAGGCCACCGACCACGCCCCCCACAAATGCCGCCGCAGACACATCGTATATATTGCCGCCCGACGCAGCTGCCGCTGCATAAGCCGCACCCGTGAAGGCACCGCTAATGGCGTTTTTGCCACTCGGGTCACTGAATTCCATGGGGCTGTTATTAGCGTATGCATACAGATTTATCCCAGCCCATAACCCCATCGGATCTTCGCTGATGAATCGGCCAATGGCAGGCGCGTAGTATCTGGCGCGCATGTAGTACAGTCCATCGCCGTCTTCGATAATGCCGAGTTGTCCGGCATAGGTGAACGGATTCGGAACTGATCCTGTGCTCACCTTCCCGCCGAACGGCAGATAGTAATAAGTATTGAGTACGGCACCGCCGGTTCCGGTCACGGCTACGGTATTGGCAGAACCGTCGAACTGATAGAACTGCGCGCTGCCGGACGCCGGCAGCGAACTGGTCAAGCCGAGACCATAGGTGAGGTGATTCACCAAGTTCCCGCTGCCGCCGAATTCCGCCACGACCGAACCGAGGCCAGTGGGATCGACCAAGTACTGGGTGGTGGTAGTGCCGCTGGTCTGGGCCACGCGGTTTCCGAGAGCGTCGTACTGGTAGGTCCAGCTGCCGGTCGGCCCAGATACCGAGATCAATCTGTTTTCATCGTCGTAGGTATAGGTCGAGGCACCACTGGAGGTCAGGTTGCCGTCGGCATCATAGCCATAAGCGGTCCCGCCGACCGAAGTGTATTGGTCCAGATTGTTAACGTTGTAACCTGTAGTGGCGCCGCCGCTGAGCATGGTGACTCGATTGCCTGCGGCATCATAGCTATACTGCACCGAGCTGCCGTTTAGCGAAACCGAGGTCAATTGCCCGTCGGCGTCATAACCGTAGTTCCAGGTGCCATTAAGGGTATTGATTGCCGTTCTTCTACCCGAAGCATCGTAAGTGTAGTCGAAACGGCTGTTGATCGAACCACCGCTGGAGTAGTTAACGAGATGCTGCAGGTGCCCGTCGGCGTCGTAACCATAGCTGGTGTAGGCGCCGTTTCCAAGATTCGTCTGGCTGGGGCGGCCATTGGCATCGTAGGTGTATGAGGCGATCAGGGCGCCGCTTCCCGAGGTAACTTGGGAAAGTCGCCCGATGGTGTCGTAGCTATACTGAACGACAAAGCCCGTACTGTCAGTCAAGCTGCTGCGCCGCCCGCCCGCATAGGTGTACTTCAGGAAGCGCCCATTCGGATAGGTGACGTTCGTGAGCCGGTCGCCAGAATCATAGGAGTAGCTGGTGGTTCCCGTTGAGTCCGTAACGCTTCGTAAATTGCGGTCGCCGTCATACGAATAAGTCACGGTGGAACCATCGGAGCGCGTCTTCTGCGTGAGCAGGTTGTTGCTATAAGTGTACGTAATCGTTTTGCCGCGGCGATTCGTCCAGCTCTTCAGATTCCCCCGGGAGTCGTAGGTGCCCTGCTCGGCCAGGCCGTTGGGATATATCAGCGAAGTCGCGTTGTAGTCGCTGTCATATCCGTACTGCGTGATGCTGCCCAGCGGGTCGGTCAGGCTCAGCAGGTCTCCATTGGCGGCAAACTGCGTGGCCATCAGGTTGCTGAGCGGATCGCGGATAGAGGCAGGATTGCCGTTAGAATCGTAATTCACTGAAATAGTGGAACCGTCCGGTTCCATTGCTCTTGTCAGCTTTCCTTCGGCGTCGAAAGACCACTGCGCAAGATTCCCCAGCGGATCGGTATACTGCGCGATCGAGTAGTTATCATCTGGCGATAGGTGCGAGACGTTGCTCAGAGCATCGGTGACGGTGATGGCGCCACTGGGATCGTAGGCAAAGTTTACCGCCTGCGCGCCGCCGTCGTTTGAAACCTGAACGGTCCGTCCCTGGGTATCGTATTGGTAGTACGTGTGGTGGCCGTCCGAGTAGGTGATCGATTGCACAGCATTTTCCACTGCCGCGCCCTGGCCGGTGACATAGGTGAGGCTGATTGTGCCGGCCGGAGCGGCAATGCTAAGCAGATGCGTTCCGGCCGTATCATAGGTGTAGGTTGTGACCCTTCCTTCCGGATCCGTCATTTGCTGGATGCGCCCCTGGCTGTTCCAGGTATAAGTCAGCGTGTCACCGGTAGAAGTGACGACGCTGGTTGCCAGCGCAGTCGCGATGCCGTTGCTGAGCGTCTGAGTCGTGTAATTGACCGTGGCCTTATTGCCGTTCAAATCCTGGATGTAGTCGAGAAGGATATCTGCCGCAACGTTCGGATTGGGAATGAAATGATAGACCATTCCGCTCTTCTCGGTCAGAAGCAGGCTCTGGTCGGATTGGACCGCCATCGTAGCGTAGTCCCCGATCCCTCCGATGAATTGGCCCGGGTTGTTGGGATTGGGCACGAACAGCCGTACTGTTCCCGAAGGGTAGTGCATGAGCCAGCCGCCGCCCCCTGGCCCTCCCCCTATATCTGTCG